>Ga0157359_1001161_pt1 | contig 10534 bp, 8 predicted proteins | sample AttcapACBM3_FD_111482 | JGI IMG/M metagenome (GOLD analysis project Ga0157359, IMG submission 111482) | Fungus gardens microbial communities from leaf cutter ant in Botucatu, State of São Paulo, Brazil - Atta capiguara ACBM3 | ecosystem: Host-associated > Fungi > Mycelium > Unclassified ...
AACACTCCACACAAGATATCATGTTGGCAAATTTTGAGTGGGTGATAGCTTGACTCATGAGTGACCTACCAAAGACAACACATTGAACCAACAACCTTACCTCCGCATAAGGGTCATGGTACGCTTTTTTTTGCATCAACAATTTATTACACGGGGCGCGATGGCAGCCCGTGGTAGCTACTTCGTAGCTACATACATAAGGACTAACTACATGAAAAGGAAATGAGATGAAAAATAAAAGAGAAGGAGAAGGAAAACTAGCTAAATGTTAAGCAAAAGAAATCACTTTACTATGTAATGCCTTTATGAAAAGAAAAAGCACTTGGATTGAACTCGAGGAAAGCTGTCAGATGACTGAGTGTGTCTCTTAGTGGATTCCAATATTTGTTGAACCTCCTGCAATCATGAAGGATGTGGCATCTGGATTTGGATATTCTCTGCATGGACGATTAATTAGATGGTATTTACTTATTGGAGCATGATTTAGAGTGGCTCAGGTGGCTCTTGCACACAACAAATTAGAATGTCTGAGGTGTTTGATCCATGGACCTCCTTTTTTGTATGAGAGTTTGATGCTGTGAAGATTATTATCTAGAAGATCAAGAAATTGTTTTCCTCTTAGGCTGGATACTTGAAAGGTCATCTGCCAGTTTCTTATGATATTATAGCATTCTTCTTTTTTACTGAAGCATGGTTCACACCAGGGGTAAAAGTCTGTGAGATGGTCTCAGAGATGTACAGACTTATGGAATGACCTTGGCTTCAGCTTATGTGCTGCACCATCTATTTGCCATGTGGTTACAATTTCAGATAAGAGAAAGAAGTCCGAGTTGGGAGTAAGTGCTGATTTGGTATGTTGCCATTGAATACTGGGAATTGAGTTCAATAAGAATTATTTTTCATTGATTATCAGACTAGCAAATTATAATGTAACTACTAGTCTTATATACTAGTATCTACTATAGGAGATACTTGGGGTTTTAGTGGTATATCCTCTATTGCCCTGAGTGGAGGTTTCAGTATTGAGACACTAACAGGAGTATGACTCTGCTATAAAAGACCAAGTCATATAAGAGTATCTCTGTCATGGAAGATAGAATACCCAGATGATTGCATCACTGCTGTGAGGCATGTTGCAAGTAAGGTGGCTATCATAGAAGGCAAGTTTTATTTTGGATTAGCTATTGACAAAGAATGTACTATGGAGATGTGTTTTCCAGATGAGTGGACTTGGCATATGACACACAAGTAATAATCTCAAGATATGATTGTGAGGAAGTATATGGGCTCTAAGTTGAGCTTTGCCACTAAGTTTGTGAAGGTGTAGATGGATGGGGATAAGATTTGCAATTGTCTCAATACCAAAGAAAGACAAGGTTCAAAAAGCCAAATGGCCAATCTTTGCATCTTCTTCAATTCCTTGAGAAGATATGCTAAAGATATTTTATTGTAGAACTATAGCTAGAAACTGTAAAGAGCAATAGAAAGGATACAACTTCTATATAGAAGTCACTTCTAATGAGGAATAAGGCTGCAAACTGAATTTCCAAGGATCTTCATACACTTGATAGTTAAGATAGCTTTATTCACATAGTAGTCGATGTGTTGATAGAAAGATAACTTCCTGTTGAAGATAAAATCCAGATATTTTCATGTGTCTCTGGGATACAGAATAGAGCCTCCTAGAGCAGAGAGGTCAAGAGGAGGAGGATTAAAGACTCTATGTAACCTAGAAAAATGGAACACCTTCATCTTTCTATGTTCTATTATGAGACTGAATTTTTCTAAAAGAGAAGAAGCAATATTATAACTACACAAGAGTTTGAGATTGTCAGTGATTTACTTGGGCAACAAGGAGACTATCATCAACAAAAGATAAAATGAAAACTAGAATTTTGAAGATTTTTAGATTTTTTTAAGGATATGAAGAATGAAGGCTAAATACAATATAGATAAAATAGAAGACAGAGCTGAGCCTTGCCCTACTTCAACATCAATATTAAAAAAGAGAAAAGAAAAATTATTCCAAAAATACTGAGTTTTTCTTCCTACTAGATAATTTGAAAAGAAAAGATCAACCTTAGGGTCAAATCTAGCCTTTCTAAGGATAAGAGGAAGCAAATGATAGTTCAATGAGGGAAAGAATTGAGTGATGTCAAAGACTAGAGTGTTAGTTATATTATTCTTGACCTAGCCTGATTGGATAAAATGAGTAAGGACAACACTAGCATTAGATATCAACCTTTGTTTAAGTCCACCCAATTGATTTGGATAGATGAAATTGTTTGAAATTGAATGGAACTGAAGTTGATTGCTGATGACTTTCTCAATAAGTTTTCCTATGATATTGAGTAGGACAATAGATCTAAAAGATTTAGGGGAATCTTATGATTTCTTGTTGGGTTTAGAGATAATGATGAATATAGAAGTTTTGAAATGAGAAGGCCAATGACCTAATTCAAGACATGCATCAGCAATTTTAATAATTCTTTTCAGATACAATTTGTCCTTGATGATACTCTTGAGGTATCTCCATGATAATTTGTCTGAACTTAGAGTTGACAAATTGTTATATTTGGCAATGAAACTAATAAATTCCTCTTCTGAAAAAGGGACTCATTTTGTAGAATGTTTGTTTGAGATTTTATCTAATGTGCAAACATTAATTTGTTGATCTTAAGCTGTATTGAAAGATAAATGAAGAGCATGCTAGAGATCCTCAATTTCTAGACAAGGACAACTATTGTATTTGACAGCTTCAACAGTGGGAAGCTTGCATTTGTTGACCCAGTTCATAAGTTCCCATGAACCCTATTTTTTGTTGGAGATTTCCTAAATCTTGAGGTCAAAAAAGAAATGTTTAGTGCACTTGACCATTTTCTTGAACTGCTTCCAATCCTCAATATGCTTGGATGACCTATACTTCTCAAGATTCCTACTATAGTTCACATCCCACCAACTCTTTGAGTGCTGGGTAATGTTAACAATTTTTGAATTCTTTTCCTATATTCTTTCTAAAGAATAGATGAAAGAGCAAACAACATTTTTGAGAGAAATAACATTGGATAAGTTACTCATGTTGATATCTTTGATAGCTTTGATTACTTCATTGACAAAGATTTTCTCTTCCTCACTATCTTTGATAATTGTACACTTTTTGGTTTGAATATGTTCTTCAACAATCAAAATGGTGATTGTTAGCAGGGTATGATTCAATGCCATATACCAGTCAGGATGAATAGAATGATTATCAAGTTCTTCTGACCCAAATCTTAAGAACATCAGGTCTAAGACTGAATTCAAATCTTGATTATTATCAGGATATCTAGTAGGAACTCAGTAGGTATAGAAAGTCCTAGAAAAAAGGAGTCTACAATGTCAAAGAATAAATTACTATAGATAGAATGGTGTGGATAATAAGGATCCCACAAACTGTCTCTAATATTGAAATTGCTAGTCATAACCAGAATATTACTAATATTAGCTTCAGTATCCTTGAGATACTTTAAAGCTAATTGAGAAGAGTCTGAATATATGTTGATCAGAAAGAAAATGTTATTATTGTTAAGAAAGAAATAAGAGAGATATCTTTGTGATTATAAATGTCTTTGCAAAGAGAAAAACAAAAAGATAAAAGTCTAATGTTGATATAAGTGACAACTCTTAAAGAGTTATTAGCACTTGATGAGTTCCTAGAAAAGGTTAACCAATTAGGATAATTTGGTACTCCTACCAATCCTTCTTCTTCTTCACTTTTCAAACTTGGTATTAAGTAAATAGTAATCTATGACAGTTCTTGAATAAAAATAATGTCAAAAGAAAATTAAGTTTTGAGGATTGTGTTGACAATTAAGTTGTTTTTCCACATATTCTGTGAAAAGATTCTAATGTCTTTGATAATCATGACTCATTACCATTCACAGTTGAATGAATTGATTGTCTTTTACTTTCACAAAGCTTTTGGAATGTTATTCTCTATTAAATTAATACCACCAGAAAGAGCATAGGTTTAAATCTGATTGGTGGTCTCCCTTACAATTTGAACACTTGAAGGAGTGAGGGCATGATTTCCCTTTTTTCATCTCTAATCCAGGAGGGTTAGTTTTCTTATTAGCTTTGCAGCACCAAGCAAATTAATGATAATGTTCCAATTTATATGGGCCATTACACTTTATACATTTGGTCCCTTGGATTCTATACACAGTAGTCACATGTCCCTATTTCCAACAATTTTTGCATTAAGAGACTCTTAGATTCATATTTGTACCTTGAATAGTAGCAATATAGTTGCCTATGTTGAAATGCCTGTTGATAAGACCTTTGGCCCTAGAACTGCTTTGTATTCCAAATGTCAAACCAAATAATGGACATGTCAGATTTTGGTGAGATCTTAATAACTCTTGGCCTTAATGCTAAGATAATATTGTTGAATATATGGTTATCTTTGATGATTTTTTTTAACTATGTCAGCTGTGATTGGTGAATTAGCATCTTCCAAAATATAAGGAATAATGATAATCTTTAGATATGACTTTGACTGAGGCAATCTTGGAGCTTCAACTTGATTCGACTCAATATTGTTGATGTTTTTAACATATCTCTCAATTATTTGGAGATTAAAAATATCTGCAACTTTGTTAGTGGTGATAATAACTCCCTTGTTATCTGATTGAATGAAATCAGCAGCAATATCTGACTTGATGTTATTCAAGACTCTGTTAATGTTAGTAATATAAGTATTCATATTTTTCATGAAATTCTTTATATTCTCTGAATTCATAGGAACAATGACCTGTTTCCTTAATGGTCTCTTGTAGTCATGTTCAGTCTTGGTTTGGTTTGGTTTTCACCACTGATAATTTTTTGGATGTTTTTGATTTTTTTGTCCTATAACTTAAGAAATACCTCCTTGATTTTGAGAGTTTCTCTAGCAGTGTTGAAAGTTTCCCTAGCAGTATTAGAAGAAAAAGATGAAGCTTGAGCATACAATTTTTTTCTTTTATTCTCAGTATTTTTCTTAAAGAATTTAGAAATTTCATTAACCTCCTTAGGAGATTTAGCTGGAATTGGAGGAGAAATACGGGAAATAGAAGCCGGTTTGATAAAATTTTTATCTTTCTTTAAAGTGTTGTCCCCATTGATTTGGAGGTTGAATTAGACCTTCACATCTAAAGGAAAACTTGTTATTATTAGCAATAAGTTCATCTCATCCTGAATTGTAAAGAGAGGAAATGAAACCCCAAGCAGCTTTACTTATGCCTTTGAGATCATTGACATCATTAACTTTACCACCCTTGATCTTCTTGTTGAGAATGTATTCTTGCATATGACAGAAGGATTTCTTGATATTCTTAGCATTAGATGTCAGATGCTTCATTGATCTATGTAGTAAGATTAGGTTAAAATTGCTGTTCCATGATTCTAGATCCAAGGCCTGATTAATGTCATATGGAAGTTAAACATTAAACATGTTTTCTGATGGTTCAAAATTAGTACCACCCACAGTTCTCTTCTTATCTTTACCATATAATTTAAGTGCCCTCTTTAAGGCAGAATTCCCATTACACATGTATTGGCATTTCTTGCCTGAAGTCATGTCAGTCACCAAGCTGACAGATTTACCTTCTTTTGCATAGTCTGTATACAACAGATGGAAACTGTCAATATGTTCCTGATTTTCACAGTTAGGAAGGTCATTGTTGAGGGTTATACACTAGTAGTATGCTATAGATAAAGCTTTTGAGCAAATTGACAAACTCCTCAAACCAGCTATGCTAGAGAGAGCTGATCACTCTTTGATGTTATCTATATTCACATTGGAAGGTATACCAGTCATTGTTGAGTTTGGAATAGAAGCTAAAGTACAAGAAATATGTTTATTTGCAACTTCTCTTATAAACACTATTATACAAGATAGAGGTAAGAGAGAAAAAAGCAATGTTAACAATAGGGTTTAAGGTTTATAGTTTGGGGAAAATAAAAAACTCTATAGAATTATTGGTAGATATTAGTAGTGTTTGAGTTTTGGAATGCTATAAAATAACAAGTCTCTTGACAAAAATCTGTTATTATTCTAATACTCTCTAATCTAATCATACTGTTATCATTATTTTTCTTATGTAAGCTGATCTGAAAAGTTAGAATGTAAAACTTAAGTATATAGAATAAAATAACTATCATCTTTAGAAATCTTATTCTGTTCTTTTAGGTTTTTTTTAGAGATGTCACAAACTTCATTCAGCTTATATCTCCACAACTAGTAGACCAATTTTCACAAACTAAGTTGTGCTAGAAAGCCTTAAATTATGGTTATCTATATATATATGGAATGTACAAAAGCAATAACAAATAACTGAGATATCAGGCTATTAGTAACTATAAAAGCTTTGTTGGCTAATATCTCATGAACAGATAGACGGATTTATATGATTGAACTTGTATTGGAAAGCACTCATCAAACTATTGCTAATAATATATGATATATTATATGGAGATCATTATTCATAAAAATACAAGCATATTAATGTAATGACATAATTAGTTACCTTCTAAAATTAGCCTGACATCTGCTATGATAGATAGCAGCTCCCACTAGGTATGAGTTTTGATCATGTGATAAAGACAGCTTGCATACAGACCATCACTATCTTATATAAATATTTCTATATCTGAGAATTAGACTTCAGACTTAATAACATTAATCTTCATTATTTATCATTGACATCTGTATTGATCTTTATCATTATTATTACTATTATTGAACCTCTGAATCACTTCTAAACCTCTGAGAGTGCATTCAAGATTCAGATATCACAAACAAGTGAGTAGTTTATTTTGTGATATTTTCCTTCTCTTAATTACAATATTCTTCCTCTGATTTTGATTCTTGAATTTCTTCATTCTTTTCTAATTATTTAATCAACAGACAAATACAATATGTATAAAATAGTTTTGTTTTATCACTCTTTAAAGCCAATGTAGATATTAGACAAGAGCCTACTCTTTCTTCTATTCTTTCTGCCTCGTATATAACTCCTATTTCTCATATTTTTGAAAAAAGACTATAAAAAATTGAATGTAAGTTTCTTCTGTAGATATAATATCATTTCATTCCTTTTCACTCAATTTAGCCTCATCATCAAACAAAAAAAGTCTGAAATCTTCCATTTTTTTGAGGTTGATAAAGAACATTTACTCTTCTTCTTTGGATCTCTGTCTATTAGAAGATCTGCTTTTCCATTCTAAAGATATATAGAAATATCTTGGTTTCTTTTTCAACAAAAAACTATCTTTTTGACATCATGTTCATCACTATGCTAATAAAGCTCTTTTGACAATTAAAGATATAAAAATATTGGAAAACTCAAATAAAAGGCTATCTCTTATATTGTTAGGCATGGTTCACACTGGAAGTGAAAGTCTGCAAGATGGATTTGGAGATATGTGGACTTGTTGAATAACCTTGGCTTTAGCTTATATGCTGTGCCATCTATCTACTATATAGTTGTAACTTCAGATAATAGAAAGAAGTTCAAGATAGGAGTGAGTGCTGATTTGGTATGTTGCTGTTAAATACCAGAGATCAAGTTTAATAAGAGTTTATCTTTATCAATTATCAGACTAGCAAATTACAGTATAACTACTAGTCTTATATATCAATATCTACTATAGAAGATGCTTGGAGTTCCAGTTGGCATAATCTCTATTGCCCTGAGTAAAGGTTTCAGTGTTAAGACACTAATAGGAGTAGGACTCCACTATGGAAGGCCAAGTCAAATAGGAGTATCTCTATTATAGAAGATGGAATATCCAGATGATTGCATCACTGCCATGAGATATGTTGCAAGTAAGGTAGCTGTCACAGAAGGTGGGCTTTATTTGTTAACAAGAAATGTACCATGGAGATGTGTTTTCTGGATAAGTGAACTTGGCATATGACATGTATACAAGATACTCTTGTACAGAACTTGTGTCTTACCTATTGTCCTGTATAGTTTACAATTGTAGTATTTCAAAGATGCACCACTTTTTCAGCCAATTAAGAAACTTAAAATACAAAGAAAAATGGCTTTGTAGATTACAGGAACATTCTAAACTTCTCCCACCTAAGAAGTCAAGGCTATAGCTGGCCTTGTTCCTATCTAATTTTACCTTGACAAAATCATTAGCTATCAACAACTGCATGTAGCATCTTTACCCAAACAATATGCCATTATTTCATTACTCAACAATCAACACTTCAAAAAGACTTCACTACATCATATAGTAACCTTTTTACTTATGCCCAAACAAAGAGCAAAAATCAAAAGTCCTGTTACAGACATTAACAATCATTTAAACAAAGTCCTTCCTTCTTTTAACTCTTTAAATAGTGAACTTCTGCCAGGTTTTTGTTTAGTAGATACTTTTTCTGACCAATTTTCTTTTACTTTAGTTAATCACAAAGGCACAGATGCATTAAAAACTCATAACATTAAACTAGACAAGATTTATGAAGATTTCTCTGACAATCAAAACATTATACTTATTATTGTAGACATGAGCATCAGAAACAATGTTACTATCTTAGTATCCCATATTCAAAAGAGTCATAACATTATTAGCAAATCTGTCTATCATACAATGAATATCAACTCTACTGAAGCTGAACTCTTTGCTATTGAATATAGAATAGACCAAGCAACAAAAATACATAATGCTTTAAAAATATTCATCATCACTGATACTATCCCAGTTGCAAAATAAGTATTTGACACTTCAATTCACCCTTATCAACTTCATTTGATTGCATTATCAAAGAGCCTTAGAGAGTTTTTCAACAAAAGTTCTGATAGTTTAATCTCATTTTGGAATTGTCCCAACAGTATCAAATGGTCCCTGCACACTTTGGTTGACAAAGAATCCAAACATATCCATATCAATTCTATTCTACCAAGTAGGATGTCTTAGGAGTTTAGCAGAAAAGAAGAGTGTGACTCTATTATTCCTGGCTAAGAAGACCAAAGACAACAGACAGATGAAAAATGATGTTTCAAGCACAAAGGAAGAAACTTTCTTAGTTGTTGTAGCAACCACTAGTCGTAACAACCCTGTAGTATGCTTACTTCAGCAAAGCTCTTATCTGGCTATCTAGTAGTGGAAATTACAAGAGAACTCAACAAGGAGCCCTTGTTGCATTGCTACCCTATTTATATAAGTTACAAGTGGTCTATGCTACAACAATGTGTCTACTGCACCTTCTGCCCTAAGGCTATATGTCTACCTCATGTCTACTCCGCAGTGACTGTGCAAGACTGTGCATCCTGCCCTAACATCCATCATATGGTAGCAATGTGGTGTACATGCTCTCTGACATCATTGTCTAGGCTCTTCTAGCCTCGTAGACCCTTTTAGACCTATAAACTGCTCTAGACCATTCTAGGCCTATGACATCATCTCACATGACTTCTAGGTTACATGCCCTTTTCCCATTGTAGACTAATAATAATTACTACTGTCTATTTCTGTCCTCTAACCCTAACCCTAAAAGTCTGTTCACACTTTCGTCCTATAACATTAGTCTTAATAATGATAAAGGAGAACATATTCATCCTACATATTCAAAAGGAGATGCATGGCCGAAACACTATGGCCTTTCTAATTCATTATGTGTATGCCTCACCAGAGTGATCACTAATCACTCACCTATAGGTGAATACAGGCTGAGATTCTTTCCTAAAGAATTCATAGCATGTCCTTACAGTAATTATCCCATTGAAACAAGAAGATATATCTTAGTCAATTGTTTGTGTTATGTCAAGTGTTAAAATCTGAGAAGGGAGTCTATCATGGATATTCTCATGTTCTTAGAGTTCAATCCTGGAGCTTTCTGCTTTCAGGATAGCACATCAGCTTAGTGTCACTTTGCTATTTTCCTATATTCTTTTTCTTTTTTCTTCTTTTTTCCCTTTTCTTTTTCTCTTTTATGAAGTAGTTACTATGTGTAGCTACCACGGCCTACCTTCGCGTCCCCATGTAATAAATTGTGGAACAAAAAAAAAAGTTGCCTTGGCAGCACAGCCGTCACCAAACCGAGATGCAGTGCAGGCCGCAGGCCATGTATCATGTCCCTTAGCTATTTCTTTGATCAGTGGCCGAACAAGATACAACTAAAGCGGGATTCAATCGGCAGTTTAATGGTGATTATCTTTAAAAGATGGAGTAGAGAAGAGTATAGGCTTCATATTTGATTGCAAATAATTCTACGATTGATGGCTTCTGGGTGTCCGAGACCATATTATGTCTTCTGTGTGAGAGGGAATAATATACTGAGGTTGGAGTGATTGATGGGATGTTGCGATCTACCCAATCCTTGACAAAAGGCTATGTTCGGGCTGCGAATAGAGAATCAGCGGAAAATGGACTTTCAGCGGGTCCCATATTGTGGATCATGCGCCGAAGCCAAGGGTCAATTATCAAAAATACTTCGCCGGAGCTTCATAAATGTTTGGTACAGGGTGGACGGAGAGTTGAGAACTTGAAAGCTCACCTCCCC
>Ga0157359_1001162_pt1 | contig 10529 bp, 12 predicted proteins | sample AttcapACBM3_FD_111482 | JGI IMG/M metagenome (GOLD analysis project Ga0157359, IMG submission 111482) | Fungus gardens microbial communities from leaf cutter ant in Botucatu, State of São Paulo, Brazil - Atta capiguara ACBM3 | ecosystem: Host-associated > Fungi > Mycelium > Unclassified ...
TCCGATAATGATTGCCGCATTTGGATTGGTTTCAAACTGGCTGTAAGCAATACCCATAAAAATAGCCATCACCAGATATGCCGCCAGGATCAGTAAGACGGGCGCTGCATACATTACCCAGTAAGCGCGCCCAACACGACAATGATAGTTAAAACGTACCCCACGGAAACTGCTCATAATAGCGTTATAGCGCCAGCTACGGATCACAATCCACGGAATTAAGGCCAGGAATGCCAGCATGAAAACGACCGTAACGCCCGGTAAAATCGCGGATAACAGCATAAACAAAACAAACCCAACAAAAACGATAATTCTGCCTTTCAGAATATCAATCGGGTTGGCATGGTAATCAAAACGATCACCGGCGATTTCAGTATTTCCGTAGAAATAGCGGCGGCGGCGCACTGTTGCCCAGGCTGAATAAATACCCAGGGTAATCATGCTCAGTAACGCATTCACTAACCAGATGGAGAAATATTCTCCGGCTTTACCGTGAAACAACACCTGATGGCGCTGTACGGTTGAGGTATTTTTATCCATAGATCTCATCCCACATCAAAAAATATAAAATTACAAAAAAATGCATTAAAACACGGTCAGCATAATAGAATCACATTTAATTAACAAAACAACTCCGTTACGTTCCGGAATAGTATCCGCTAATTAATATCTTCCCACCTGAATGAAGTGCTTCCCAAAGACCCGTATTGTATGACCAGCGGATAACGACATTGCATCATGCCGCCAGCAGTGTTATTACACTGATTCGCTGTTAACCTCGATGAGTCTGAATTTATGACAACCTCACCTTCCTCGCTTCTGCAAGTGCGTCCAATAACACTGGCAGATAACCCCCATATTGCCAATGTTATCCGAACAGTTTCTGCTGAGTTTGGTTTAACTGCTGATAAAGGCTATACCGTGGCGGATCCTAATCTGGATCATCTGTATGAGCTGTACAGCGAAACGAACAGTGCCTATTGGGTGGTGGAACTGAACGGGAAAATAGTGGGTGGCGGAGGGATGGCTCCCCTGCAGGGCGGCCATCCCGATATTTGTGAACTGCAAAAAATGTATTTTCTGCCGGAAGCTCGCGGTCAGGGTACAGCCTATGGCCTGGCGTCACAGGCGATAGAGCATGCCCGCACACTGGGTTTTAAACGTTGTTATCTGGAAACAACCGCTTCACTGACCCGCGCCATTCGTTTATATGAACAACTGGGTTTTGAACATATTGATGGCCCAATGGGTTCCACCGGGCATGTGGATTGTGAAGTGACCATGCTGAGAACGTTGTAACTCACCAGCATGCTCAACAGGAAGCCTGTGCCGGAACACCACTGTGAAAACGCAGTTCTGCATCCGGCTCGCTGATCAGACGGGCTTCCACCTCACCTATCTTCTGTATCCGATCACTGATATCCCGCCCTGCAATCAATGTCGCCAGCGCCAGATAATCCTGGTAATGGCGAGCTTCTGAACGTAACAACGAAATATAAAATCCCGCCAGTTCATCATCCAGACAAGGTGCCAGGCTGGCAAAACGTTCACAGGAGCGTGCTTCGATATAAGCACCACAGATCAGTTTATCAATCAGGGTTTGTGGTTCGTGAGTGGTCACTTCGCGCATTAAGCCCTTAGCATAACGACTGGCAGTAATCTTCACATAAGGGATATTGCGTGCCTGCATAATTTCCAACACCTGATAGAAATGATGCAGTTCTTCTTTGATCAGCAGCACCATCTTATCCACCAGCTCATCCCCATAAGGGACTTCTTCACGACTGATGATGGTTTTCGATAAACCCTTATGTTGTTCCAGGAAAGCCAAATCAGCATTTTCACTGTGAACAAAATTTTCCCACGGTTTCAGCCAGGCCAGTAAGGCATCACCACTGGCTTTATCCGCAACATATTTGCGAATCAGCCACATGGCCGTCTGCGCTGCTTTTAATTCACAGACCAAATGGTCAGTCAGCAGCAAAGGCAAGTTTTCCGGTTTTCGGGCTTCGTCAATCCACGCCTGTGGTGTACGACACTGTAGAAAATGATGGATGGGAGCAAGGAGTTGTTCTGTGTTCATGAGCGACATCAAACAGGAAGATCACCAGCAGGATGATTTATTGTTCCTGCTAACGGGTAATTAAAATAGTGGTTATTTCAGAAGTAAAAATAAACGCCGCGGCAAAACACGCCACGGCGTAAAACGATCAAGGATCAGTGACGAACGCCGTTATCTTCTTCCTCGTCTTCACCGTCATCTTCTTCGTCATCATCCTGTGCATCAGGATCTTCGAAGTAAGTGCCCCAACCGTCGTAATCAACATTGAATTTACCGGCAACATCCACCAGTTGTTCAACCTGCTGGTCGATCAGTTCAGCATTCAACGCACCTTCGCTAAGAATATCGCAGCACATCACCGTGGTGCCGTCTTCCAGATCCAGTTCTTCCGGCTCGGTCACTTCATAGCCCAGTTTAAACGCTTCTACTGCCGCCTTTTCCAGCGCATCAAAGCTGTCGCAGGAAAAGTGATGCTCAATGGTGTACAGTGCATCAGGGTCGCTGCCATCTTCCAGCAACTCTTCGATAATCTGCCGCGTTTCTTCACGCTGCTCTTCCAGCAATGCTTCGTTAGCCATGATCCGTTCCTTAATAGTGGGGACTTTCCCGACTATTTTCCCACAGCGTCCGGTACTCCTCTACCTTTATCTGATAACGTATCAAACCACACAGGCCACAGAGGCTGACAGTCAAACGCAAGTTTCTGCGTATCCGGGGTTGAAAATGAATATTCACCCGGTTAAATTGAATTTAAATTCAAAAAAAACAGCACAACATCCCGGAGCCCATGATGAGCCAACTGTACCAACGTCACTTTCTAAGATTACTGGATTTTACGCCTGCAGAGATCACCGGTTTGGTGGATCTGGCCGCATCACTCAAAGCCGCAAAGAAGAATGGTGAAGAAGTACAGTATCTGAAAGGCAAAAATATTGTGCTCATCTTTGAAAAAGACTCCACTCGTACACGTTGTTCATTTGAAGTTGCAGCCTACGATCAGGGTGCGAATGTCACTTATCTTGCGCCAAGTGGCAGCCAGATTGGTCATAAAGAGTCGATGAAGGATACCGCCCGTGTGCTGGGGCGTATGTATCACGGTATTCAGTATCGCGGTTATGGTCAGGCGCTGGTGGAAGCGCTGGCAGAACATGCCGGTGTGCCGGTCTGGAATGGCCTGACTGATGAATTCCATCCAACACAGTTACTGGCTGATCTGCTGACCATGCAGGAGCATCTGCCGGAAAAATCCTTCGATCAAATGACCTTTGTGTATGTTGGTGATGCCCGTAACAACATGGGGAATACCATGCTGGAAGCCGCCGCGCTAACTGGTCTGGATTTACGTCTGGTAGCCCCAAAAGCCTGCTGGCCGGATGAAAAATTGGTTGCCGAGTGTCGGGCAGCCGCAGAGAAAACCGGCGGTAAAATTACCCTGACAGAAGATATCGCAGCCGGTGTTAAAGGTGCTGACTTTATCTATACCGATGTTTGGGTGTCGATGGGTGAACCGAAAGAAGTCTGGGCTGAACGTATCGCCCTGCTGCGTGATTATCAGGTCAATATGGACATGCTGAAGCTGACCGGCAATCCACAAGTCAAATTCCTGCACTGCCTGCCTGCTTTCCATGATGATCAGACCGTTTTGGGACAACAGATGGCGCAACAGTACGATCTGCACGGTGGGATGGAAGTGACCGATGAAGTGTTTGAATCTGAGCACAGCATTGTTTTCGATCAGGCTGAAAACCGTCTGCATACCATTAAAGCGGTGATGGTCGCCACGCTGGCAAAACGTCCCTAATTGACTCCATGCAAACGATTACCCGGTACATTTTATTCCTCTTGCTGTACCGGGGCGAATGCGTATAATGCCCCCCGTTTGCCGGGAGGAACCATGCCACAGAACGCCATTAACAATACCGTTCAACAACGTCTGTACACAGGCGGGCAGGATCGTTTTTCCTTTCGTTGCACTACCGATCATGTAGAAAAAGCCCCTCTCTGAGGGGCTTTTTTTTGTACTTTTTCCGAATCCGGCCTGCGCAGAGGAGAGTGAAGATGGCGACAACTGCCAATCCGCTGTATCAAAAACATATTATTTCTATTAACGATCTCAACCGCGAAGAGCTGGAACTGGTGTTACGTACCGCCGCCAGCCTGAAAGCAAATCCGCAGCCGGAACTGCTGAAACATAAGGTCATCGCCAGCTGCTTCTTTGAAGCCTCCACCCGTACCCGTTTGTCCTTTGAAACGGCTATTCATCGCCTGGGCGCTTCTGTCGTTGGCTTTGCCGATGGCGGCAGTACGTCACTGGGGAAAAAAGGGGAAACACTGGCCGATACCGTTGCCGTGCTGGGCACCTATGTGGATGCCATTGTGATGCGTCATCCACAGGAAGGTGCTGCACGTCTGGCGACCGAGTTTTCCGGCGGGATTCCAATCCTGAATGCCGGTGACGGCGCGAACCAGCACCCAACACAAACACTGCTGGATCTGTTCACTCTGCAGGAAACGCAAGGCCGCCTGAGCAACCTGAATGTCGCCATGGTGGGTGATCTGAAATATGGCCGTACCGTGCATTCACTAACCCAGGCACTGGCGAAGTTTGAAGGCAACCGCTTCTACTTTATCGCCCCGGATGCCCTGGCGATGCCAACCTATATCACCGATATGCTGGATGAAAAAGGGATTGTCTGGAGCCGTCATAACAGCATCGAAGAAGTGATGCCACAGGTGGATATTCTGTATATGACCCGCGTACAGAAAGAGCGTCTGGATCCGTCTGAATATGCCAACGTAAAAGCCCAGTTCATTCTGCGCGCCAGCGATCTGACCAATGCCCGCGAAAATATGAAGGTTCTGCATCCACTGCCACGTGTTGATGAGATTGATACCGATGTGGATCACACACCACATGCCTGGTACTTCCAACAGGCTGGCAATGGTATTTACGCCCGTCAGGCGTTGCTGGCGCTGGTACTGAATCGCGAACTGGATCTGTAAGGAGAAACATCATGACACAGGATAATAAATTACAGGTTGAAGCCATTAAATGCGGCACCGTGATTGACCATATTCCGGCACATGTAGGCTTTAAGCTGCTGTCTCTGTTCCGTCTGACCGAAACGGATCAACGTATTACCATCGGTCTGAACCTGCCTTCCGGTGAAAACGGACGCAAAGATCTGATCAAAATCGAAAACACTTTTCTGACAGAAGATCAGATCAACCAGCTGGCACTGTATGCACCACAGGCAACGGTAAACCGTATTGATGATTACAATGTGGTTGCCAAAAGCAGACCGATCCTGCCAGAACGTATTGAACGTGTACTGTCCTGCCCAAACAGTAACTGCATCAGCCACAACGAACCAGTCTGGTCCAGTTTTGCCGTGAAATCACGTGCGACCGGATTATCCTTTAAGTGCAAATACTGTGAAAAAGAGTTCGCACAGCATGTAGTCATGGGTACCACAGCTTAAGGTTTGCAGATCACAAACGATATGGTACATATCGCATAAGGGCGCAACCTGCGCCCGTTTCATTCCCAGATACCTCAGGAGAAACTATGTCTCGCGAAATCAGTACTGAAAACGCCCCGGCAGCAATCGGTCCTTATGTACAGGCTGTTGATCTTGGTAGCATGATTATCACTTCTGGTCAGATCCCTGTTGATCCAAAAACAGGTGCTGTGGCTGATGATGTGGCAGCACAGACGCGCCAGTCACTGGACAACGTGCAGGCCATCGTGGAAGCTGCTGGTCTGAAAGTGGGTGATATTGTTAAGACCACTGTGTTTGTGAAAGATCTGAATGATTTCGCTACCGTGAATGCGACTTATGAAGCATTTTTCACTGAACACAAAGCCAGCTTCCCGGCGCGTTCTTGCGTGGAAGTAGCGCGTCTGCCGAAAGATGTGAAGATTGAGATCGAAGCGATCGCTGTTCGTCGCTAAGTGACAGGTGTGACAGGTTAGCTTTTGTCGCAACTAACCAGACAATCTCAGACCTGATATCAAATTAATTACATGTTTTTCAATCTGTTAATTTGAAACTGGACAGTGACACGTTTACAGATTCCATGCTTGATATATTTATCTGTATTGCCCTTGGTGTCTGTATTGCTGTGTTGTCTGTGATTTCAGCGCCCTGGTTGCAGAGGGGATTCTCTGTTCGGGCTGATCCTCGCGCCGCCTTCGGCGGTGCCTTCACTCCATTCGTCAGCCTTTTGGACCGGCTCAGACGGAACATCCCTGTTCCGACTGTGCCTTGGGCAAACATCCCTGTTTGCCCATCCAGGCTTCCTCATTCCGTTCAGCGCTGCGAATGCCCTGCCAGAGAATCCCCTCTTCCACCTTTCGCATCTGGTGTCGCCTGTTGCAATAACTTTGCAGGGTTTTGATCTAAAGCGAGGAAAAAAGTCAAAAGGGTTCTGCGCCCGGTGGGGAATAAAGGGTAATCCGCAGCGCTGAGGTGGAGGCAGATGGCCCGGAGAGGCCAGCAGGGATGCTGGTCTCAGGTCAGGTGCAGGCAGGGACGCCTGCTCCTGACCGGTCCGAAAGGCCAGATGCCGGAACCGAAGGCACCGCCACAGGCGGCGCGAGGACTAACCCGCCATTCCCCAGCGGGTGCAGAACCCCGGCACATATCCCACAACACCACCAGCCAACCAGCCAACCAGCCAACCAGCCAACCAGCCAAAACATAACTAACAAAAGTTAGATATAAAATTTATTTTAAAATCAAAAAGATGAAATTCATTCAACTAAACAACTGCGTCAAATCATCCGGCGTAAAACTGGCTGGCTCACTCAAATCATCTGCCAGAATATCTCCCGCTAACTCCGCCTTATGCTGCTGCAACGCCACCACCTTCTCCTCAATGGTATCTGCCGCAATCAACTTATACACAAACACCGGTTTGTCCTGTCCCAGACGATATGCACGATCTGTCGCCTGATTCTCGGCGGCTGGGTTCCACCAGGGATCATAATGAATCACCGTATCCGCAGCCGTCAGATTCAGTCCTACGCCACCAGCTTTCAGACTGATCAAAAACACCGGAACTTCACCCTGCTGAAAACGACGTACCGGTTCATCGCGATCTCGCGTACTCCCGGTTAATACCGCAAAATCAATACGCGCCCGTTGCAACTCTTCCGCGATAATCGTCAGCATTGAGGTAAACTGCGAGAAGATCAGAATACGACGATCTTCTGCCAGCAATTCAAATAACATCTCGCGCAGTAGTTTTAGTTTGGCAGACTGTTTCACTTTTTCCGCCCGTACATCTTCCACTAACCGGGGATCACAACAGATCTGCCGCAATTTTAATAACGCATCCAGTACTACCAGGTGGCTACGCCCGGCTCCCTGTTGTTGCACGGCCAACTGAACACGATCCTGCATAGCGATGCGGATCTGGTCATACAGATCCCGCTGATTTCCTTCCAGTTCCACACTGCGCACAATGGTGGTTTTCGGCGGAAGTTCTTTCGCTACTTCCTGCTTACGGCGGCGAAGCATAAAAGGACGTACCCGTTTTGCCAGTAGATCACGGCGGACTTTATCACCATGACGTTCAATGGGAATCCGCCATTCCTGAGTGAATGAACGTTCATTCCCCAGAAAGCCCGGCAACAGGAAATCAAACTGCGCCCACAACTCACCCAGGTGATTTTCCAGTGGCGTGCCTGTCAGACATAAACGATGGCGAGTTTTCAGACTGCGGATCACCGATGCGGCACGCGATGCACTGTTTTTTACATACTGGGCTTCGTCCAGGATCAACATGTGATACGCCTGCGCCAGCAGTTGCGGTTGATCTCGCCATAACAACGGATAGGTGGTGAGCAGTACATCATATTGATCCAGTTGATCATAAAAGGTTTTACGCTGTGGTCCGGTCAGTGCCAGCACACGAAGATCCGGTGCAAAACGTTTGGCTTCACTGCACCAGTTATGTACCAGCGTTGTGGGAACAATAATCAGAGCGGGACGATCCAGCCTGCCAGCCTCTTTTTCCACCAGCAGGTGCGCCAGTGTCTGGATAGTTTTACCCAATCCCATATCATCTGCCAGTACACCTGCCAGCTGATACTGGCGCAAAAACTGCATCCAACTGACGCCCTGTAGCTGATAATCGCGCAAAGTGGCCTGTAACCCCACAGGCGGCATAATCAGTTGTACGCCCTGGTTCCCGCTCAGTCGTTGTGCGAGCTGATGTATGGCATTGTCACTGTCAAAGGTCCAGCGCTGTTGCTGATCATTTGTCCCCAGGCGTCCTACATCCCAGGCAGCCAGCCGCAGTGGTTGCGGTTGTTGTTGATCAAACAGATCAATCAGATTGCCCACCAGTGATTTCAGTTGTGCAGCCCGAAACAACAAACGACGATCATCCGAATCACGCAGTTCAATCTTCTCATCATCCGCGATCAGATTCAGATTACCACCCAGCCAGCGATGATCATCGGCAAATAATCCACTCAGTAAAGGCTCCATACGTACACGCTGGCGACCGGCCTTGAGCGTCAGCTCCAGATCAAACCAGCCATCTTCTGCCTGTACAGCACGCCCTTCAATGGCATCCACTTCTGTGAAATTCCAGGTGAACTCGCTGTCCACACTGATTTTCCACCCTTGTCGACGCAGAGCAGGTAATGCTGTTTTGATAAAAGGACGCCATTGATCCGGCGTATCCGGTGCAAACAGCGTGACAGGTAGAGGGATCGGCGTATAGATATGACCCACAGGTACCGTTTGCAGCCCGGCATCACGGATTTGAGCCAGCCACTGCTGCTCAGTTTCAGTATCACGAACGACATGATAATGCTGTCCTTTACGATCACTGAAACTTTCAGCCTGGCTGCCGGCTTCCACCTTCACACCAGCATAATCAAAACTGACAGAAGCAAAATCCAGTCGTTTCTGGCGATGGCCATAATAACCATAACCGCTGATAAATTTGGCTCGCGATTCCAGCCGTAAAACAGGAACAGGCACTGCCTGAATGGTATCCAGCACTTCATCCGGTTGCTGTTGCTCCGGACGCAGATTCGCCAGCATCAAAGCAGCCACATGGCGACAGTTATTTTGTACCGCGCAGGTACATTCCCCGCTGGCACGTAACTTCCCCTGAGGGCGACTGAAATGCACCAGGACACTAAACGGTTCCGCCTTGCGCCCCGGGACTTCTCCGGTAAGGACTCTGTTTTGCCACTGGATATTCTGCACGCTACTCACCAGATCCCGCCCCCGGGCGACTGTGCGTACTCCCAGCCAGCGAGCCACCTGATTTTCGGTATACGTAATCAACGACATTGTGCAGTAATTCCTGATTGAAGCGAGCAAATCCACTCGTGCTTTGTGCCAACCGGCAATGGTAGTGATTCCGGGGGGAAGAATGCAACTGCGGTGGTTCAGTTTGCCGTAAAAGGCAGCGATATTTCCCATTTATCATGCAATGAATGCCACCATAAAAGGATTAACCACCAGAAAAATGGCATTATTCAAACCAGGATAAATACACATTAACTACAGAATACGGAAACAATCATGAGTGACTCATCTTCATCACCCTGGCAACTTTATATTATTCGTACCGCCGGCGGGATGTTGTATACCGGGATTACCAATGATGTGATGCGGCGTTTCCACCAACACCAATGCGGGAAAGGGGCCAAAGCCTTGCGTGGCAAAGGGCCTTTAGAATTGATGTTTCATTGTGAAGCCGGAGACAGATCACAGGCTTCGAAACTGGAGTATCGGGTCAAACAACTCCGAAAACAGGAAAAAGTCAGGTTGATTGAACATCAACCTGCATCATTAATCCTGTGGTTTCAACAACTCAGAAACGATTAAAGGGTTCAGAAAAATCCACTTCTCCGGTGACATCATCAAAGGCCGTTTCCGCTAAAGGATAAACCTGGAAGACATCAGTACTTTCAGACCAGCGGCAATGCAGCTGATACTGAATGGCGCTCACAAAACCAAAACGACCATAGAAATTATAATCACCAACCACAACCACAGCGGCGTAACCAAATTCATTCAGTGTATCCAGTGCTTCATATACCAGTTGCTTACTGACCCCCTGGTTACGCACACTTTCATCCACCGCCAGGGGAGCCAGTGCCACCCACTGACGATCTTCACCGTTTACTGTCACCGGGCTGAAAGCCGCATAACCCAAAACCTGACCTTTCTCATCGGTGGCAACCATACCAAGGGTCAGCAAACCATCTTCACGCAGTTGCTGTACCAACTCAGCTTCCGCAGAGGTCGGGAAACAACGGCGGAGTAAACTGTCAATGCCAGCAGCATCAACCCCAATTTCAGTACGAATTAACATGGTATACCTGCGCGATCCGGTGAGAAAATCGCGTCCTCGTTCAGTCCGGCTGCAACACAATCAGCCAGTGGTATAAAGCCGATACCGGAAGGTTTCGGCATGGATACAAAATCTATCA
>Ga0157359_1001163_pt1 | contig 10528 bp, 10 predicted proteins | sample AttcapACBM3_FD_111482 | JGI IMG/M metagenome (GOLD analysis project Ga0157359, IMG submission 111482) | Fungus gardens microbial communities from leaf cutter ant in Botucatu, State of São Paulo, Brazil - Atta capiguara ACBM3 | ecosystem: Host-associated > Fungi > Mycelium > Unclassified ...
CTGTCGGTTGTGCAGTAGGTAATGAGCTTTATGTGCGTTCTGCGGGTGCAGTGGCGCTTGCATTGATCTTGATGCTGATCTACGTGACCATCCGCTTCGAGTTTAAACTCGCGATGGGTGCGGTCATGTCGTTATTTCACGACATCGTCATTATTATCGGTGCATTCGCATTGTTCCAGTGGCCTTTCGACTTAACCGTATTGGCTGCGGTACTTGCGGTGATTGGTTTCTCGCTCAACGATAACATCGTTGTATCGGATCGTATCCGTGAGAACTTCCGTAAGATTCGCGGTGCAACACCTCGTGAAATCGTTGATATTGCACTGACAGAAACCTTACGTCGTACCATCCACACCTCGATGACCTTATTACTCGTGGTACTTGCCATGATGTTCTTGGGTGGTGATGGCTTACACTGGTTCTCTGTTGCCATGTTTGTCGGTGTATTCGTGGGAACTTACTCATCGATTTATATCGGTACAGCATTCGCTTTATGGCGTGGTCTGAATCGTCAGGACTTTATTGTTCAAGTTAAACCTGAATTTGAAGAAGAAGAGATTCCTTAAATCCCTCTCCTCTTGGATTCAAATAAAATGCCAGCAATTGCTGGCATTTTTTATCGCGTTAAAATCTGATATACCTATCAGCCTTAATGCTGAACAATTTGAATTTTTGGAAACTGAAAACCTCGGCAAGATTGCTCTGCCCGCCATGCGATAGTCACCACAATTTTCTGGTTCAGGATAAAGTTCTGATACGCAAAAGTTCCAATCAATGGATGTGAGCACATGCCGCCCTGATTTGAGGGATGAACCTGCGTATTCAAGCTATTCAGATCCAGACGAATCCCTAAACCTGAGGCTTTTAAAATCGCTTCTTTGGTGGTCCAGACTTTAAACCAATATTCCAGATCCTGATCTTGCTGTTGCCAAATCTGGTATTCCTCGGGATGAAATGCATGCTGCGCCAAAGCATCGTAACGGACTTTTCGATCTAGCTCCTCAACATCAATACCGATATCTTGAACACGCTCACTCATTGCCAACGCATAATATTGCTGACTATGCGAATGATTAAAATGTAAGGAATGAGAGCTTAAAAAAGGTTTGCCATGCTCGTGTTTGGCAAAAATCAATTTATCTATGCAGCAATCCAGTTGATGGGAAAGCAACTGATTACGTCGGGCCTGAATCTGCTGTTTTTTATAATGATTAAAGCTTCTTAAATCAGCAAAATCTGTTTTATTCTTTTCAAGCAGTTGAGCCAATGCCTGAACATGGATTTCAATTTCACGTGTCGTCATTGGCTTAACCTGATCTTATCAATACTTAAAATTTAACAAGATCGCCTTTGAGCGCAACACTCGCTACCGCCATGCCTTTATAGCATTGATAGGTGGTTGAGCTTTGTGCTTCATTCTTTTTAAAATAGCTCACAATATTCGTCACAGCATTGGCGCCACGTGCTTTCGCAGCTTTGTCTAACTGTATCAATGCAGAACGAAGTACCCAGTCACATGACTTTTCAGCCGACTTGCCAAAACCATTGGTCTTCTGATTGGTCACGATATCTTGTTCTAACACCTTGCCACCAGCTTTATTTCCTTTCAGATAGAACTTTACGCTCCCGTCTAAAGTACCATCAGCAACTGCACGATCCACAGCAGCTTTAAAATCAAAATTATGTACAGTATCGGCAGCTTGAACAGATGCAGCAAAACCTGTGCTTAAAATTGTTGCTAGAAATAATTGTTTCATTGACATTATTATGCCCCTCGTTATGTTACACGTTTAAAAATCAGTGACGTATTAATACCACCAAAAGCAAAGTTATTGCTCATCATTATATTGATATCACTCGTTCTTACCTGCTGAGTAATATAATCCAGATCACCGCATTGTGGATCGATTTCATCCAGATTCAGGGTTGGAATCAATTGTCCGCGCTGCATCATTTCAATTCCTAACCATGCCTCGATTGCACCGCAAGCACCTAAAGTATGTCCAAAATAGCTTTTTAAGGAACTAATCGGTTTACGTCCTAATATTCGTGCAGTGGCCTGACTTTCTGCAATATCACCCTGATCGGTAGAAGTTCCATGTGCATTGACATAATCAATCTGGCTGGCATCCAGCTTGGCATCTTTAAGCGCCATTTGCATGCATTGTCCCATTCTTTCAGTATCAGGTCTGGTGACATGCTGTCCATCGGTATTGCTTGCATAGCCAATAATTTCAGCATAGATCGTGGCACCACGCTGCTTGGCATGTTCATATTCTTCAAGAATCAGGCTACCCGCACCTTCACCAATCACTAAGCCATCACGTTGTGTATCAAATGGACGGGGTGATTTTTCAGGATGATCATTCATTCCACTGGTGGCCAATAGCACATCAAAAACTGCTGCCCCTGCGGCACTCAGTTCCTCTGCGCCGCCTGCAATCATGACAGTCTGTTTGCCATATTTAATCGCTTCATAAGCCTGACCAATGGCCATTGAGCCTGAGGTACATGCGCTTGAAGTCGGTAAAGTTAATCCTTTTAAACCGAAGTAGACCGTCATATTCACGGCGCTGGTATGGGACATCATCCGGATATAAGTGGTGGCATTGATCTTACTCATATCCTGATCAATCAACATATTACCAAACTCGCGAACGGCATCGACGCTACCTGCCGAAGAACCGAAAGCCACCCCAGCATCGCCACTTTTCAGGATCTCGTGATCAATAAGCCCTGCATCCTGTAATGCATTTTCCGCACTGATCACGGACATAAGTGCAACCCGCCCCATACCACGCGTGACCTTGCGGTTAAAATGCTTGGCAACCTGAAAGCTACTAACAGGTCCCGCCAGCTTGGTTCTTAAATCTGGATATTGCTCCCATTCAGGCATATAGCAAATGCCACTTTTACCTGCATGGAATTGCGCAAAAATTTCATCTGCCGTTTCGCCTAATGAGGTAATACCTGCCATGCCGGTAACCACAACACGCTTCATCAGATCAGTCCTCCATTGACCGAAATTACCTGACGGGTAATATACGATGCCTCATCTGAACATAAGAATTTCACCACACCAGCAACTTCATCGACCTGTCCCATGCGTTGCATTGGAATCATTTTTAAGGCGTGCTCTTTAACTGCTTCAGTGACCATTTCAGTTTCAATCAGGCCTGGTGCAACACAATTCACCGTAATTTTGCGCTTGGCTAATTCCAGAGCTAATGCTTTAGTCGCGCCGATCAGCCCTGCTTTTGCTGCACTATAATTCACTTGTCCACGATTACCCATAATCCCAGATACCGAAGAAAGTGTGACAATACGTCCACCTTTACGCAAATGGATCATCGGCATAATCAAAGGCTTAAGCACATTATAAAACCCATCTAACGAGGTCGAAATAACTTCATCCCAGTCCTGATCGGTTAAAGCTGGAAATGCACCATCATGGGTAAGACCCGCATTCAGCACCACGCCATAGAATGCCCCATGTTGCTCAACATCTTGTTCTAATAGGCTTTTTACCAGTTCCCGTTCATTCACATCAAATAATAAATAATGGCTGTTTTGCCCAAGACTTTGAATTTGCTCGACCACTTTCGCGGCTTCTGCTTCACGCGAACGCGCATGAATGGTGACATCAAAACCCGCTCGAGCCAGTTGCAATGCAATTGCTTTACCAATGCCACGACTTGAGCCTGTCACTAATATTCTTCTATTCATTGTTGTTCCTAAAACGATAAAGTCTGTGTCGATGGATCTGTCGGCTCATAAACACTTAACATGGCACTAATCACCTGCGCATTGCAGTGAATTTCACAAGAAAACTGCCCTAAGCCTTCATGCAGATATTGCTGTTCAACCCGAATTTTTAGTGTCTGCCCAAGTGAAAAATAGGCAAAAGGTAATTGAAGTTTTCGTGTGCCCAACAGGAAGCCGACCTTGGGCGCTTGCTGTAATTGCTGTCCCATCCAGCCAGAATAAGCACTAATGGTCTGTGCCATAATTTCAATGCTTGTCCATGTTGGCAGACCTGCTGCTTCACAGAACATTAACTCAGGACGAATGGTCAGTTCAGCAATCGCATAACCGTCATTGACCTCAACCAGATGATCAATAAAGACCATGGGCTGTTCGTGCGGAATATATTGAATTGCATCCAGTTTCATTTATGTTCCCACACCAAATAATAAGCTGATATTACTGCCCCCAAAGGCAAAAGAGTTACTCAACACATAATGAATATTCCCAGTCTGCTGAGAATCAGTGACATAGTGCTGATCCGCCAGATCAGGATCAATTTCTGTGTGCTGATGTAAGGGCAACCAGTTCTGATCTTTTAATAGCTGAGTACAAATAAAAGCCTCTATTGCACCCGCCGCCCCCAAACAATGCCCTGTCTTATGCTTGGTACTGCTTAATGCCACATGCTGAGCGGAGAAGATTTGCCGAACTGCCTTGATTTCCATTGCATCATTTTGCGGTGTAGCAGTCCCATGCAAATTGATATATCCCACCTGTTCAGGTGCAATCGCGGCACTCTCCAAAGCACGCTGCATCGCTGTTGCAGCCCCTAAACCTTCAGGATGAGGTGCGGAAATATGCCATGCATCCATCGACTCACCCACACCGTAGAGCATGATAGGTGCAGATGCCTTGGTTAGTAAAAATAATGCAGCAGCTTCACCAATATTAATTCCATCACGATTGATACCGCAGGGTTGGCAAATATCAGCAGATAAGCTTTCCAGACTATTAAACCCGTTTAAGGTCAATTGACATAAGCTGTCGACACCACCCACCAGTACCGTATCTGCCAATCCAGCCTGAATTAAACGCTGTCCCGCAGCAAATGCTTTGGCACTCGATGAGCAAGCCGTCGAAATGGTATAGGCAGCGCCCTGCCAGTCTAGATAATGTTGCAGTGCTTTTGCCAGACAGCCCATTTCCTGTGGCTGATGTGAAATTTCAAGCGTTTCATCGCCATTAAAATACTGCTTGAGTAATTTCTCACTGTCAGAAATGCCTGAGGTTGAAGTTCCCATCACAATACTGAGACGTTTTGGATCAATCCCCGCAATCTGCTGTTGGAGCTCAACCTCAATTTTTTGCAGCGCAGTCAAGGCAAAACGTAGATTCCGCGAATCAAATATCTTTAAAGATTCTGGCACGGTTTCAATTAATGCATCTGCATAACGCCCTACCCAAACTGGGCGATCGGCTAAAAATCCTGTTTCCAGTGTCAGGGTATTGTCAGGCGTCGTTAAACGTTCGCGAATGTGCTGAATATCCTGACCTAATGCGGATAACCCGACACTGATAGGGATACCAACCGCTTGCAACGGTGCTTGCTGAGATAAAGAGTGACTCATGGCTGCATCCCTTGCTCAGGTTGATCACTATTTAAGGTATTTTCAATCGGACTTAAAGTCATTCGATAAGGGACTTGCACATTATCCAGCTCAATTGAACTGCCATTTTTCTGGATCTGCAAAATGACTTTCTGCTGAATTAGCACCTGCTGCTGATGCTCGCCATTTTTAACAGTGACACCCGGCTGTCCCAAGGTTGCAAATTCAGGATAAGTTGCAAATAAAATATCCCGAACCACAAACTCAAAAGGAAGTAAGCGCATCTGGTCAATGCGTTGCTGCACCTTGACTTGCTGTCCATCAAACTGGAGCTGAAACAAGGCTTGTCCTGTCAACCCCAAACCCACCAGACTAAGCTGTTGTCCCTGCTGCTGCTGATATAGCAAAAAACTAAAGCTCTTGTCTTTCCACTGCACTTCAACTTGATCTTGTCGTTGATATTGCTGCGCAGGCCAATGACTGCTTTGCAGCCCTTGCGCATGCGGTGTCAGCTGACAGCCCGTAAATAAGAATACACTACAGCACAATAGGCTGACCCAAATCCGTTGCATATTAAACCTCAAAGGCTTTCTCTTGCGCCACGCCATCACGGCAGTACTCAGCCAGAGTACTTAAACGGCGCTTGGCATTTTTATGAATTGGATTATGATCATCCCATGCATATCCAGCCAAAAGTGAGGAAATCATACGGCGAATTCCTTCATTTTGATGCGTGGCAAATACCACATCCTGAAATTCACCTTCATACCACGACTCCACATAAGCACGGAACACCTGAATGCCTTTACGTAAAGGCATTTCATATTCCTGCATCCAGTCCACTGCTTCACCTTGCAACATCCGATCAAGCAAAGGAATCGCCAGACTGGAAGATTTCAGTGCGATGGTTACACCCGAGGAAAATACCGGATCAAGAAACTCTCCCGCATTGCCGAGTAAAGCGTAATTACGCCCTGCCAAATGTTTTACATTGGCGGAGTAACCGACCAAAGTACGCACTGGTGTATCAAATTTTGCTTGCTGCAACACCGCAGATAAAGCGGGATCATCTGCCAGAATGCGTTTCAATAATGCTTCTAGCTCATTTTGTGTCGCATCTTCCACATGATAATGGTCAAAGAAATCCTGTTCTGCCACCACACCAAATGATGCGCGACCATCCGCAAAAGGAATCAGCCAGTACCATGCACGGCGATCTTTTTCATGAACCGTGATCAGAATTTTCTCACGATCGAAATCGGCACGGTCACCAATACCATCTTCAATATGGGTAAATAAGGCACGACGGACAGGAAAATTTGACGGACTTTCTAATTCTAGAAACTTCGGTAAGATGCGCCCGAATCCACTGGCATCCAATAAAAATCTGGCCTGAATTTGATAGTGTTGTTGTGCTTCATCCATCACTGTCAAAACTGGATGTTCGGCCTCAACATCAACTGCAATCACTTCGTGCCCAAAGCGTATATCAGCACCATAATGCTGTGCCTGCTGAGCCAGTAAATGGTCAAAATCAGCACGGCGAACTTGCCACGTTGTACCTGGACCTTCGCTAAATTTCTCAGTGAAATCATAGTAACTTCGTTTCTCACCACATAGAAATGCAGCACCATTTTTAAACTGGAAAGCATGCTCTTCAACATGCGCACGCACCGTTTCCAATAGTCCCGCTTCTTCCAGAAACACCATACATTGTGGCAATAGCGATTCGCCAATTGAAAAGCGTGGAAAATATTGCTTCTCAATCACCGTCACGGCATAGCCTTTTTGACGAAGCAAGGCTGCGGCTGAACTGCCCGAAGGCCCAGCGCCTATAATCACCACATCTGTGTGTTGTAAAGTACTCATCTCATCCCCTAAAACTTAAATCTTCTAATGCTCTTGTAAGTTCACAATATGTTTTTGATCTGCTGGTGTAAGCAATGTCGCATAAATAAATGAAAAAATGACGCCCAATAAAACAGTTAAACCGAAACAATGAATTGCATAGGTATGACTTAATGATAATAAACCAAAGCCCAATAAGGTCGACATCATACACAAAAACAGGGCCATGCCAACGATCTGAGGATGATCATGTCCATGTCGATAGAAAATCGCATAATCCACGCCAATCCCGATAATCAGGAAAGTTCCCATGATACTAAACAGGTTAATTTCCACACCCAACCATGCTTGAATCGCAAACGTCGTCAATAACGCCAAACTGACCGGTAGAACCAGCGGCAGGATTGAACGCTTGCCATAGATGATACCCAACCCGATAGCCAAGCTCAGCAAAGCATAAATCAGTAAGTGCTGGGCTTGCTGGCGATGCTGCGCAAAAGCATGCGAAAGCGTACTGACCGGTTGCTGAAAATCAATATGGGAAGATTCGAGTTGCTGCAATATATCGACCTGTTTCACTCCACTGACCATGACCAGACGTTCAGTTGGATTAGGCTGCAAAAATGCCAATGGATGCTGCTGAAAAACCTGTTGTGTTAATAACGGTTGCTGCTGCAATTGCTGTTGCCACTGCTGTATATCTGCAAACTTTAAACCCATGCTTTCTGCGTAGTTTTTCAGTGCTGTTGCTGGAATTTGCTGCAGCAATTTCACATTTTGCTGTTGCTGAGCGAAGGGTGGAATCCATTGTCCCAAGGCCTGAAAGCTTTCAATCTGGCCTTGCGCCTGCAAGTGTTGCAGTTGCTGGACTAATTTTAACTCCTGCTGTTCAAGCTCCGCAGTTGAGTTAGCCCATACCACAAAATAGTCGCTACTTTGCTGTTGCCCAAATAGAGAACGAATATACTGATCTTCCTGCTTCAGCTTGCTGTCCATGCTTTGCAAATTACGAATATCATCATTCGCTTGCAAAGCAAATAGACTAACGCCACCGATCACCAAAATAGTTAAAATAAAACCATAACGAACTTTTTGATGCTGCTGAAACCATTGTCTTACCTGCCCGATCCAGGCCAGACGGCGAATTGCGGGCTGTGCATTTAAAGGCGGTAAGCGTGGCAATAGCAAGACACTGGTGATCCAGGCCGCAACCAGACCGACAATCGAAAAGACCGCAATTTGTCTAAAGGCAGGAAATGGTGTGAAGCTTAGAAAAATATAAGCCACCACCGTTGTCATTAAGCCCATAAATAAGCTGGGTAACAACGGTGTTAGAATTTTAAAGCCATCCAGCTGACGGTGCTGGGATTGCATCGCCATAAAATAGAAAGAAAAATCGACACAGACCCCGATTAAACTTGCCCCAAACACCAGCGTCATCAGGTGAATTTCCCCAAACACCAAATGGGTCACTGCAAATGCCAGCAAGCTGCCTGTTGATACAGCGATAAATTCAGTGATGAGTGGACGAAATGAACGGAAACCGAACCAGACCAATAAAATTAATCCAAACGTCGAGCCTAACCCAATGGTTGAAATTTCCTGTTTCGCCGACTGCGTGCCGAAATTAGAAAATAAAATGGTTCCAGTCCAATGTGACTTTACCTTGAGCTGTGTAAGCTGCGGTTTGAGCTGTTCAATCCAGCCTGTGACCTGTTCCTGATAATCGATGTTATAAGGACTGTTCTTTAATTCCAACACCAATAAACGGGCTGTTTTCTGCTCATCATGAATCGTGGCGAATCCGTCTTCCAACTCGATATGACTTCCCGCCTGATTTACCACATTTAGCATATAACGTGGAAATAACAGGAATGGATCCTGCTGTAATGAGGTCGCGGTAATCGGCATTCCGACACTCATGAGTTGCATCAAGCTTTGCTCAGTCAGTGCTTCATAATCCTGTTGCTGTAAGACCTGCCGATCTTGCTGACTCAGTAAGCCTGCTCGATGCTGATATAACTGTTTGGAAAATTGTTCTAAATCGAGTTGTGGCTTAAGCGGCTGCCATAAATCACTTTGTTGCAGTTTCTGCTGGAACAGTTGAGTCGCTTGCGCTAAGGCCTGTTGATCCGAGCTCTCTAAAACGACAAAAACTTTCTCATTCAGTTGATCGCTTATATATTTCTGAGTTTGCGCGAGTTCAGGATTTTGCTGTGTTTCAGGCAACAAAGCAAAAATATTGGTCTGGATATGAATATCCTTTTTCAACCATGCCACTGCAAGCGCAAGTCCAACAATGGTTAAAAGAACTAACCAGATGGCAGTAAATTTATTTTGCCAATTGGAAAAGCGCATCTTCAGCAGCCGTGAGTTGGTTCGGTTGAGTATTTTGATTACGGAATAAAATCGTGGTGCTGTTATTGCCCTGTTCCTGAATCACAATTTTATTCACATATTGCTGACCTTGTGCATCTATTCGCACAAACAGCTTTTTAAATAATCCTGATTTAGGTGTTAGAGCAACGTTCCAGCCTGTTGGTCGATAATCTGCTGAAACGACATTAAAATTCTTTGCCAGTGCCTTTTCATCACCCGACATCAACTGTAAAAATAAAGTCGCAACCGAACTATAAGGTGACTGATCAATCTGAATCTGGCTATAGGTTCTCTGTGTTTTCTGGACGAGTTTCTTTTGCGTAACGATCAGATCTGCCTGAACAGGACGCTTAATTTGCCACAGCACGCCATTAGCTTTGGCAAAGGTCAAGGAACCATTAGAAGTAAAGGTTTTATTCAAACTGGCGAGTTTCTTTTGCTGCTCAAAATCAGCACGTACGATGTCACTTTTAGACAGCTGCTTAAAAATCGAAGATACCTGTTCGGTATTAGCAGAAGCAGCCACACTGAAACTGAGCAACAAACTCCAAACAACACTGTGCATTGCTAACCAGTGACGTTTTTGCAGCAGGCGCTGTAAGATATTCGAGAGCAGATTAATCATGATGATGCTCCTTAAATGCATCCCAAGCATTCAAACAGTCCAGTAAAACTTGCGGAGACTGAAAACACATTTCACGATTGGCAATGTTTACCGCAACTTGTGTGGTATAACCCTTGGTTAAGCGGCGTCCAGTTTCTGCATCCAGAATCAAATACTCGATTTTTAAACGATTCTCCCACTCTTTTAAAATGGCACGGACTTTGATTTTCTGTTCAAACTCAATGCCCTGTACATAACGCACATGACTTTCAATCACTGGCCATGCATAGCCTGATGCTCTCATCTGGTTGTAGTTATAATTAAACTGTTCCAGCAACTTACA
>Ga0157359_1001164_pt1 | contig 10527 bp, 7 predicted proteins | sample AttcapACBM3_FD_111482 | JGI IMG/M metagenome (GOLD analysis project Ga0157359, IMG submission 111482) | Fungus gardens microbial communities from leaf cutter ant in Botucatu, State of São Paulo, Brazil - Atta capiguara ACBM3 | ecosystem: Host-associated > Fungi > Mycelium > Unclassified ...
ATATTATGCTTTTATTACACTCTGTGATATTTATGACTATTAAGTATAATATTATATCATACTTTTTCTTTTTTTTAAATCATCAATTTATTACACAGGGCATAAGGGCAGACCATGGTAGCTACTTTGTAACTATGTACATTCAGAATAAAGCAATATGGAAAAGAAAAGGAAGAGAAGAAAGATAAAAAGGAAAAGAAAGCTAAGTGGAAAAATAAATAAACAGAAGAAACAAAAGGAAATCAAACCTATATAGCGATACAAAAGGTAAAACTGATAGAAAGTGACTATTCAAAAGAAAAGGCACTTGTGTTAAATTGAAGAAATAGTGTGAAATGGATAATGGTATCTCTTCTTGAATTCCAATAGTTGTTAAACCTTTTGCATTTGTGTAGAATGTGTCATCTTGTTTCAATTGGATAATTGTCACATGGGCATGAGAATTCTTCCCTAGGAAAGAACCTTAACTGGTATTCCCCTATTGGAGCATAATTAATAATAGCTCTAGAGGCTTGAGTGCACAACGAGTTTGAATGTCTGAAGTATTGTAATCATGGACTGCCTTTGATGCTTGATGGCTCAATAGGATTTAGATTGTTATCTAATAGGTTTAGAAAATTTCTCCCTTTAGAATCTGCTGCTTGAAAAAGCAGTCTCCATTGTGAGAGAATTGAATCACACTTGGATTTTCTGCAAAAATCCCAGAATGATTTGCATGGAAACAAAGGTATAGAGACCATATTTTTGGAGTTTTTGTTCACTGAATAGTGTAATGGCCACTTTTGTTTGCTAGGGCAGTCCCAAAATTCAATGCAATTGCAAGCATCCTTCAAAAAGAATTCTCTAAGTTCCTGAGATATTGTAGCAGAATGAATTTAATATGGATGCACTGAAGAGTTGAAGATCCTCCTGGTAGCATGTAGGGAGTCAGTAATGACTACTATATGATTGATATTAGAATTGATGATTGCTTGATTTATGCCACATCAGATAGTGAATAACTTAGCTTCAGTTGTTGTAATGTTGATTGCTCTGTGTATAGTTTTAATGACAGGTTTATTGAAGGAATGGATATGAGAAATCAATGTGGTGACATGATTCTTGATATTAGTGTCAGACACTATGATTGTTGAAGAGGGATTAGATAATGCCCTAAGTGTTATATTATCCAATTTTCCAATATGTTTTTTAGCATTAGAAGAACAAGAATGGAAAGAAAAACAATCTGAAAATAAATCTATAAGACAGTTTCCTGGTTTAAATTTCTCATTGAAAAAGGAAAATGAAGGAAAAATTTGTTATGCTTATTATCCACATCAATAAGTAGAGATTTCAAGTGAAGTCTTTGTTTGGACATAAGGTAGTCAATGGATACATTATGACAACTTCGTTCCTGCAACCCACTAGAGCTGAGAATGTTATTGATGATGTGATTGGATAGAAGAGATGATTCTCATAGTAGGAATTTTCTGTAGAGTTTCTTTAGGTAAAGATGTATAGAGATGAGTTCAGATATGGCTTCAATCCCTAGTGTAGGAGACATTCAGAATGTGCCTAATATCCAAAGTGTTGTTCTTTGTTGCATCTTCTATAGTATGTTGGGGCTTTGTTGTAGTACCACAAAGGAAACCCATATAAAGCTATAGATAAAGCACAATATCTATAAAGTCTTCTTTTTTGAAGTGGATTAATACCTCTCAATGAATTACCTAGCAATTTTATACACTTGACTGTAGAAATCACTTTGTTGGCATAGAAATCTATATGGCTTTTGAATGTGAGTTTTTGGTCAAATATGAAACTTAGATATCTCTATGTTTCTTTAAGGAGTAGAATGGGGCCCCCTAGAGCAGATAAGTCAAGAGAAGGAGGATTGAATGCTCTATAAGACCTAGAAAAGTGGAAGATGTTAGTTTTTCCATGTTCTACAACAAGACCACATCTCATAAGTAAAGACAATATTATATTGTAGCTACAAAAAAGGTTTGCGTTAGAATGTGATATAGATTTGTTTTGTGAAATGAATAATCTATCATCAACAAAGGAAATGATGGAAATGGGTATTTTTAAGATTTTTAAGTAATTTTCAAAAGAAAGAAAAACAGGAGATAAATAGAAAGCAGAAAGAATCAGAGAAAGAGCAGATCTTTAACCAACGCCAACATTAACATTAAATAAAGAAGATATAAAGTCATTCCAAAGATATTTTGTTTTTCTTTCTACTAGGTAATTCTTGAAAAACATTAAGATTTTATGATCAAGTTCCACCTTGTCCAGAATGAGAGGAAGTAGCTAGTGATTTAAGGAGGGAAAGAATTGAGTGATGTTGAATGCAAGAGTGCTCATAGTGAGGTTTTTAACCTAACATGATTGAATAATATGAGTAAAAGCAACCCTCACATCCATGGTAAATATCTGTTTGAGACCCCTGAGTTGACTAAGATGGATAAAATTGTTGGAAATCATATGGAATTGAAGACGTTCTCCAATCATTTTTTCAAAGAGTTTTCCTATTGTATTGAGGAGAACAATAGAGTGATACAACTTGGGTGAATCAAAAGATGTCTTGTTAGATTTGGAAATAACAACTGTTAATGAAGTCTTAAAATGAGACAACCAATGTCCCAAATCTATACAGGCATTAGTGATATCAATGAATTTACTAATGTAGTCTTTGTTTCTAATGATAGATTTGATATAACTCCACATTAATTTATTAGGACCAGGAGCTGATAAATTATTGTATTTTTCAATCATATTGATAAGTTCTTTCTTGGAAAACAGTATCCACTCAGTTGTTATCTTATCTGAAATTTTGTCTAGAAAATAGATGTTAACTTCTTATGCTTGAGCAGAATTGAAAGAACTATGAAGAGCATTCCATAGATCTTCTAGTTTGATACACAGATGTCCTTCATATTGAATGGCTTCTACTGCTGGAAGTTTGCATTTCTTGACCCAATTCATTAGCTCCCATGGGCTATACTTCTTGTTTGCAATTTTATCTATCTTGTTATTAAAGAAGATATACTTGGATTTTTGACTGTGCTTTTGAAGTCTTTCCAATTTTCTAGACTATATGTCTATTGATATTTGTTTAGTATATAACGACAATCTTCATTCCACCAGGCTTTAGAATATCTTATTATGTTGACTGTCTTTGAGTGTTTAAGCCATATGTTCTCAATTTTGATCGAGAGATTTTAAACAATCTCTTCTAAGGATTTGGAATTTTGAATGAATGTAGTGTTCAAATTTTTGATAAATTGAATAAAATCCTCAATAAATCAATTTTCTTCATCACTTCCTTTGATTAGAGATTATTGTTTAGTTGAAATATGTTCTTCACTAATAGTTATATTAACAGTAATTAGAGCATGGTCGAACAAAAGCCTCCAATCTGGATAGATATGATGGTAATTGAATTCCAATGAAAAGGGTTGCAGGAACATTAGATCTAAAACCAAATTTGAGTTTCAATCATTGTCTAAAAACCTAGTAGGAAAATTTTCAGTAGGTTTAGAAATGTCTAGTGAAAACAAATCTGTTATATTAAAAAAAATGTCACTATGAACAGAATGAAAAGGAAAGTTCAAATCCTATAGACTATCTCTAATATTAAAATTGCCCATCATGATGATGATATTATGGATATTGACCTCAGTATTCTTAAGATACTTCAAGACTGATTGAGATGAGTCTGAATAAATGTTAATCAGAAAAAAGATAAAGCCCTGATTGAAGAAAGAAATACATGAAATGTCTCTGTGATTAAAAATGTCATTTCACAAAGAGAAATGAAGACAAGAAATATGAATGTTAACATATGTCAAAACTCTTGGAGAGTCAGACTGATTTGTTGGGGTCCTGGCAAAAGTGAGCCAGTTGGAATGATAAGAAATACTAACTAGTTCTTCTCCTTCACTACTAGTGGAGCTTAGAATAGTTCATATGGCCAACCACAAAGGTTCTTGAATGAATATGATATCAAAAGATGTTTGGGTCTCTAGAATAGTATTGACAATAAGACTGTTTTTGTGAACATTTTGAGAAAAGAGTTTTAAAACATTACAAATCATTGTGAAATCCCACTTACAACTGAGTGAATTGATTTTGTCCTGTTTTCTTGGATCTTGATATTCTTTTTGTTATACTATTTCCAGTTGAACCTATGTTTCCAGAATAGACATAGGTTAGAATCTGCCTAATGTTCACCTCAGCAGTTAGAACATTTAAAGATGTGCAGGCACAGTTTGTCTTTTTTCATTCGAGGTGTGGTGGGTTAGTCTTTTCATTAGCTTTGCAACAATAACTGAATTGGCAGTGGTTTTCAGATTTATGCAGACTGTTGCATTTGATGTATTTAGATTCTTGAATTCTGCATAACAGAGTAATATGTTTCCATTTCCAACAATTTTTACATTGTGAAACACCAGGGTTCATATTAGCTCCTCTAATTGTGGCAATATACCTTTCCACATTAAAGCATCAATTGATAAGGCCCTTGGCCTTGCTCCCACTTTGAATGTCCCAAATATCAATCTAAATGATAGACATATCTGACTTAGAAGAAACTTTGATGACTTGCAGTTTTGAAGTGAGAACAACATTGTTGAAGATTTGATTCTGTTTGATGATATTTTCTATATCTCCTAAAGAAAGACATTTCTGTGAGTTATCATGAGAGAAGTAAGGGATACCTATTATTTTCAAATAGAACTTTGATTGCAGGAGTTGAGAAACTTCCACATTTGAAGTGTCAATATCATCTACATTTTTAACATAGTTCTCAATAATGTGCAAATCCAATTGCAACACAACTTTGCTTGTAACCACCATAATCCCCATCTGATCCAATCAAATAAAGTCTACCAAAACTTCCAATTTCACATTTCTTAATGACCTATTGATATTAGTGACATAAAGAGAACTATTTTTCATAAATTTCACTGTATTGTTGCTACTTATCAGAGTAATGATTTGCTTCCTTGACAGTCCTTTTGTTGTCATTTGGATACATAGTTTAGGCTTAGAATTGCCATTGACAATGTTTTGGATCTGGTCAATTTTTTTTGCACCAAGGACTAGAAAAGTATTTTTGATTTTGATGACTTCAGATGTGCTTGTACTTTGCTTAGAAGCCTGCACATATAATTTTTGAGTTGGTTTAGTGACACTGACTGGTTTGATATTTTTGAAATATCTGGAGATTTGATTAACCTCCTTCTGTGATTTAGCAGTGATAGAGAGAGTGATCTTCTTGATACTTACTGGGATCGGTTTACTGATGGATTTGTTGCTTTTATTAGATACTGGTTGTACTCTCGGAGTGAATTTCAACAAAATTTTCTATCTAAGAGTGTTAGAGTTTTTATCAAAGATGAGAGAATCCTATTTAGACTAATAAACAGAAGAAATAAGGTTCCAAATCACCTTGCCAATGTCTTTGAAATCCTCAAGGTTGTTAGACTTTGCAAGATTGACTTGTTTATTGGTTATGTATTTAGCCATGAAGTTTAAAGAATTCTTGATGTTTTTGGAATCTGATGCCAAGTATTTAATGGATCTATAAAGTTATATTAGGTGGAAACTTCCATCTCATAGTTTGGATTCTGTAGGAGTGTTAGGGTTATACAGCAATTAGATGTTAATAACAGTATTATCAACATGAGGAGGGCTTGAGGTAAGATGCTTGATCAGAACATATTTGTTCATCATGTTATTATTTGGGTCAGCTGCTATACTGACATGATTTGTCTGCTCCTTAGACATCACATAGGACAGTTGAGGGCTGTTGTCCCCATATTGATATCTTCATTTAGACCATTGTTATACTCTATTCTCTCATGGTATGCAACCAAAGATTTGGCTGAGAACATTGAAGATACTCTAGAAGATTGTGGTTTAGATGAAGAAGTTCTACCTCTCACCTCATTGTAGTTGTCAGAAATATTTCTTAACAGAATGTCCATCTCCATGTTAATTGAAGAAGCCACAGTTGGTAAGTCAAAGGTTTGTTGAGAATGTGTATTTGCTGAAGAAAGAAAGAATTTATTCCCAAAGTCTCTTACAGGCACTACTATACAAGATAGTGATACAAGAGAGAGAAGGTCATATTATATCATACTTTTTAGCTAAGTTCAAAGAAAAACTAAACTATGAGAAAGAAATAATACAGAATTAAAAACATGGAAAATAACTAAATCTACTTTGAAGATTTCTAATAAGTAAGCAATAATCCATTATTTCCAGAGTCTTTTATCACTGTGGAAAAAGAGCTAGAATAACATGCATTTAGAGCTTATACTTTCAACTTATCTGTTTTCTGGACATCTTGACTGTTATATATAGTTTATACCTTATTATCCAGGATCTGTAGTAAGTCCTTGGAAGATGGATGAATGAGTAGAAATTATCCAGATACACAGAATACAAATGTCAAACAACCTTTGGCTTTAGCTTGTGTGCTATATTTTTACTAATTACACTGGTTATATATTTTGGAAGTCTTATTGATAGGTCTTCTACAAGACAAGTCCATTAAAAGGTGATGAGATATATTATTGCCAATACTAATCTTCTAGTACTAGTTTTGGTCAATTTTCAGAATAAGGATTTACAGTATAACTACTAGCTTATATACTAAGTATTCTATCTATGGTAGTTATTTAGAGAATAGAGACTGTAAGCAAGTTACTCTAGGTCTAAATAACCCTCAGATATAATAATAGAAATCCATGAAGTTATTAGAAAGTCCAGTAAGAATATCTAAGATAGAATAAAGAAGGTTGATTTGCACTGTAAAAGGATTAAGAGTGTAGATAGGTGTTATTCATGAGTTAGAATAGAAGTGGCTGAATTGGAATGTAATACTGACATTCAGAATAGCAAGTAGAATAATAGGTCATAAGTACTTTTCTTTTTTACTAGTTGATCTTAAAATTGTGAGCTTTCAACTATATAAATCCAAAGATAAGATCTTGCTTGCCTAAGCTTGAAACTACAAGGAAAATCTGTTCTATGTAGGTTTTGTACTAAATAACAATATTCACCATCTTAGATATTTATTTTATCTGATTGAGAGTTCTATCTACAAAGATATTAGTGACTCCAGAGTCAACTAAGACTTGTATAGAAAAGAACTAGAATATTTTGGTGGTTCTAAGAAAGACAGCAAGATATAGCAAAGTTTGGTAAGTATCCAAAGCACTGATAGTAAAATATAGGAGAAGTTTTTTCTTATCTAGAATAGCAATTAATAGTATAATAAATCTATTATTCAGTGGCTAGACACATATCATATATTACTAGTTATTTTATGCAAAATCCTGATTAATGATCTTCATGTAGATTCTTTTACTCTACAAGCTTTAATTATTATTTTAATTTGATATCTTTTAATATATTCAGTTTCTTCATCAGTTTTTTCTATTGCTTAATGGTTAATTGCTAAATATCTAATCTCACTAAGTACTCATAGACTGCATGATTTGAATTTCTATAATAGTAACATCTTCTAACTAGTATAAAGTAAAATTTTCAGATAATGATAATATTCATATTCATGGAGATATTTGAAAAAACATCTAAAAAAACATCTATGGTAGCTAGCATAAGAGTATTGTATCATAAACAAACTTCCAAGACTTCCAAAATATCTGCTTTCTGACTCCAAATAGGACTTTAATCATTTCTAAGTATATTTTCATATTCACACTTGTTTATATATGAATTAATTCTTTGAGTTTTATCTCATAACAACTCATTATCTAGACTTCTGGTCATCTTATCTCCTAAATACTATCTATATAATATTTCCCTAGTTATTTCCTACACTATTATTTCCCTAGCCACAATTCCAACTATAAACTTAGTATTGAAGACTAAGTAAATACTCTATAGTTCTTTAGTTTGAAAATTAACTAAGAATATCTAATTGTCTTACTTTTCTTCCTGAGCTCATATCTGAGTAAAATATTCTTTTTCCATCATTTATTAAAAGTTTGCAAATAAGCTTTCTAGCTTGATTTGTAATCTAGGTACTTTATCTACTCATACAAATAACTATATCTATTTCTTGGGTAAGTTTCTATACTTAATTCAATCTCTTTCTATGCAACTAACTATAGATACTTACTTAAAGCAAGAACTATACTTGACATACTAAGATAATAAAAGACAGCTAACAAGAAACAAGGATAATTAAAGAACTTTATAAAGTTTGGAAATTAAGAGAAAAAATAGAGATAGTTTGTTAAGTAAACTGAAATACTTTGTTGGCTTATATCAGAGTCAAGATTAGTAAACTTTGTTTATTTTCTCATTTTTATTTCTTTTTACCTTTTTATAACTTGGGTTAAGATTTAGCATAACATATGACATATTTATAGTCATATTATTATATAACACATAGAAGGATATAAAAAACTTTAGAAGGATAATATTATATAGCATATTAATAGTATATTGACTTTATATAGTATGTATAACCTTTAGAATAGGTTAGTAGTAGTCTCATATAAACTACTAACCAACATATATAAGATAAACACTCTATACTAAGAATTCTCTTATATAAACCCATAAAGTTATTTTTTTACTTTATTACTAGAGTCTAAGTTTTAATAACTTTTCTAGCTTGATTTATTCAACATGTAATATTAAATTATATAAAGAAGTTTATATCTTTTAGTTTTCCTACTAATAGAATTTCAATAAAAAAGGCTTACTTTGATTGCTGATCTTTGTTAGATGTAGTTTATATCTTATTATCCAAAACCCATTACTGAGCTTTTAGAAGTCAGATTAATAAGCACATATTATCTAAATATATATTTTGAAAAATCTACTTAGAATAACTAAAAGACAAAACAAGTCTACTAAATGATAGTAAAATATATTATTTATCAACACTAGAAAATAGTATTATTTTTGGTTAATTTTCAGAATAAAATTTATAGTATAACTATTAGTTTATATACTAAGTATTCTATCTAGTGTAGTTATCTAGGAATAAAAACTGTAAGTGTTGTAGCAACTACTAGTCACAAAGACTAATAGTATTACTAAGGTAAACTCAATAAGAAAGTATATCATAAGGATTATAAGAGAACTTGACAAGGAGTCCCTGATGTATTTCTACACTATTTATACAAATACACATGGTCTATACTAATAATAAATAATTTTACCCTAATGTCCATATATTTACTATAAGATGAACATACCATTGATATATACCTTGATATTATTTTTTCAGTCTCTTCTCTTAGAATTTAGGCCTATGACATCCTGTTATATGATGTGTTATATGACTGCAGTTATATGTCTTTTTATTGTTCAAGAATCATAAAAACAAAATAAAAGAAATATTAAATCAAGAAAAATAGATAAAAAAATGTTCAAGTCTAAATACACTATAATAGTTGTTATGACTTAAGTCTAAGAGTTTGGTCAAAAAAAGAAACTAATATTGTTGGATACAAAAGAACTTGATAAGATTCCTAGTACAGAATTATTTACTTTATATATTTCTAGTACATAGTCTGTATATACCTACATTTAACCTATCCTAAATTTATGAGTCTAAATAAAGTCATTCTATATATAACACTATTTCTCTATGATGTTACATAATCTTGTGACTGTGACTGTAACATAAGTATTTTTACATGATAATTATCACACTTTGTTATAGCATTCTGTTTCTTTTATTTTTAGAATAAGAGAAAAAGAGAAAAAAGAGACATAAGCTAGAAAAAGTCCAAGTGAAAAATAAAAAGACTTTATATAAGAAACTAGAATAGAGAAAGAACAAGTCTATCATCTTAACTTCTGATAATAGTAAATAAATTACTTTAAGTCTGAGTGATTCTCAGATATTAAAGTCAAGATCTATGGAGTTATCAGAAAGTTTAATAAGGATGTCTAAAGTAGAATAAAAAGAGTAATCTATACCAAAAGAGGATTGAAGATATGGATAAATTAGAAAGCATTATCTATGGGTTAGAACAAATATAACCAGATTAGAATGTAACAATCTTTATTAAAGTCTATTAAGAGTAAAATATTGGATTAAGAGCAATAAGGTAGGTTTCTAGATATAAAAATATTAGTAGGAGAAGGAAGTCTTAATATTAAAGAAAAGAATATACTTATAGGTACAGAGATAGAGTTAATAGAGTTAAATACTAAATTTTACAGGTTTTACAAAACTAGTAAGAATATTATTAGTGAAATATCCTGAGGTATACTGGTATTTAGCTACTTCTCATAAATAGTACTAGAAGAGTTTCAAGACTTTGTCTATATTGATGGAATTTATAGAGTGATTACTTGAAACAGGTATTATTTAAGAAGTAAAAAAAGAAAAGAAAAGTCAAGATATAAAAATAGATAATTCAAGACTATCAGACCAATTTATATTTTGAGATTTTAGAGAAAAATCTTGTTCTACTATCAAAATAACTGAGCAAAGTCTATAAGATTATATAGAGTTAACAATCTTTAGAAAAATCTAAAAGAACA
>Ga0157359_1001165_pt1 | contig 10527 bp, 8 predicted proteins | sample AttcapACBM3_FD_111482 | JGI IMG/M metagenome (GOLD analysis project Ga0157359, IMG submission 111482) | Fungus gardens microbial communities from leaf cutter ant in Botucatu, State of São Paulo, Brazil - Atta capiguara ACBM3 | ecosystem: Host-associated > Fungi > Mycelium > Unclassified ...
CAGCCATGCAGCGGCATCTGGATAATGGGCATACCACTTTACCGCTGGTGATTCCGGTGCTGTTTTATACGGGGAAACGCAGTCCGTATCCGTATTCCATCCGCTGGCTGGATGGTTTTGCTGATCCTGGATTAGCAGAGAAACTGTATAACAATGCCTTCCCACTGGTAGATGTCACCATTATTCCTGATGATGAGATCATGACACACCGCAGTATGGCCGCCCTGACTTTGTTACAAAAACATATTCGGCAACGGGATTTGACAGAACTACTGGAACCTCTGGGGCGATTATTACGGATGACGGCGTTGACAGGACAACAACTGATTTCACTGGTAAACTATTTTGCACAGGCCGGGCAGGCAATTAACGCCGAAACCTTTGTTCGTAATCTGGCACAGAAGGTGCCACAACATAAGGACACACTGATGACGATTGCAGAGCAACTGGAGCAGAAGGGGATAGAGAAAGGAAGGCTGAAAGGTCTTGAACAGGGACGTAATGAGGGTCGACAGGAGGGACTGGCAGAGGGACTGATGACAGGCAAACTGGAAGTCGCCCGCACCATGCTACAAAACGGTCTGGATTACGAGCTGGTTATCAAAATGACCGGATTGCCAGCATCCGAACTGGCGAAAATTCAGCACTAACCCCCTGAATGATCTGGTGATGCTATCCAGGGGGCAGTATCAATACTATCCGAACATGACCTGTGCCCAGCGTGCCAGCCCGGCAGTCACGGAACCGAAGTCATCACCACTGGCCAGTGGAATATCCGGCAATTGCTGTTGTAATGCCTGACGCAATACCGGGGATTTGGCACTGCCCCCGGTAAGATAAACGACATCTGGCCGGGTACCGCTGGTTTCCAGTGCGATGGCAACCTGTTCCTGAATCCTTTCCAGTGGCTGACTGATAGCGGTCTGCAATCCGGCAACATCAATCTCTGTTTCCAGACCCTGATCAATAAATGTCAGTGGTGCCAGGGTTTGTGGACGACCAGACAAGGCAATTTTGCTCTCCTCGGCGGCACGTACCAGACGATAGCTGAGACGTTGCTGCCAGACTTTCAGCAGACGTTTTACTTTTTCCGGTTCACGGGCATCGCGAATTAAATCCTGTAGCAGCTTACGGCTGGATGTAGCATAGAAATCGCTCTGTGCCGGAACATCGTTAATTGCTACTGCATTCCACCAAGGCAGTGCGGGTAAACCCATGCCTTTTACCGTCTCACCCCCCAAACCTAACAGCGGCATCAGCTCTTTAAAGGCCAGCATAATATCCAGGTCGTTCCCCCCCACGCGGCAACCACTGTGGCCCAGCAAACTGTTACTGCGATCAGCTTTGTTATGCCATTGAGGCCCCATCAGCAGCATGGAGCAGTCGGTGGTTCCCCCGCCGATATCCACGACCAGCACACGTTGTTCATGGCTTAATGTGGCTTCAAAATCCAGTCCGGCCGCGACAGGTTCAAACTGGAAGATCACATCCTGAAAACCGGCTCGGCTGGCGGCACGTGCCAGAATACCTTCTGCCTGCTGGTTGGCTTCTTCGCCGCCCAGTCCCTGGAAGTTCACCGGGCGACCAATCACGGCCTGGGTGACACTGTCGTTCAACGACTGTTCTGCCGAATGGCGAATTTGCAGCATCATGGCGCATACCAGATCTTCAAACAGCGCGATTTGCTGTGGTTTCAGCCCACTGGCACCCAGAAATGATTTTGGTGATTTAACAAACCAGACTTCTTCCGGGTCATCCATGTATTGCGCCAGTGATGCCAGACCGAATTTTACGCTGCCGGGAGTAACGTCAATATCTTCTTCCCGGTTAAAAGCTACAGAACGACGCAACAGGGTCTGGTTCTCTTCCCGAGGTGTGGGCACCTGATGATGACGGAACAACCATTCGGTCACAGATTCACGGGTAGGTGCACACAGCATCGAGGGTAGATAAGGTGAACCCTGTTCCAGAGGCAGCATTTTAGGCTGACCGTTATCCATAATGGCGACTGAGCAGTTTGCCGTACCGTAATCGAAACCGATAAACATGGTTCTCTCCGCTGAGTGGGGAAAAAAAGGGGGTGACTCTAGCCTGGGTGGCGGTGCAGAGCAAGGGGGAATTATGTGTCAGTGTTGGCTCAAGCTGGAACATCATCCAAATGAGGTCGCCAGACCACCACCACTATTTTTCGCCTGATAGCAGGCAATGTCAGCCCGTATCATAATATTTGCCGCGTTGTCGGTACTGGTAAAGGTGGTCAATCCGGCACTGTCATTCACTGTTTTGAAACGGTCAAGATCGATAAAGGCCAGAACATGGCTGCTAACAGAAGGCAAATCAGGTTGCAGTAATTGTTGTAACGTTCCGCAGTTTGAGCCAGATGCCTGTGTATATCATCGGGATGGCTGATTTGTTGCACAGTCATCTCTTTTAATTCATAAGGATGATAACCGAGCAAATTGCATAACGACTCGTTGACTTGTAGCCATTTGCCTTCAGGTGAAATCAAAGCCATACCCAGTGCAGAATATTCCATTGCATGACGAAAACGGGTTTCACTTTCAGCAATATGGTTTTTTTCCTGGCGGAATGAATACATCACCAGCGTCATAATATGGCTGGGTACCAGGATCAGTAGCAAAGGTAAGTAAGGTGTGGCGAAAAACCATGATAGTGGTGTGTCATATTGCGGAATTAAACCAAATGCCTGCATCATGGCGATCATGGCAACGGTGGCATAATAGATAATAAATGCGGCCAGGCGAGGCAGACGTACTGCAGTGTAAAACGGGATAACAATCACAAATGCAAAGGGCCACGGCAGGTAGTACAGGATTGCACCACAGAGTAGAAGCGTGAGCAGCAGTGTAATGAGTGTTGCCCAACTTGCCAGTGTACTTAGTGGTTGTCTGTGATGGAAAATGACTCTTAACAGTAAACCACCGACGATGGCTTCCAACAGGTTTAATACCGGATAGAGTTGTCCGTAAAGACTTTCATCCAGCATATACATATCGGCTACCACCAGCCCAATAAAACAACTCCCCAGTAATGCAAACCAGTGCCGTGGCGGTGTACGGAACACCACAATTGTCATCAGCGTGGTAGCAAACCAAATCGGGGATAGCTGGCCGTTAATCCTGATCAGGGCCATACAAAACAGGCTGGTAACCAGACTAAAGAGTCCAAGTAACAAGCTGTTAATCCATAACGAAGGACCGTTTTGCTTTCGAATGTATATTTCTGGATCCATTGGTTTTACACGGCTAAGTGAAAAGTGACGTGAGAATAATCTTAGGGCATGGTAACACAGGAATATGGAGCCTTAATGAAGAACAGAAAAAACGGTTGTACCGCTTTTTCTGGCATCAAGCGAGTTAACTCCCTATAATTGCGCACGTTATGCCCTTCACTTTTCAGGAAGCAGGCAGTTTATCCTTTCATTTTTTTGTCTCGGAATCAGGTCGTTAATTTATGGCTGACAAGTCGCATCAGTGCGTCATCGTAGGTATCGCAGGCGCCTCAGCGTCGGGGAAAAGTCTTATTGCCAGTACACTGTATCGCGAAATTCGTGCACAGGTGGGTGATGAAAATATTGGTGTTATCCCCGAGGACGCCTATTACAAAGATCAAAGCCACTTAACTATGGAAGATCGGGTCAAAACAAACTATGACCATCCGAATGCAATGGATCACACGCTCCTGTTACAGCATCTGCAAATGCTGAAAGCAGGCCAGGCAATTGAACTGCCTGTTTACAGTTATGTTGAACATACCCGTGAAACCAGAACCGTCACGTTAAAACCTAAAAAAGTCATTATCCTGGAAGGGATTCTGCTGCTGACTGATGCCCGCTTGCGCCAGGAATTGAACTTCTCAATTTTTGTCGACACTCCGCTGGATATCTGTTTGATGCGTCGTATGAAGCGTGATGTGAATGAACGTGGTCGTTCAATGGATTCAGTAATGGCGCAATATAAGAAAACAGTGCGCCCGATGTTCCTGCAATTTATTGAACCGTCAAAACAATATGCCGATATTATCGTGCCGCGCGGTGGGAAAAACCGTATTGCCATTGATATCCTCAAGGCGAAAATCAATCAGTTCTTTGAGTAATGCTTAAATAAGGTTGGAGTAACCGTAATGAGATTATGTGACCGCGATATTGAAGCCTGGCTGGATAACGGCAAGTTGGGTATTACGCCTCGTCCCCCGGTAGAACGGATTAATGGTGCAACTGTTGATGTGCGTCTGGGGAATCAGTTCCGTACTTTTCGCGGTCATACAGCGCCATTTATCGACCTGAGCGGCCCTAAACATGAAGTGAGTGCTGCGCTTGATAGGGTAATGAGCGATGAAATTGTTTTACCGGAAGGGGAAGCCTTTTTCCTGCATCCGGGAGAACTGGCACTGGCGGTTACACTTGAATCAGTGACATTACCGGATGATCTGGTAGGTTGGCTGGATGGACGTTCTTCTCTGGCGCGTTTGGGATTAATGGTGCATGTCACTGCACACCGTATTGATCCAGGCTGGCAGGGATGTATTGTGCTGGAATTTTATAATTCCGGGAAACTGCCACTGGCATTACGTCCAGGTATGCTTATTGGCGCGCTGAGTTTTGAACCTTTATCCGGCCCGGCAGCTCGTCCCTATAACCGTCGCCAGGATGCGAAATATAAGGATCAACAAGGCGCCGTCGCCAGTCGGATCGATAAAGATTAAAGGTAACCGGGCATGAAAAGATTGATAACCACCCTGGCTATTTTGCTGGTGGTGATAGTTGCTGGCATGACAGCACTGGTTTTGCTGGTTAACCCCAATGATTTTCGTGCCTGGATGATTAAGCAGGTTGAACAGCACAGTGGTTATCAACTGGCATTACAGGGCGATCTGCGCTGGCACGTCTGGCCACAGTTAAGTATTCTTTCCGGCCCGATTACGCTGACCGCGCAAGGGGCATCTCAGCCTCTGGTCAGTGCTGATAACATGCGGCTGGATGTTGATCTGCTGCCTTTACTTTCCCACCAACTTTCTGTTAACCAGGTCATGCTGAAGGGCGCGGTTGTGCGTCTGACACCCGACAGCAAACGAGCCCGTCCGGCTAATGCACCTGTGGGGCCATCAGGACATTTTTCACCGTCTACAGTGGGAGAAGTAACACGGGGTTGGCAGTTCGATATTGCGCATTTGAAGCTGGCTGACAGTTTACTTATCTGGCAACAAAACGACGGTGAGCAACTCAACATTCGCGACATTAATCTGCAACTGGATCAAAACCAGCCACGTCAGGTTTCCCTGGAATTGAGTAGTCGCATTAATCGTAATCAACGTGAGTTACAGTTCCAACTGAGCAGTGAACTCGATATTACACATTATCCTCAACAACTTAAGGCGACGATCACCCAACTGGATTATCAGTTGCAGGGGGGGGATTTACCTCAAAAAGGTATTCGTGGACAGGCAGCACTGACTGCAACCTGGGATCTTCTGCAGCAACATGCAGTGTTCAGGGATATTCAGTTAAGTGCCAATGACAACTTAGTCTCTGGCGAAATCAGCAGCACATTCAGCGGTGATCAACCACGAATTTCAGCCGATTTGCATGCGGATAAGCTGGATATAGATACCTTGCTGGCAGGTAATGAGATCACGTCGTCGTCAGAAACCTCACCAGTGCAACGTACTGCGCGTTCTCCGGTCATTGCAGGTCATTCCTCAGCAGCGAATACCGATACTGTGCTCAATGAGCTTAGTGGTGAATTGAGTTTACAGGTTGGAAAACTGCGCTGGCATGGGCTTGATATGTCGTCAGTGCAGGTGCATGCAGAAAATCAGCAGGGCTTACTGCAGATTAAAAATTTGCAGGGACAGATGGCTGGCGGGCATTTTTCGATACCGACAACCGTTGATGTTCGTTCCGCAAATACCAAAATTGACCTGACCCCTTCGCTGCAACAGATGGAGATTACGCCGTTACTGAAAGCGTTTGCCTTGCCATCTGTAGTGACAGGAAAACTAACCCTGCAGGGAGAATTTAAAGGTAGTGAACTGAGCGTTGATAACCTGATGCAGCAGTGGCAGGGAAGTGCTGATCTGCAATTGGATAATGCTCAGTTTGCCAGTCTGAACGTTTTACAACTGCTGCAACGTGCAGTGGAGAGTAGCAGTAATGATCGGGTACGGGGTGTCTTTGAGGGGCAGCCTTTTGCTCAGAATATAAAAGCCCATGCTTCGCTGGAACAGGGTGTTATTACATTCCCATCATTGTCTTCTGAATCGAAGATGCTGCAATACAGTGGTAGTGGACAGGTTGATTTGGTGAAACAGCAACTGGAAATGAATGTAGGCATGACGGCAGCGCAGGGATGGCAAGGGGATGAAGCATTAATTACCCGTCTGCAACAAACACCGGTTCCGTTACGTCTGTATGGCCCATGGACATCACTCAGTTACTCCGTACATGTTGATGAGGCGTTACGTCAGCAACTGCGGGATAAGGCAAAGCAGCGATTAAAGGCCTGGGAAAAACGCATTTCAGATTAAGATTATACTGAGCAGTTTCTCCGAAACTGCATAATTCAGATGACACTATGGTTTAAACACTGCCGGTATGATGCAGTAGGAAGGGGTTCTGATGGCTATTTTAGTAACGGGTGGTGCAGGTTATATTGGTTCGCATACCGTATTGTCTCTGCTGATGCGCGGTGATGATGTGGTGGTTCTGGATAATCTGAGTAATGCCTCCGAAGAGTCAGTGAAGCGTGTTGAAAAGCTGGCAGGTAAACAGGCAACGTTTTATCAGGGTGATATCCTGGATCGTCACTGTCTTCGCGAGATTTTTTCCCATCACGACATCCGTGCAGTGATTCATTTTGCCGGACTGAAAGCAGTCGGTGAATCCACACGTAAACCACTGGAATACTATCAGAACAACGTCACCGGAACGCTGGTGTTACTGGAAGAGATGCGCAGTGCCAGTGTGAATCAGTTTATCTTTAGTTCATCGGCTACTGTGTATGGCGCTGACGCACCAGTGCCTTATGTGGAAACCACCCCGATTGGGGGAACCACCAGTCCGTATGGCACTTCTAAACTGATGGTTGAGCAAATTTTGCGTGACTATGCAAAAGCGAATCCTGAATTTAATGCGATTGCTCTGCGTTACTTCAATCCGGTGGGGGCACATGAATCCGGCCAGATTGGTGAAGATCCTAATGGTATTCCGAATAATCTGTTGCCGTATATTGCACAGGTGGCTATTGGCCGGTTGGAGAAACTGGGGATATTCGGTGACGATTACCCAACGGTTGATGGTACAGGTGTTCGTGACTACATTCATGTAATGGATTTGGCAGAAGGACACTTAAAAGCTCTGGATCATTTACCGGCGATTAGTGGTTATAAAGCGTATAACCTGGGGGCCGGTAAAGGGTATTCGGTGTTGGAAATGGTGAAAGCCTTTGAAAAAGCCTCCGGTCGTGAAGTGCCTTACCAGATTTTGCCACGTCGTGATGGCGATCTGGCCGCATTCTGGGCTGATGCTTCGTTGGCCGATCAGGAGCTGGACTGGCGAGTATCGCGTGGTATTGATGAAATGATGCGCGATACCTGGAAATGGCAGTCAAATAATCCGAACGGGTATCGTTAATTCTGTTCCGGCGTGTTAAGGATAAAAAAAGCTCCCGTGATGGGAGTTTTTTATTTCACACAAGAGAAGTGACATGAAAATTTTGGTCACCGGTGGCGCCGGGTTTATCGGATCGGCAGTGGTGCGTCATATTATTAATGACACGACTGACAGTGTGATCAATGTTGATAAACTGACGTATGCCGGAAATCTGGAATCACTGGTTACGGTGAGTAACCATCCTCGTTATCAGTTTGAACAGGCAGATATCGGTGATCAGGCGACTATGGCCGATATTTTTGCCCGCCACCAGCCGGATGTTGTAATGCACCTGGCTGCTGAAAGCCATGTTGATCGTTCGATTAGTGGCCCGGCCGATTTTATTACTACCAATATTGTCGGGACTTACGTCCTTCTGGAAGTTAGTCGTCATTACTGGCAGCAACAGGATCTTCCCCGGAAAGCGGCATTTCGTTTTCACCATATCTCCACGGATGAAGTGTATGGCGATTTACCGCATCCGGATGAGATGTCTGAGGAGACAACACCGTTACCTCTCTTTACTGAAAATACGCCGTATGCGCCCAGCAGTCCGTATTCCGCGTCCAAGGCTTCCAGTGATCATCTGGTTCGAGCCTGGTCACGTACCTACGACCTGCCGGTGATTGTGACGAATTGTTCCAACAATTATGGGCCGTATCACTTCCCGGAAAAACTGATCCCACTGGTGATCCTGAATGCACTGGCAGGTAAGACCTTGCCGCTATATGGCAAGGGTGATCAGATCCGGGACTGGTTATATGTGGACGATCATGCACGGGCGTTGTACACCGTTGTCAGCCGTGGGCAGCCGGGAGAAACCTACAATATTGGTGGGTATAATGAGCAGCAGAATATTCAGGTAGTGGAAACGATTTGTGATCTGCTGGATGAACTTGTTCCTAAGGCGCAGTCCTATCGCCAGCAAATAACCTTTGTTGCCGATCGTCCGGGGCATGATCGCCGGTACGCCATTGATGCCAGTAAGATCCATCGGGATTTAGGCTGGCAACCACAGGAAACATTTGTCAGTGGGATTCGTAAAACAGTGCAATGGTATCTGGATAATCCTGATTGGGTGGAACATGTCAAAAGCGGTGTATATCAGTCATGGCTCAGTCAACAGTAGACGATTCGGGCGATTTCATTGAGTAACCCAGTGAAAAATAATACTGTTTTGCTCTCCAGCAAGTCTGTCATTTTTAGAAGTTAAGTTTTTTGACGTTTTTTAGAACCAGAGAAAAGAACAATCGCACCAATCACTATCCTACAGCTATAAACCTGGGTTAACATGTGGAGAACATTGACTGCAGTCACATTGCTGCAGGTAAAAACACGTAGACAGGAGTAGGTATGTCCAAACAACAGATCGGCGTTGTGGGTATGGCCGTTATGGGTCGTAATTTGGCACTCAATATTGAGAGCCGCGGTTATACAGTTTCTATCTTCAACCGCTCTGGTGATAAAACTGATGAAGTGATCGCTGAAAACCCAGGTAAAAAACTGGTTCCTCATTACAGCGTTGAAGAATTTGTTGATTCACTGGAAAAACCACGCCGTATTCTGCTGATGGTGAAAGCCGGTGAAGCAACTGATAAAACTATCGCTTCTCTGACTCCACACCTGGATAAAGGCGATATCCTGATCGATGGCGGTAACACTTTCTATAAAGATACCATTCGCCGTAACCGTGAACTGTCTGAACAGGGCTTTAACTTCATTGGTACTGGTGTTTCCGGTGGTGAAGAGGGTGCACTGAAAGGCCCATCCATCATGCCTGGTGGTCAGAAAGAAGCTTACGAACTGGTTGCACCAATCCTGGATCAGATCGCTGCCCGTGCAGAAGGCGAAGCTTGCGTGGCTTACATGGGGCCAGACGGTGCAGGTCACTATGTGAAAATGGTGCACAACGGCATCGAATACGGTGACATGCAGCTGATTGCTGAAGCTTACTCCCTGCTGAAAAATGCGCTGGGTCTGAGCAACGACGAACTGGCAAAAACCTTCAGCGAGTGGAACGAAGGCGAACTGAGCAGCTACCTGATCGACATCACCAAAGATATCTTCACTAAGAAAGACGAAGAAGGTAACTACCTGGTTGACGTGATTCTGGATGAAGCAGCGAACAAAGGTACCGGTAAATGGACCAGCCAGAGTTCACTGGATCTGGGTGAACCTCTGTCCCTGATCACTGAGTCTGTATTCGCTCGTTACCTGTCTTCTCTGAAATCTCAGCGTGTGGCAGCATCCAAAGTACTGACTGGCCCGGCTGTACAGCCTGTTGCTGGTGATAAAGCAGAATTCGTTGAGAAAGTGCGTCGTGCACTGTACCTCGGTAAGATCGTTTCTTACGCGCAGGGCTTCTCTCAGCTGAAAGCCGCTTCCGTTGAGAACAACTGGGATCTGCAATACGGTGAAATCGCTAAGATTTTCCGCGCTGGTTGTATCATCCGTGCACAGTTCCTGCAGAAAATCACTGACGCGTATGCTGAAAACGCAGATATCGCGAACCTGTTGCTGGCACCATACTTCAAAAACATTGCTGATGAATATCAGCAGGCGCTGCGTGATGTGGTTGCGTATGCAGTACAGAACGGTATCCCAACTCCGACCTTCTCTGCGGCAATTGCTTACTATGACAGCTACCGTTCAGAGGTACTGCCTGCGAACCTGATTCAGGCTCAGCGTGACTACTTCGGTGCGCATACTTATAAACGTATTGATAAAGAAGGTATTTTCCATACTGAATGGATGGAATAATCCTTTGATTTACTGTTGAGTTACAGATTAATACCCTGCTTCGGCGGGGTATTTTTTTGTCTGTAAAAAGTTCTTTGTCTATTTTATCATTTTGAGCA
>Ga0157359_1001167_pt1 | contig 10521 bp, 8 predicted proteins | sample AttcapACBM3_FD_111482 | JGI IMG/M metagenome (GOLD analysis project Ga0157359, IMG submission 111482) | Fungus gardens microbial communities from leaf cutter ant in Botucatu, State of São Paulo, Brazil - Atta capiguara ACBM3 | ecosystem: Host-associated > Fungi > Mycelium > Unclassified ...
CTTGCGTATCAGACAATAAAGGTTGTCCCGGATAAATGGATTAATTACATGCGCAATCCCCTACGCCTGTTATCTGCTTTTTTCTTTTTACTGCTGAGTGTGCCTGCTGCACAGGCCATTGACTGTGGCAGAGCCACGTCAGTTATTGAAAGTACCATTTGTAGCAGCCCTGAGCTGAGCTGGATGGATCGGGTGTTTACCGACTCTTTCCGTGATGTGGTGGTGGATGATCCGCAACGTATTAATACCCTGACGCAAAAGTGGATCACTGCCCGGGATACCTGTTCCAGCAACATCTGTCTGCAACGGGCATATTTGAACGGCATTGGTCAGTTGTACGGTGTCCCGGCCAGTTTTGACTGGCAGGGCGTGTGGTGGAATACCACAACTACACATGGCAACGGCAGCAAAATTGTTATCCACAGTACGACTGACTGGGGATTTAAAATGGATGCGACGGTTTGGGGCGGGATCTATAAATCTGTGCTCAGTGGTAACGTAAATAACTTTTATGGCGTGGGTTACACCAACGAAATTAACTGGGGTGGAAACTGCGCCATTATGTTAGTGCCACGTGCTGACGGCAAACTGGAAGTCAGTAGCGATAATCATGGCAGTTGCACGATGTTGCTTCCTGGTGGGATCTCGCCGGATGGTGTCTATGTTAAAGCCGATCAGGATCCCCGACCGCCCGCAACATTATTAAGCCTGGGGATTTTCCCGAATAAAGCACTGGATGATCGTTTTCGCGATCTGGTGGGCGATGAATATGCAGAATATCTGGATACTGCCACCAGTTTTGTGTACGGCCAGGATAAAGACAGTATGAGTGCTACGGTGCTGATTTTATGGGTGAAGGGGATGGCGAACCAGAAATCGGCCATCATTATGTATACCCCGGAGGGAAAAATCTGGGCGATGCGTATGGAGCCGGAGAAAGAAAATAGCGGGTTATCTCTGCACTATGTTACGACTGAAGAGGACAAAACCCGTATTCCGAAAACGCTGGTCAACTGGCGTTCAACCTTTGTCGAATAGCACAAAACGCTGTGGCGTTAATCGTAATTGATAATCTGCCCGGATGGGGTAATCAAAAAGGTTTCTCCGGAGAAATTCAGTGTGTCAAAACTGACACCATTATGCTCAGCATAACCGATAAGATTTTTGATCATGCGCCCGGAACTGTTATCGGAATACCAAATCTGATGAGAGCCAAACATGACATTGTTTGCACTACTGTTTTGTTCTTCCAGCGCAACTTTGGCGATAAAGAGATTATCATCCGGGCTGGTCATGGTCATAATCACCGTGTTGTCCTGCGTAGTGAAACGGGTATCGTAGATCTCCCGCTGGTGAGACAGCAGATCGTAATAGCCCAGTTGCAGGTTTTGTCCGGTAAAATCCGGGCTGAAAGCAGCTTTAGTTTTGCCGTTCAGGAGATTCAGGCTGATTACTGCCAGCAGAAGAAGCGTTATTGCCAGCAGCACCAGTGACACAGTTCGCCATTTCATTAATTTTTCTCTCACTTTCCCGGTAGATCAGCGCACGTAATTGTTGCCCGTCGGTACGCCAGTTGAGGATGTTCATTGCCAGTTGTCGGCGCTCACAAGGGGTTTTGAACATGATGGTGTATTTCAGCGAAAGCCCGGAGGTATGGAAAAATACATCCATCGTGATGTTGCGATTTTGCAGCATCTGGTTAAGCGCAAACAACACCGGCCCCAGTTGTTTATGCAAATCTTCTGTTGCTGAAATAGCATCCCATCCCCGGTGAATTTCCACCACTCTGATATTGCTCCAGCCTGCCGTATTTTGTTCCAGAACCTGTGATGAACTGCCCTCAAACAAGGGTTTAATAACGATGAATGCCAGTCCTGCAACGATAAGGAGTTGTAGCGGGATCAGCCAGCGCCAGAATGTCGGTTTCCTGTCTGATGAGGGGAGGTCATCCGAAATAACGACAGCCGGTTGAGGCGCTGTGAGGGAGGATTCTTCCGCTAAAGGTGCTTCACTGACAGAGATAGCATCGGAGATATCAGTCTGGATGACCGGAGTAACAAACTGACAAAATTCCGACTCAAGAATATATCCCTTTTTCGGTATCGTTTTGATAATCCGCTGTTGTTTACCATCATCTTCCAGCGCCAGGCGCAGAGCATGAATCGCGTTAGGTAAACTGTTATTACCGATGATTCGGCGTTCCCAGACCAAATTGGTCAACTCTTCCCGGGTAAGGGTTTGCCCGGCGTGCTCAGCCAGTACCAGCAACAATTTAAACTGATATTCACCAAGACGGCGTTGTTCACCGGTTGTCTGATGGATCAGAGAACCGGATTCATGATCGATTAACCAGTGGTGAATAATAAGAACAGGATTCATGAGGTTCCGTCATCCGAAAGCACTGTTTCGTATTATGTCTGGTGAAGGTAAGTTCGTGCAACCTGAGGATTTTTCTTCCGTTACAGCGTAGTTGATGTTGCCAGAAAGCGCCTGTTCCTGTCTTTTTTCTGTCATTTCTCTGCCATATCAGCGTCATTTCGGCTGTTTAGTGTGCGGATAAAACACCCGGAGATAAAGTCAGTGTTTACCATTGAAAGCGTACTTGAAGATCTTTACCCACAGCGTAAAACCCCATCCTGGCAGAAAAGTATCCTGCGCCGTTTACTCCATGAAAAAGAATTTCAGCAGTTTAATCAACGCTATAAGCACCTGAAAGGGCTGGATATGGTGGAACAGGTACTGGAATACCTGGATGTTAGCTGCGAGTTAAGCGAGCGCGATCTGGAACAGATCCCAAGCCAGGGGCCTGTGGTGATCGTGGCTAACCATCCGTTAGGCACTCTGGATGGTATGGCATTACTGCATGCGGTATCGCAGGTGCGTCGCGATGTGAAAATCGTGACCAATCGCCTGTTGAACTGTCTGGATTCACTCAGCAGCCTGATGGTGCTGGTGGATAATATGGGCAATCGTACCAGTCGTCAGCAAGTTGAGCAGATGCAGGAACAACTGGAAAATCAGGGCGTATTAATTTTCTTCCCAGCCGGTGAAGTGTCGCGTTTTGGCAGTAAAGGCATCAAGGATGGCAAATGGACGCATGGATTCCTGCGTCTGGCAGCCCGTTATCGTGCACCGATTGTGCCGATTCATGTCAGCGGTCGTAACAGTGCTCTGTTCTATCTGACATCAAAGATTTACCAGCCATTATCCATGCTGTTACTGGTGCATGAAATGTTTGGTAATCGTGGTGAACGCCTGAAACTCAAAATTGGTGCCCGCATTCCTTATGCCAACTGGCACGATGGACATACACCAGCCAAAGATCTGGCAGCTCGTTTCCGTCGTCATCTGTATCGGGTGGCGAATGGTAAGCCTGGCTTATTCCAGACTGAAGCCGCCATTGCCCGTGCAGAAGATCGTGCGGTACTGAAACGGGCGCTGTCTGCCTGTGAAGTACTGGGTAAACTCCCGGATGGCAAAATGATCTATCTCTATCGCCGTAATGGTGAAGATTATGTGCCTATTCTGCGTGAACTGGGTCGTTTGCGTGAAATCGCTTTCCGTGCCGTAGGGGAAGGCAGTGGTACGCGCCGAGATCTGGATGATTACGATGACGATTATTACCACCTGATTTTATGGGATGACGATGCGCTGGATATCGTGGGTGCCTATCGCTTTATCCCAACTGCTGAACAGTTCGAACGTAAGGGCGTGGAAGGGATCTACAGCCACAGCCTGTTCCATTACGATCACCAGATGAACCCAATCCTGATGCAGGGCATTGAACTGGGACGCAGCTTTATTCAGCCAGCGTACTGGGGTAAACGTGGCCTGGATTACCTGTGGATGGGCATCGGTGCATATCTGGCGAAATACCCGCAGTACCGCTATCTGTTTGGTCCGGTGTCTATTTCTGGTGGTTTGCCGCTGGCCGCACGGGATCTGCTGGTTGCTTTCTATCGTCTGTACTTTGCGCCAACTTTGCCACTGGCAACATCACGTCGCCCTTATCCGGCCTCTTTACCTGATGTACTGGCGCAATTTAGTGGTGATAACTACAGCGAAGATTTGAAGCGTCTGAAACGTCTGTTGTCGAATCTCGGAACCGGTATTCCGCCACTGTATAAACAGTATTCTGAACTGTGTGAAACCGGTGGCGTGCAGTTTATCGACTTCGGTAGCGATCCGGATTTTAACCACTGTATTGATGGCCTGGTGTTGGTGGATCTGACTTGTCTGAAAGCCACGCGTTATCAGCGCTATATCGCTATCCATCAGACAGAAGAAAAAACAGAAGCTGCAGAATAACCCGTATGATTTCTCTATTGATTAAGGATTACAGATGCGCAGTTCAGTGAAAACTTTGGCATTACTGGCGTTTACTGCCTTATCGGCACAGGCTGCTGACAATAAGCTGGTGGTTTACACCTCACAGGCTCCGGAAATTGCTCAGCAAACCATTGATGCGTTTAAAGCAGCAAATCCCGGCATTGATGTCACCTGGACACGTAATGGCACCACGCAGTTGATGAATGTGCTGCATACTGAAATGATGAGTGGCGATATTAAAGCCGATGTCTTGCTGGTAGCGGATGCCATCAACCTGGGTTCACTGAAAAAAGAGGGTGCGCTGATGGCGTACCCGGAAGCGCCTGTCAGCCATATCAGTGCGGATTTCTACGATAAAGATAAAACCTGGTTTGGCACTAAAATCATTTCCACGGTGATTGGCTACAACACCAAAAATGCCAAACCGGTGGACAGCTGGATGGCGTTGACCGAAGCGGATAATCGCGGTCAGGTGGCGGTACCAAGCCCATTGTATTCTGGTGCGGCGCTTTATCATCTGCATACCCTGATCAATACGCCGGGACTGGGCTGGGCGTTTTATAACAAGCTGGCTGAGAATGATATCGCACCGGAAGGCGGCAATGGTCCGGCGCTGAAAGCGGTTGCCAGCGGTGTGGCAAAATACGGCATCATCACCGATGCGGATCTGATCAGGGCGAAAAAGCAGGGATCACCGGTTGATCTGATCTACCCGAAAGAGGGTGCATCCTTTGTGACCGAGCCGGTGGCGATCCTTTCCGGTGCGCACAATGTTCCGGCAGCTAAAGCCTTTGTGAACTTTATGCTGTCAGAAAAAGGCCAACAACTGGTGGCTGAACACGGTGACCGTCCGATCGATGATCGTGTTGCTGCCCCGGAAGGCTTCCCGGCGATGGATACCATCAAATTGCTGCCGTTGGATACCGACAAAGCCGTTAATGATGACGCTCAGGTACGCGAGAAATTTACCGAAATCTTTGGTGGCTAATGGACATACGCTGTACCCGGCATGATGCATAACGCATCCTGCCGCCGTTCGCTACGCTGGCCGGGTAGCGAACGTTGGATCCTCTGGTCACTGGCCGTCATTATTGGCTTACTCTCTGTGGCTCCGCTGGTTCGTTTAATTTGGGCGGCGATAGCACCACAGGGAGTGCCTGACAGTGCGCGTTTGTGGCGTCTGTTGCACAGTGCTGCGGCTTTGCGTGCCACAGGTAATACGCTACTGGTTTCATTGGGCGCGACGGCCTTTTCGTTGCTGCTGGGCACTTTGGCTGCCTGGCTGGTGGCATTGAGCGATATTCGGGCCAGAGCGGCCTGGGTATTTGTTTTTATTCTGCCGTTGATGATCCCCCCGCAGGTGACAGCCCTTGCCTGGATTCAGGCGATGTCGCCTTCCGGTTTTCTGATGCAGTTTCTGACGATGTTGGGATTTACCCCTGGTAGTCGTCCTCCGTTGTACTCAATGGGCGGCATGATTCTGTTGCTGGGTCTGCACAATGCTCCGTTGGTCTTCCTTTCCGTTCGCGCCGGATTACAGCGAATGCCGGCAAACCTGGTGGAAGCTGCACAGGTCACCGGGGCATCACCGTTACGGGTATTATTGACGGTGATCCTGCCACTGGCTCGACCGGCGATTTTCGCCGGTGCAGCGCTCTCCTTTGTTGCTGCTGCCGGGAATTTTGGTATTCAGGCGATGCTGGGGATTCCGGCGCGTATTCCCACGTTAATCACGCTGATCTATCAAAAACTCAACAGCACCGGACCGGGCGCATTACCGGATATGGCGGTATTGTCGTTATTCCTGGCGGTGATCACGCTCGGCGGCATGCTGGTGAGTGGATTACTGGGAGGATGGCGTAATGTGCGGGTCAGCGGTACCACCAAAACCCTGATCCAGCCACTGGGGCGCTGGCGATTATTGGTCGAAATTGTGGCCTGGCTGTTGATGGCGCTGATTCTGCTGCTGCCGTTATCGGCATTACTGGAAACATCGCTGACTTCAGGATTTGGTCAGGAACTGAACTGGCAAACCATCACGTTACTGAATTATCGTAATGCGCTGTTTGATTACCCGGCAATCCGCCACGCCTTTTTTATCAGTGTCGGGCTGACATTGATTACGGTAGTGATACTGACGGTGATGGCGCTGTTTATGGCCTGCTATCTTAGCTGGCGACGTAGTTACCTGGTGCGAGTACTGCATCTTTCCAGCGAACTGGCTTATGCCTTGCCAGGTGTCGTTACCGGCATTGCTGCGTTGCTGTTTTTCCTGCGCCCGTTGCCACTGATTAATGTCAGTTTGTATGGCACGGTATGGATTATCCTGGCGGCATATCTGTCTAATTTTCTGGTACTGGTACTGCGTCCCACGCTGGCAGGGTTTGCCCGTATTGAACGGTCGATGGATGAAGCTGCACAACTGTCAGGTGCCGGTTTCCTGCGGCGAATGCGCGACATTCTGTTACCGATGGTGGCACCTTCGCTGATTGCCGGGGCGATTCTGGTCTTTCTGACGGCGTTGAACGAGATTCAGGTATCGATTTTGCTTGTGACCTCAGCTACGCAAACGCTGGGGCCTACGATTGTGTTTCTGGATGAGGGCGGATCGTCAACGCTGGCTGCTGCTGTGGGTTGTCTGATGATCTTCATTGTTACAGGAGTGATGTTGCTGGCTTCCTGGTGTGCACGAAAACAGAAGGGGATCCTGCCGTGGCAGTTATAGCGGTTATCAGGTGCGCTGTAAAATCCCGTCCTTCAGATCGGGGAGGGTGTCAATGTTGTCATTGCCATCTGACTGGCAGACACATCTCCGCTGAACTCACCGGAGTTGTGCCCGCCTGACAAAAAAGCTGTCGAATACGCTGAAATTACTGCAGTGTTTCGGCGCCAGTTTCGCTCAGTTTTTGCAGATCTTTGTCGATAAAGAACAGTGCCTGGCCGCTGTCACCGACCAGTGTCAGTTTATCCAGAATGGATTTAAACAGTTTCTCTTCTTCATGTTGCTCTGCAACATACCATTGCAGGAAGTTGAAGGTGGAGTAGTCCTGGCAGGCCATTGCAGTGTGTGCCAGTGCGTTAATCGCGTTGGTGATCAGTTGTTCGTGTTTATAGGCCTGAGCCAGCACATCCATCAGTGAACCAAACTGAACCGGTGGTGCACTGATGGTGCCCAGAACTGGCATTGCGCCTGTATCGATCAGATAGTTAAACAGACGCTGCATATGCTGCATTTCTTCTGTGGAGTGTGAACGCATGAAAGACGCAGCGCCTTCAAAGCCTTTGTCATCACACCAGGCGCTCATTTGCAGGTAAAGGTTTGCTGAATAAAATTCCAGATTCAGCTGTTCGTTCAGTTTGTCTGTCATTTCATTGCTTAACATAATGGCTCCTGGGTAAATAATTAGCGGGTGTTCATGGATGATTTCTGCGCATTATGCATACCTGTTTTTAAAATAAAACCTTTTATTTTTGATAAAAAATAAAATCTTATATATCAGTGAATTAATTGTTTTTAAATGATAATTATTCCACGTTTAATATTATTCATTTCAGTTTATAAATAATTTTGATAACTATTCTTGTTTGTGATTTTTTTTACGAAAAGTAAGATAACGATATTTATTATAGGCGATATAAAATGAAAGGTGGGGAGGATAAATGTTAATTTATTTTTTATGGTGAGGAAGGAATAATGGGGCCTGATGGCCAGACCCCGGAGCAAAGAAAGGGTTATACCAGTCCGTTACTGACCAGAGAATCACGGCTAATGGCCGCAATATTTTTAGCGCTGGTCAGTGTCATTGCCACACGCATCTCTTTTTCTATCAGAGTCAGCAGATTTTCCACTCCGGCCTGACCTGCCGTTGCCAGTGCATAAATAAAGGCACGTCCCAGCAGAACGGTATCGGCTCCCAGGGCAATCATCCGCACCACATCCAGACCATTACGAATACCGCTGTCGGCCAGGATCTTGATATCACCTTTAACAGCGTCAGCAATCATTGGCAGCGCACGCGCTGTGGATAATACGCCATCCAGCTGACGACCACCGTGGTTGGAAACAACAATGCCATCGGCACCAAAACGCACGGCATCACGGGCATCATCAGCATCCAGAATACCTTTAATCACCATCGGACCATCCCAGAATTCACGGATCCACTCCAGGTCTTTCCAGCTAATTGACGGGTCAAAGTTATTCGCCAGCCAGCCGATGTAATCTTCCAGCCCGGTAGGTTTGCCCAGGTAGGCTGAAATATTGCCCAGATCATGCGGACGGCCATTTAAGCCTACATCCCATGCCCATTGTGGGTGAGTGACCGCCTGCATATAGCGACGCATTGGACCATTCGGGCCACTCATCCCGGAGTGGGCATCGCGGTAACGCGCTCCTGGTGTTGGCATATCTACGGTAAAGACTAATGTGGTACAACCCGCCGCTTTTGCACGTTCCAGAGCATTACGCATAAAACCGCGGTCTTTCAGCACGTAGAGCTGGAACCACATTGGACGATCAATAGCAGGAGCCACTTCTTCGATTGGACAAACGGAGACGGTGGACAGGGTAAATGGAATACCCTTAGCGGCGGCTGCCTTCGCTGCCTGCACTTCACCACGGCGGGCATACATGCCACATAAACCTACCGGTGCCAGCGCAACCGGCATGGAAAGGGTTTCGTTAAACAATGTGGTTTGTAGATTCAACTCAGACATATCGTTGAGGACGCGTTGTTTCAACGCAATCTGAGCCAGATCTTCAACGTTACGGCGCAGCGTATGCTCCGCGTAAGCACCGCCATCAATATAGTGAAACAGGAAAGGAGGCAGTTTACGTTCTGCCGCGGCACGGTAGTCAGTTCCGGCTGAGATAATCATCGGGAGTGTCCTTGTTTACATCATGCTGTTGATCCGGCAGACGGAGACTGCGTTGTTGCCGGGCATCATCTTCATGCAGCGTTTTTAATGTGGTATGTACAAAACTCAGGTGGTTTTGGGCAGCCCGGCGTGCACGTTCAGAGTCATTCGCCAGGATTGCCAAAAGCAGTTCTTCATGTTGCTCGGTTAATTGCGCGAAAATCGCCGGGGCGGTGTACATACGTTCCCGGCTGTGTGCAACAGAGCTTTGGAGTAAATCAAAAAAGCCACGCATAGTCTGGAGCAAAACTACGTTATGCGAGGCTTCAGCAATCGCCAGATGGAAGCGCACATCAGCCTGAGCAGCCATTTCCTCGGAAATGTTTTCTTCTTGCTGAATCGCATCAAAGCAGCTTTTCAGCCGCTCTTTATCTTCCTGAGTCGCCCGAAGCGCGGCATACCATGCCGTACTGGATTCAATGGCATGACGTGCTTCGAGAATGTCATAGCGGTAGTTCGGATCACCGGCAACCAACTGTTTGAGTGGTTGCACGATGCGTTCCTCTGACCAGTGAGTGTTGTTCTCACAAAGCCAGGTTCCACCACCACGTTTACTGTGTAACAGACCTTCGCCGATCAATGCCCGGATAGCTTCCCGCAGAGAAGAGCGGGAAACACCCAGTTCAGCAGACAGTTGGCGCTCTGCAGGCAAACGCGATCCTGGTTGTAAGTGGCGTTGCAGGATCAATGCTTTAATGCGCCCGGCGAGTAATTCTGTGCCAGAAAGTGGTGGTGTTACGGTCATGGGATCATCCAGGTCAGAACATAAGCCTGTAATGTTACCAGGATACCCACCATACAGGTAAAGGCCAGACTGTGTTTTACGGTAAAGCGGAACAGTTCTGACTCACGACCAATCAGTCCTACAGCCGCACAGGCTACAGCAATGGATTGTGGTGAAATCATCTTACCGGTGACACCACCACTGGAGTTAGCTGCGACCAGCAGGACGTCAGGTACACCAATCTGTTGTGCGGTGGTTGCCTGCAATGCGGCAAACAGGGCATTGGAAGAGGTGTCTGAACCCGTCAGGAATACACCCAGCCAACCCAGGAATGGTGAGAAGAAGGTAAAGGCGTCACCAGTATGCGCCAGCGCCAGCGCCAGTGTTGCAGACAGCCCGGAATAGTTAGCGATAAAGGCGAATGCCAGAACCATACCGATGGAGTAAATCGGCAGAGCCAGTTCTTTCAGCGTACCGGCAAACGTACTGATCGCATCAGATGGCTTCATTTTCAGGTAAACAACGGACAACAGCGCTGCCACGATAATGGC
>Ga0157359_1001168_pt1 | contig 10520 bp, 10 predicted proteins | sample AttcapACBM3_FD_111482 | JGI IMG/M metagenome (GOLD analysis project Ga0157359, IMG submission 111482) | Fungus gardens microbial communities from leaf cutter ant in Botucatu, State of São Paulo, Brazil - Atta capiguara ACBM3 | ecosystem: Host-associated > Fungi > Mycelium > Unclassified ...
GAGCCTGCCATAAGCTATTCCAGGAGCGAATAGAGCTAGAACTAGAACTAACAAGAACTAACAGTCGGCGTGGGCCTTCAAGTTGCTAGATTATGTCAGAAATTCCCAATAATGGTAATAAGTGTTCCAACAGTGTTCCACTAACTAATATAGAGTGGCCACTACAGCAACATGGCTAAACAACTTGCTACACACTCATGAGACATAGTATTCAAATTTTCTCTTCAAACTTGGTGGAATCAATTCTTGTGAGTAAGAAAGTTAGTAAGTAAACAGTGGAAGAACTGTCAGTATAGAATACTAAAGTCATTATTCTGGTAAGAGAATAACCCTCTTTTGTGTACATAAGAGATACTCTGAAAAACAGTGATTATTAGCTACCAAGTCAGTCCTAAATCATTAATTACTAAGAATTTGTTAACTTTTATAATTTGTTAAACTCTTAGAGTTATTATTATAGTATAAGGTTACAAGTCTGTATCTATAGCTATATTGTTAAAATAAGATAATGACCACATCAGAAATCAACCCCAGAATCAACCAGAGTTGCATTGACAGCTCCAACTTAACCACTGCATCATAATATACTCTAAGCCCTTGTATTTTAATTTGATTTTATTTTTATTTATTTTCTTTGATTTTATTTTTCTTTTCTGATAATAAAGAATTACATAATATGAAAGGAGATAAAATAAGTTAGAACAAACAATATCAAGAACTCATAACAAATACATATTGTTCTCATAGTATAAATAGTAGATGAATATAGTAAAAACTCCTTGTCAAGTTTCTCTTGTGAAACCCTATAAGATTTTCTTTTCTTTTTATCTATTTTCTTTGATTTGCATTTTACCTCCATCATTCTTTCCTTCTTTGGTTTTTTCTTCTTTCTCCTGTTCTCTTTCTTCTTGCTTCTTTTCTTCTTTCTCTTTTATTTCTTCTTCTTTTTATTTTTACCATTCTGGTTTTTTATATTTGGATCTCTACTACTTTCTACATTTCTCTAGACATGTTGTCATCTTTACTTCTCCTGTTCTCCAGTCAATTTCAAGATTATAGTGAGCTAGCTATAGCATTTCCAAAATCATACTCTGCTTTTAACCACTGATCACATCAATCTCTGTTCTTTTCTTGTGTTCTTGGTAGTAGATATTGACTTCTGCCATATGTTTAATTAGCCCCTCTTTGTTGAAGAAACCATTCACATTTCTTATATAAAAATGTTTTTTTAATTTTCTTTAATTTAAACTCTTGTTTGTTATAGTAACCATTAGTCAAGACAACTAATAGACCACTAAGTAAACTTATAAGCTGAGCATCTCTTGAAGATCACAAGAACTTGACAAGGAGTCCCTGATGTATTTCTATACCATCTATATCAAAGAGTCATGGTCCATGCTAGCAATAAATAATCCTACTCTAAAGTATACATATTGTTCATGAGTTCACCATACCATTATCACAAGGCAAACATACATTATTGTTCTAGTTCCTTCTACTATATTTTAGACTGTCAGGCACAGTTCATACTGGGGGTGAAAGTCCACAAGGTGAACTCAGAGATATGCAGACTTGTAGAATGACCTTGGCTTCAGCTTATGTGCTACACTATCCATCTGCCATGTAGTTACAACTTCAGATGGAAGGAAGAAGTCTGAGATGAGAATGAGTACTGATTAGTGTGTTGCTATTGAATACTGGAGATCAAGTTCAATAAGAATTATCTTTGTTAATTATTAGAGTAGCAAATTACAATATAACTATTAGTCTTATATACAAGTACTGATTATAGGAGATGCTTGGGGTTTCAGTGATATAGCTCTTATTGCTCCAAGTAGAAGTTTCAGTGATGGAATACTAACAGGAGTATGACTCTGCCATGGAAGACTAAGTTGAATAGAAGTATCTCCATCATGGAAGATGGAATATCCAGATTGTTGCATTACCACTACAAGGATATGTTGCAAGAAAGGTGGCCACCATAGAAGACAGGCTTGTAGATTAGATGTTGAGAAGCAGTATTACTATAGGGATGTATTTTCTGGATGGGTGGACTTGGCATATGATATAGACCTATGATATCACATCATGTGACCACAGTCACATGCCTCTTCATTGTCTGAGAATGCTACTCTCCTTTCTTTATTCTCATATTGTTATACCACTACCTCAAGTCTATCTTTATAAATACCTTCTTCTCTATACTATCTATCAAATCTGATATCAGTAGCAATGGATAATTATTTTTGATTGTCCAACTGTTCAAACATCAATAGTCTTGCACCATTCTCTTTTTTCTATCTTTTTTTGGCACAAAGAACACTGATAATGTCTGTGATGGCTTTGATAGTTGAATATACTTCTTTCTCAACTAATCCTTCACAAACTTCTGTACCTCCTCTCTCTCTATTCTTGACAATGGATATATATTTCCCTTTTTCAGCACAAAACCTTCTCTAAGATCTATAGTATGATCTTATGTCTTTCTTATTGGCACCCTCTCTGACTCCTTCTCAAACATCTTCAAATATTTATGGAACTTTCTAGGAACCATTTTCTCCACTATTCTAATCTCTATCAAATTTTCTTTTTCTTCCTCTTTCTCTTCAACCATTCTTGCTATCTCCATTTCTTTTGTTTTGCTATCCTAGCTTTGTTTGCTTTGTCTTCTATTGCTTCCTACATTCATCTGGACATCTTGTTATTTTTACTTCCCCAGTCTTCCAATCAATCTCTGGATTGTGGTATGCTAATTATGGTATTCCTAATATAACACTCCATTTCTGTTCACCCATTATATCTATTTCCATTCTCTTCTTGTGTTCTCTATAAAACAATTTTATCTCCACTGTGTACTCTATTGGTTTTTCATGATTAAAGATACTATCTACATTCCTCATATAAATTGGCCTTTTCAACCTTTTCTTTTTAAACCTATTCTTCCTCACAAATTCTGAGCTTATTACTAGCCCCATCACACTACTGTTCAATAATGCCTCTATAACAATTTCTTCTTTATTCTCCTCCTACTTCAACCCTATCTTCATCATTACCTCTCTTAATACTTTCTCTTTCTTTTCTATACCATTGCTGTTCTTCTTTACTTTTGTCTTTCATACTTCCACTCATTTCTTCTTCTTCAATCTTTCTTCTCTCAAAATTGTCTTCTTATCCTCTTCTATTTCCTTTCTACTTCTTTCTTCTATGTTTATTACTCTGCTTTCTAACACTTCAAATCTATTTGAGAGCATTGCTGTTAATCTCTCCTCTTCTTTATTCTTACAGTGACAGATGATATGCTCAAAACCTTCACAATCAAAATATTTTTTCTCCATTATTGCTTCTCTTCTTTTTTCTCATATTTCCTACTATTTCCATTCTCTTTCTGCTCTCCTTTTCTCCCTCATTCTCATTTTCTCTACTCTCTTCCTTTCTTCTTCTCTGTTCTTCTTCTTCCCACCTCTCATTATATTTTCTTCTTCTCCACTCTCTTTCCTGTTCTCTTCTTCTTTTATCAGCATCTTCTTCCTGCAATAACAACAACTGTTTTTGTAATTCAAATAATTTTTTCTGATTCTCAATCAATTATGCCAATATTTTTATTACTTCTTCTTCTTCTATATTTCTAATCAACTTTTCCACATTCTTGTTTGAAAACAATTCTGGATTTAATACTGTTGCTATAATGTCTAACAACCTTTAAAACAATATCTCCAAAAGTGTTTCTCTGTAAGTGTTAACCAGTATTCTTCTTACCCAATCTCACACTGCCTACTAACTACCTGTCTATTGCCCTAATAAATACTGGATAATATCACTAAGATGGGAATCTCTAAGCTAGATATTTTCTTACTGAATAACACTGTTTTTCTGCATAGAAAGATCATAATGGACCTTTAACACAAGGTTACTACTTGAAAACAACAAGTATGTTAACACAACACCACCCAATCAAATAATGAGTATGTCTAGCTGATGGCCTGAGTCTGGTCACCAATATCTATAACAACCTTCCAGTGGCTACTACCTATCCCTTAAGCCTAAGATTCAGCTATATGAAGTTTGTGGCAATTGATCACACTAGTCATACACTGAGAATGAATAGAGAGTAAGTAAGGAAGACTATGAGATATAGTGTCCCTGAGAGTAGTTAAGTTCTACTGTTGTAACAACCACTAGTCAAGATGACTAATAGACCACTAAGTAAACTTATAAGCTGAATATCTTATGGAGATTACAAGAGAACTTGACAAGGAGTCCCCAATGTATTCCTACACCATTTATACAAAAGAGTCATAGTTTATGCTAGCAATAAATAATCCTACTCTAAATTATATAATGTTGTCTATGAGTTTACTATATCATTACTACCATATCATTACTACAAGGCAAATATGCTTCTGATGTCATTGTTCTAGTTCCTTCTACTATGTTTAGACCTATGACATCACATCATGTGACTGCAGTCATGTGCCTCTTTATTGTCTAAAACAAAAATAAAATCAAAGAAAAATAAAATCAAATCATGAAAAATAGATAAAAAGAAAAGAAAATCAAAATAAATTGTTAGTGTCCTAGCATACTATGACACTGTTTCCTGGCAAACTTTGAACTTATAACCAAACATATTGCCTTACTATCCAACAACATCTCTACTATTACTTTTTTTTGTATATCAATTCTCTCAAGCACAATCTTTACTGTTACTTCTCTTTACATGTCTCCATTGAAGTTGTAACAAGATGTATTATTTATTACTCTACCAAGTATTACAAAATTATTTGTAAAAAGGTCTAATCAAGGACTATCAGATTCTTGTTCTCTTTTAAATTATAATCATTGTTCTAGTAACTAATTTGTCTCCTCTAACTGATTGTCTTCCTATTTCTACAATGTTTACCAATATGACCAGATTCTTCATAGTTATAACAATTCCTTCCTTGATCTATATCTATAGCATATGTGTTTTGCCTAGATACAAACTCTGCCTACTATTATTACAAATTTATGACAACTATATTAGTCCTCTTTACTCCTTTTATTAGTATAGATCTTGCTGGCACTCATTGGAACTTCTGTCTTCTTGGCCAAACTTGAAACTATAAAATTCATTACATTTGTATCTCTCCAGTATTTGCTAATATGTTTACCCTTAGTATTAGATTCTCTATCTTTCTTTTTTCTTTCAACCTCTCCTCCTCTCACTCACTTTCTTTCCAATTCCTATCTAAGTTAGTTGCTCTCTTATACTATCATTCAATACTTCTTAGGGGCTTTTTTGCTTCTATTAATTTTCTTCGAGTAACACCATTCATATCTCTCTTGAACTTCTCTATTAATGGTTGACCTTTAAAACTATGATCTCTTATTATTCTTTTGAACTTTTAAGCAAACTCTTTTATCATCTTATTTTCTTGCTCCACCTTCTTTAATTTTTCCACTTTGACTGACTTATTATTTCCATTTCCAAATTCTTGTTTTAAGTGGATAAGAAATTCTCCCACCATTAGAAACTCCAGACTACCATTCTCCAAATCTTCCATCATATTCTCCTTCTAAATATCTGCTGATCCTCTCTGCATATATGATAACATCTACTAAATCTGTTCCTCTATAGAAGTATTTCTTATTTTTATCCTAATATCAAGTTTATATGCTGTTAAAAACCTGAAATCTTGCTTATATCTCTATTGAATGTTAGTGGCTTAGTGTCAGAGTTGCAAACAGTAGACTTTATTTTATTTTATTTTCTTTCTCATTTTCATTTTATCTTCAATTTATTTTCTATTTTGGGATCTAGGATTAGGGTTTAGCATGATGTTATATGTCACTGTCACAAGAAGTCACATGATCATGTGTCATGATAAAAGATAGTAAAATATTTTAAAAAGATAATATCATATAGTATAATATACACATGTTGATCTTAAGATAGATATATATTCATTTAGGGTAGACTAAAGTAGTAGAGCACAGACTAGTAGTCTTAGGTATATAAGATAGACAATCCTGTATAGAGTTCTCTATTGAGTTCTCTTGTGTTAACTCTAATATAAGGTTCTTCTCATTGACCAACTCTAAAGTCTTTAAGTTGTAACACTTAGCTATATCTACACTTAACCCAGTGTTGGGTCTTAGAGCTATTGCTGTCTCTTCTTCTTCTTCTACTCCTTTTCTAGCTGCTAACAATATCTGCAACACTACTATCTGCTTATGCTACTGTTTTATTTGAAGTAAAATTTGGTTGAAGTTATGTTAACTTATATTAGTGTAAATAGATAGGAAATTGATTGGTATAGGTGATTATGAGAGTAGTAGGGGTATAGGAGATGAGAATGTATATAAAGGTAAGATAGAACTGGTGCTAGTTTTCTTTTCTGATTTGTATTCTGAACTAGACTTAATTCTGTAAGTGCTAGTGAGCTCTCTTCAAATTCTGCCTTATACTATCTACTAACTACTTAAACTACTTACTACTACTCTAAAGAAAATATAAGTGATTTTAATCTAAGAAAATCATTTTAATCTAGATAATACTTTAAAAGTAGTTACTATTATCTTGCATGTACAGGTTACAAGAGAACACTATAGTATAGAGCTTCTATACAAAAAATTCTATCAATTATATTTATATAAGATAATATATCTACCAAGCACCAGTAGGCTTAATACAAAATAAAAAACTATGCTTCTTCTGCTTAGCTAGTATATTGCTTCTAGTTGAGAATGGTAAGAGAATAAGAAAGAAAGAGTGTAAAGAAGGTTCTAAGTTGGGTAGTCTTAGAAATTAGTATTGAATTCTAATGTTACAATTCTAGACTAAGTGTTAAGCTAAGAAAAGAACCTTATATTGGGTTAATACAAGAGAACTTGATAGAGTTTCTAGTACAAAGTATTTACCTTATATATACTAGCTATTTCTATACAAGACTAATACTAACCTACCTTAAAGGCTTTGTGTTATCTATAAGGTTAATATGTAGTAAACATACTATATAATATTATTATTCTAGAACCTTTTATATCCTTCTATGTAACTGTGATCATAATATGTATGACTAAATATATGATACCTTATTATGTTATGTGACAGTTTGTAATATTACACTATACTCTTATTTTTTTAATTATCAATTTATTATATGGGGCATGAAGGCAGACTATGGTAGCTACTTTGTAACTATATTAAATAGTACTAGAAAAATGAAATAAAAATAAAAATAAAAATAAAATAAAAAGAAAGAAAAGTTCCTAGCTTAAAATATGAACTTGTTCATATAATACTTTTTCCAAATGAAAAAGTGTTTGGATTGTATTCTAAGAAAGAGATAAAATAATTTATTGTCTCTCTCATTGGGTTTCAATACTTATTGAATCATCTGCACTCATAGAGAATATAGTGTTATGTTTTAATTGGATAAAATCAATATGGACACTTAACACTATACTCTAAGTCTAAGTCCAAAAAAGAAAATAAATAGAAAAAAAATATACTTGTTCCAACCCTCTATTTGTTGTAGTAACTACTAATTAAGGCAGTCAATAGTACACTAAGTAATTTTACAAAGTGAAAGTCTTGTGAGAATTACAAGAAAACTCAACAAGAAGTTCCCAATATATTGCTATTCTATTTATACTATAGATATATGGTTTGTGCTAGTATTAAATAGCCCTACTCTAATGTCTATGTATCAGCCATGAGGTAAACATACCATAGACATGTATCTTGATGTTATCTTTTCAGCCCCTTCTTCTATATTCTAGGCCTATGATATAATATCATGTGATGTATTATGTGTCTTTTCCATATCTGTACTTATCTACTTGTCTGCTTTCCCATACTTTAGACCACTTCAAGCTATATACCAATACTCCTAACCATCTAGATATTTCATTTAACTTTTCTTTCTAGTACTCTCTTGCTCTTATAAAGTCTGCTCATGTTATTCACTTATTTACTTTTCTGTGTTCCAGAAACACTTACCAAGCATTCCAGCTCTCTTCCAATTCAGTCTTTCTATTCTGAACTATTTCTGATTACTTAATTTTATTGTCCAAGAAAATAAATAAAAAAGATCAAAATAAAATATAAGAGTTTAAGTATACTATAATAGTACCCTTCTTAAGATTCCACCTCCAGAAGAACTTGCCTTCCTTTTTCTTTCTATCTTACTTAACTTCTCTCCAACATTTTTAAATACTCATCTTCAAACTTCCTATTAGGGCAACTGTGTTACAAACTCAAGTCCTTAGCATTGGACAAGTGAATGAACCTTGTATTAGGTTAACACAAGAGAACTCAATAAAGAACTTTGTACAAGATGATCTATCTTATATACTAAATCTACATAGTCCATACTAACTACTTCTAACCTACCCTAAACAGCCATGTATCAGCCTTAAGATCAACATATGTTACATACATTATATAACATCATCTTTTAGAATTTTCTATATCCTTCCATGAGTCTTGTGACTTGTGACCATTACAGTAACTGTGTTATCTGATGTAACTAATGTATGACAGTGTGATCTTGTCACTCTAACCCTAACCCTAGTTCTGAAAATAGGAAAATATGAAAATAAATTGAAAAGAAACTGAAAATAATTAAAGAAAATGAAAATAATTAAAGTCTACTGCTTTCAACTTTAACAAACTAGGCAGAAGAGCAAAGCACTTTAAATCTCCAGGAAATTCCAAGTTTATTGTCTAAGAAATATTAAACTATACACTCACCTTTAGAAAATCCTAAGAGAATAAAATAAGAATTTCTAAAAATAATGATTACTCTATATAATAATAGGTTTATTCTAATTTGTCAAGAATTCTGTTTACATAAGCAGAGAATGATGATGCTTAAGTAATCAGAAATAGTTTAGAATAGAGAGACTGAATTTGAAAAGAGCTAGAGTACTTAGCAAATGTTTTTTGAGTATGGGAAAGTAGATGAGTAGATGACACTAGCAGACTTTGGAAGACTATAGAGCATTATGAAAGAGCAAGAGAATACTGAAAAGGAAAGTCAGATGACATATTCAGACAATTAGAAGTATTGATATGTAGCTTGAAGGGGTCTAAATCATAGAAAAATAGATAAGTAGATGAGTGTAGATATGAGGGAACATAGAACAGCTAGAAAACATGAAAGAAAAAAGTCTTGGAAGAGTCAGTCCCCTTACACTTCCTATTGTTCTATTCAAACAAAATCTTTACCATATACTTCCTTAGTAATTTACTTTTTTAAACACTTTTGCTTCTGGATTTAATACTTTTTCCTTCTCTTTCTCTTTTCTCCTTTTCTCTAATCTCTTTCTCAAATTCTCTCACTAAGTCTATTGTATTTTTCAAGTTCTTCAACCCCTTCCATGTGTTTTCTTCTATTGTATATCCCTTTTACTTAACCAAATACTTTGGTTTTCCCTTCACATCTCTTTTATTCAATATCTTCTCAACTTCATACTTCTTTTCTCTATCTATCTCTACCAGAAGAGGTAGAATCTTTTCTGTTCCTCTACTTGCTCCTAATATATTGCTATCCTACTCACATTAACTACTAGGTAAATTTTCATTGATACCAGTAACTCCCACTCCACTGCATTCTCTAATATAATTTTCCTTATTTTGTAAGGCCTTATAAACTTTTCTGTTAACTTTCTCATCTCTCTATTCCTTATCTGCCATGTCAAATTCTTTGTACTCAACAACACTTTATCTTCCACTTTATACTCCACTGCTTTCTTTCTATTCCTATCTATATATATACATTATCTCTTTCTGTGATTTTTTCAATACCATCTTCACTTCCTTATGCATCTCTTTTATTTCTTTCACAAACTCTTCTGCTTTCACATGCTTCCCCTTTTTTCTTATTTCAAAACCTATTCTTAGTTTTCTTTCATAATTAACTTTGAATGGTGATGACTTTGTAGCTGTATATATATATATATTCTCAAGTACTACTCCAGCTCCAGATTTGTTCTCTCTGTTTTTTTATCTGTCTGTAGATAAAAAGCTGCCAATAGCTTTGTTTCTATTCTCAACATCTCATTCAACTTCTTCATCAATTCTGCTGCAAACTGAAGTCCTCACAAACTGAAGTCTTCTATCCAAAATCACACTTTTAGACAATCCATGCAACTTCCACACATTGTCTGTTACAATCCTAAGTTTGGCTCAGGTTGTAACTTAGACAAAGACTTAAGAAAGAAGTAAAGAGATGATCAATTGGTAAAGTATAAAGATACAGGACTGTATCTACTACTATATATATCTATAGACTATGAAGAATAAGAAAGGTGTCCTTAAGAAAACAATAAGGAGTAAATAAGGAAAATATAAGAAAGCTTTTACTACTATATGAAATACTAACTGATAGAATATGAGGAAAGTACAAGATACAGTAAATATGAGTCAGAAGTGAAATACATGTTCAAGTCAAGATCGACATGAGATAAACACCTATATTATATGAGATATTGATTATAATATTATTCCTAAATAACCTTGCTAGTCCTTCTAC
>Ga0157359_1001169_pt1 | contig 10520 bp, 4 predicted proteins | sample AttcapACBM3_FD_111482 | JGI IMG/M metagenome (GOLD analysis project Ga0157359, IMG submission 111482) | Fungus gardens microbial communities from leaf cutter ant in Botucatu, State of São Paulo, Brazil - Atta capiguara ACBM3 | ecosystem: Host-associated > Fungi > Mycelium > Unclassified ...
AAGATTCTAAAACAAAGATAATGTTATATAGCATATATTATATATATTAATCTTAAAGAAAACATATAGGATAGGCTAATGGTAGTGTAGTATAGACCAATAGCCTAGTGCATATAAGGTAGACAGTTTTGTACTTGAAACTCTATTGAGTTCTCTTGTGTTAACTCTAATACAAGGTTCTTTTTCTTAACTTGTTTTAAGGTCTTGAGTTTGTAATATTCACTCATAGTGTATATATAGTATACTCATGGTTGATGTATAAACATTAGAATAGGGCTATGTATCATTAGCACAGACTATGTTTTAGTAATATATATATATAGTATAGAAATATATCAAGGACTTTTTGTTGAGTTTTCTTGTAATCTCCATAAAACTCTCACCTTGTAAGACTACTTAGTATACTATTGACCATCTTGGTTAGTAGTTGCTACAACATTAATCAACTTTATTTATTCTTACTATCCTAGACAGCAGATTATCTGAAAATCATTGTATTCTAATGAATTCTTCATAATTTCTAACAAGCATTTTTATATATGTTATAAGTAATATTATGGTTGTAAAACCTTTTCTTGACTTCCATAAAGAATTCTGCAGGATATTAGTAGAATATTCTTGTTCTTTATCAATATTTTCTTCTTTAAAGGGTATCTGAGTTTGATACTTAGATCTCCTTAATTTAGAACCTTCTTGCAGTGTTTGCAGAACAGGTTGCAAAGATCATTGAGAGCTGAGTGGTTGCATCTTAAATTAGAGTCAACATTGTCATTCTCTTCAATCTCTATTATAGACTTTTTGAACCCTAGAGTAGGTAAGGAAAATAGAAAGAAAAGGTGAAGAAAAATAAGTAAAAGGATTGTTTTGAATGGAGGGAATGGGCATGTGTGGAATGGATACTAGAGTAGGTCCATCTTTTCTAGAAAAGTTAGATACTAACAACTTTGTCTTTGAACTTATTTTGTCTAATAACTTATTATACAATTTGTACTCTTTTACATGGAAGTTAGTGTATTTAGGAAAAAGTTCCTCATCAAAGATAGCATGTGTGGAGTGGAAAATGATATTTCCTTATGTATGGTGCATAAAGTAATAACCATTGTCCTTATACTCAATGAATATCATCAATTCAGAACATGGTGCAAGTTTATTGGTATAAACTTAACTAGAAAGAAACATATAGGCTTTACAGCCAAAGATATAGCAGTGCAATGTTTTGGGTTTATCATCTAAGAAGATCTCTTAAGGTATTTTCCATTTAAAATGCCTAACTGGTGTAATTGTATGTATGAGCTGTAACTATAGTTACAAACTTTCACTAGGAATCTAGTAGACATGCTTCAAGTTGCATTAAGTATGTCTCTTCAAGCAAGGCATGATTCAATTATTCAGCATGACTATTCTATTAGTATATATATGAAGTACTAGTTTTATAAATAATCTCTTGCTCTTTTAGAAAGGATTAAAACTCTAATATTACATATTCTTCCTTATTGTCAGTGTGCAATCTCTTCACAGGATGAGAAGTAGTATTTGACCACATTCAAAAAATTGACTTAATTGCTTCTGCAGCTTTAGACTTTTTGCACAGAAAAGTAATGTTGCAATAAGAAAAATAGTTGTCAAGGAGTGTAATCACCCACTTGTACTTTGAATAAGATAAGGTGGAAAGCTCAAGAAGATATGAGTCAATCAATTTTAGAAGCTTACTGGAGTGAACAGAGTTTTTAGGAAAACTATGCTAATATATCTTTCTAAGAGTGCAACTATAGCAGACATATTTTTGTGTTGGGAAATATATCTTCTTTGTATCTTTAAATATTGTCAAGAACATGATACATGACTTCATCAAAAGTCTATTCAAAATAACAATGTAAAGTTTTAAAGTCTAGATATCTTATTGCAAGACTTATAAGATTGAAAACATTATGTTTGAGAATACAAGTTCTTATAATCTGGATATTGTTCCAAAGATTAGAAGTAGCCAATAAAACAGTATTACCAGACTTATTACAAAGAGTAAAACCACTTTTATTATCTTCTACTCTCAATTTATACTAGTAGAGAGAAGATACATCTGCAAACAAGGAACATAATATGTTGGCTATATTTTTGACATAGAACTTTAGTAGTTCCTTTCTCAAGATCAAAGATTTTATATTCAATCAGAACAGTGCCAAAAGTAACTATAAGTAATAGTACTTTTGAGTTTGTAGTTTCAACTTAATCATAATTACTTAGAGTTATATCAACAAAGTTAGGCTCAAATGGAGTAAAGTGAGTAGATTTCAGGAGATATTGACAATAATATAAGTCTAGATCCACTCTACAGAGGCTTAGTTACACTCCTAGACTGGTCATTATCTAAACTAGCTCTTAATGGACTGATAACTGCCTCTACCTTATCCTAATCCCCATTGTCTAGTCTGTTACAGTAATACTATAGTTTTTTAGTTAATTATAGTTGTAGATATTGATTGGTCAAGTGCACAGACCATGTGCTTGGACCATCTTACTATGGTATATATGATAGTGATGTAATAGTAGAATATCTTACCCAAATATCAACAGGAGTTTCTGGACACTTATAGCTTCTCAAGTAAGACTAATTCCCTTATAGTAAAGACACCAGAATCTAAGAACTATTCATCTTTATAAAAGCTGCTATAAGGTGTTTTTTTACTGTTATACAAGAAACACAATGCTTTCTTATATTTGGAGAGATTCACAGTAATAGGCAAGTTAGGTAGAACAAATTTACTTTGACTAGAGGCCATACATACATGATTTACTCTACCTGATCCACAAAGTCCTCTATTGCAATAGTTATGTTAGTACTAGATTAAATAGACTAAGTCAATGTTAGACACAGTCTAAAATGAGTGATTATGTATTATCTGAGAATATAAAAGGCAGATCAGAATGACCCTTGGCTTTAGCTTATATACTGTATTTCTACTAGTTACATAGGTCATATATTTTAAATCAGAACTTAGAGGCTTAGAGAATAGAAACTACCAGAAAGTGATGAGATATGTTATCACTAACATTAGAAGAGAAATGCTAGTTTGAGTTGATTTTCAGAATAATTACTATAATATAAACTACCAGATTATATACTAGTTATTATATCTAGAGTAGCTATCTAGAATATAATTACTCAAGTGAGTTACTCTGATTTCTAGTGATCCTTGGATATCAGGAAATAGAGATTTATGGAGTTAATTTAGACTAACAAGAACATCTAAGATGGAATAAACAAGTATGATCTACACTAGAAAAGATTGGAAAGTGCAAATAAGGGATAGGAGGTTATCTATGGATTAGAACAGATATGATTAGAAGATAGGGTGTGATAGTCAAGGAATTTAGTAACTTATCAACTTGTAAAAAGAGAGGTATATATAGTTGATTACTATCTAAAAATAAAGATAAAATAAAACAAAATTGAAAATCAAATTAAAGAAAATAAAGAAAACAAAAATAAAATCAAAATAAAATATTAGAGTTTGAGTATACCATAACACTAACTCTCTCAAAACTACTGATATTACTACTTAGCCAAAATCAGCAATTCTTGACCAATCTCAATATCTGGAATTCAATATAATTCTCTAGGTGGTATTAAAACAACTGGGTAGAAGTATGAAGTTTTTTGAAACTCTATAAAATTCTAAAGATAACAACTATTTGAGTACTACCTATACTAAGAGTCTAACTATCCAATTTATATCTGTCATTACTTCTTAGAGAAACTACATAATTGTCATCATCTGTCCACTTTTTAGGAGTGGTTGCTATAAGTGGGTCAATCTTTATAAAAGAGGTATTTTTAGTAGGCAGTTCTATAATTCTAAAAGTTAAAGCCTTAATAGATAGGTCAGAGAACTTCTTCTCTAAGTGTTTCTTATGGAATATTAGTACTTATACTTTTGCTTATATCTGAGACCCCTAAATAGGACTACTTTGAGGAGTGTATACTGCAGAAAGGTGATTAGCAAGTTAAGAGACTATAACTAAGGACTTGAAAGAGAAAGGGTAAATTAGTGAAGAAATAGTAACTATATTTGCAAAGATAATAGTGCTGTCTGTCTAATAGACATTACTATTATTATTATTCTGATCTCTTGTTTTATCTGCTCAGTGAGCATTACTATCTTTTTTACCTCAGTTATTCTTTTATTTTCTCTTTTGTTATTCAAAAAACTCTCACTTTGTAACTACTATTACTATTACTACTGCTGGGAGTTTTTTTCTACTAAGGGAGTTTATTTGTTATAGTATGCTTGAACCCTCATATTTTAATTTAATTTAATTTTCCTTTTATCTATTTTCTTTGTTTTTATTTTTATTTTTATTTTATTTTATTTTTATTTTATTTCTTAGATGATAAGAAGCATGTGACTGTATCCACATGATGTGTCACATAATATGATGTCATAGACCTAGAACATAAGAAAAGAAGTTAAAAGAATAATATCAAGATATATATTAATAGTATATTTATCTCATAGCTGACATATAAATATTAGAGTAGGGTTATTTATTGCTAGTACAGACCATGTATCTATAGTATAAATAGGGTAGCAATACATCAGGGACTTCTTATTGAGTTCTCTTATAATCTTTACAAGATTTTCACCTTATAAAATTACTTAGTATGCTATTAACTATCTTGGTTAGTAGTTACCACAATATTATTTCTGTATAGAATACTAGAATGGTGAGTAACATTAGCAGTGTTAGTCTACCTAAAGAATTCTGCCTAAATAGCAAAACATACAATATTCCAAGTAAGATTAGAAATAGATGTATGAATAGAGATGGAAATAGAATTCTATAAGTAAAAGATTATAAATAAGAAAGTTATTGCTTTCAAGATAAAAGAAATGTCATAGTTGTTCCTACAAAGTTTTGTATAAAGAGAATCAAGCTTAGTAGTTTGGGAAGTAAGGTTTCAATTACTAGAAATTTGAAATGTGATTCTTCTCTAGTAGTTAGCAAAAATTGATGCTAGACTAGATGTTCTCATGAGAGTTTATAAATGAGTCTAAAGGGCTTCAGCATTAGGCTAGCTATATATTAACAAGTTATCTGGTAAAGTAGAGTTAAGAATAGCTAAGGCTTGGAAGCCTAAGAAGTTCTTCCTGGCTATTTTATCCACATTAGTAGTCTAAGAAAGTAACAAGGAATTTAGCATGTCATCAGCAGTAAAGATTGCTTCAGGATAGATAATAAGAGTAAGAGTTGATTTGATATGGATTTCCCAGAAAGAATAGTTAGCAGAGCCAGTGAGTTTGAAAAGAGTAGTGATAAAGCTGGCTATTACTATCAATGAAGATAGTCAGTATAAATTAGAGAACAAATATAGCTAGCTAGAGTACAAATATTCAACCTAACTAGTAATAAGCTATTAGCACATATAAGGTGCAAAGAGATCCTGTAGGCATAGAACAATTCAGATACAGTTCAATCTATAACAGGCCTAGAAGCAACAAGATATTAGCTTATTAGTAGAGTTGGTCAAGTTCTTCTTATTAATAGAAAGTAGTCTAAAAGAGCACTAATTAGAAATCAAGACAACTGGAGCCTATAACCTGTTGGAATGAATAGAATATACAATAGCATGATGCAGTGTGGACAACTGGTAACTACTTGTAGTAAATACTATAATAAAAAGCTAGAAAAGCACAAGTGAAAACAAGAGATAAATAGTTTTTTCTTTTTTTAATTCAACAATTTATACACAGAGCATAGCAGCAGATTGTGATAGCTACTTTGTAACTACATATATTAAGATACACTCAATATGAAAATGAAAAGAAAAGAAGATAAAAGAAAATTCAAATCAGAAAAAGCTAATAGTAGATCGACTAAGTAATGCCTTCTCTGAAGAAGAAAGCATTATAGTTAAACTCAAGAAAGAGAGTAAAATGCACAATTGAGTCTCTTCTCAGGTTCCAATAATTGTTGTATCTTCTACACTCATAAAGAATGTAACATCTTGATTCAATAGGATAGATGCCACATAGATGCTTAAATTCTTCCTGAGAGAAGAATCTAAAACAATATTTATCAATTAGCATATGATTAACAATTGCTCTTGTAGCTCTAGCACAAAGCAAATTTAAATATCCAAAGTATTTGAGCTACAGTCCTCTGGAGATCAATGGTTCAATTAGTTTTGAGTTATCATCTAGAAGCTCTAAAAATGACATTCTTTGTTATCTAATACTTGGAAAGACATTTTCTAGCTGTTGAGAATGTTATTGCATTTGTTTTTTCTACTAAAATCCCATGAGGATCTGCATAGAAGAATAGGAGTGAAGTCAAGTTTCTTCATTTCTTTACTGACTATATCATGAAGAGATCACTTGCACTGACTTGGACAATCCCAGAATTCAATGGAATTGTTGCTGTCTCTCTCAAATTTCTTAACCATACTCTTGAATCATTTCCAATCATTGATCCTTTTGGTTTGTCTATATTTCTCCAGATCCCTATAACAGTCTTCATCCCACTATGCCTTAGAGTATTTAGTAATATTAACAATTTTTATACCAAATTCTTTCTGTATGATCAGCAAAAGTATGCACAATATGTTTGAGGGCTTCTTTATATAGAATATTCTCCATATTGAGCCTCTTGATAGTATTGATTAATTCATTAACAAAGTTTTCCTCTTCTTCACTATCCTTGACTATTGTGCATTTCTTGGTTTGAACATGTTCTTCAAAAATTGCAATATTCACAGTAAGTGAAGCATGATCTAATATGAATCTCCACTCCAGATAGATGGAGTAACTGTCATGTTCCAATAATTCAGGTCTAAGAAACATTAGATCAATGACTGAATTTAAGTCCTGTTAGTTGTCCAAGTACCTAGTAGGAACACAGTTAGTAGGCTTAGACAGTTCTAAATTAAAAGAGTCTGTAATGTCTATGAGAGTATCTCTATAAACAGAATAATGTGGAAAATTAGAGTTCCAACTACTATCCCTAATGTTGAAATCCCCTGTCATAATAAGAACATTATCAATGTTGACTTCAGTATCCTTGAGATATTTTAAAGCTGCTTGTGATAAGTCAGAATATATGTTAATTAAAAAGTACACCAAGCCACAATTAAAAAATGAAACACAAGAAATATCTCTATAGTTATTTTTGTAATGAGAAATGAAGAGAAGATAACCTAATGTTGATATATGTAATGACCCTAGATGAGTCACCATAATATGAGGAGTTTCTAGCAAAGATGAACCAATTTGGGTAATTAGAAACTCCTACCAGTTCTTCTCCTTTCTTACTACTCAAACTTGGTATGGACTATATGAAAGACCATGATAGCTCTTGAATGAAGATAATGTCAAATAAACTTTGCATTTTCAAGATTGTATTGATAATAAAGTTGTTCTTTTGAATGTTTTGTGAAAAAATCTTAATTTCATTCAAAATCATATTTGATTGCTATTCACAGCTGGATGAATCAATTGGCTTCTGTTTTCATGAAGTTCTTGGTACTTTTGAGTACTACTCTATGTTGGAGCAATGTCTCTAGAAGAGACATTGATTAGAGTTGGTCTAGTGGTCATCTTTACAGTTTAAGCACTTGAACAAGTGAGGACATGGTTCATCCTGCTTAGTCTCTAATCTAGAAGGATTAGTTTTGAAGTTAGCTTTGCAATACCATGCAAAATAACAATGGTGTTTCATCTTGTAGGGACTATTACACTTAATACATTTAGATCCTTGAATTCTACATGCAAAGGTAGTGTGCCCCCACTTTCAACAGTTCTTGTATTAAGGAATCCCTAAGTTTATCTTTACTCCTCTATAGTTGCAATATAGCTCTCTATGTTCAAGCATCTATCTATTAGCTCTTTAGCTTTACTTCAGCTTTGTATGTCCTATATGTCCAGCCAAATGATGGCCATGTCTAACTTAGAAAATACCTTAATGACTCTTGGTCTTGAAATAATAGTGATATTGTTAAAAATATAGTTATTCTTGATGATTGTTTTGACCACATTTGCTGTTGTATAGGAGTATTAGTATTCTCAAGTAAGTATGGAATACCAATGATTTTAAGATATAATTTTGACTAAGATAAGCATGGGATTTCAATCTTTTCTGCCTCAATATAGTTTACACTTTTCATATATTGTTCAATAGTTTGAAAATTGAACTGAACAGCCACCTTGTTAGTAGTAATAATGATATCTGTTTGTTCAGATCAAACAAAGTCAGCCTTGGTATCTGATTTAATGTTCTTTAGAGCTCTATTAATATTAATAATGTGAGAGCTTGAATCTATCGTGAATTTTGTCTTGTTGTCATTACTCATAAGAACAATGATTTGTTTTCAGAAGGGCCTCTTCATTGTAATGTAAAGTTTAGGCTTTGCCTTACCTTTACCACTAATTATCTTCTGATATTTTCAATTTTTTTAACAGTAGATTGGGAAAGATTTCTTTGATTTTCAAAACTTTCCTTATAGAATTAGCAGGAGTAGAAGCCTAAGCATATGATTTTTGAGTTTCTTTTTTCTATCCAGATTGTTGATTCTTCTTGAAGTATTTAGAAATCTCATTAACCTCCTTAGGCAATTTAGCCAGAATGGAGAGAGAAAGCTTGTTGAAAGTGGTCAGTAGGTTAGAACTTTTACTGCCCTTATTCTTGCTAACATTCACCTTCTTGATCTTAGGAGTGAATTTCTCTGCAACCTTTTTTCTAAAAGTTATTGTAAATGATGAGAGAATCCTATTTTAACTCATAGAGAGAGGAGATGAACTTCTATATTACTTCTCTTATATCTTTGAGATTATTGACCTTATTAATCTTGCCATTTTTGTTTTTTATTACTTATATAAGTTGCCATTCAAAAAAGAGATCTCTTGATGTTGCTTACATTTGATGGGAGATATTAAAGAGAACTGTGAAGTGAAATAGACCAAAAATCTCTATCTCATATGTTATGTTCCATAGCCTAATTGACATTGTATAGTACTTAAATATTAATTGTGTCTTGTGCATTCATATCTGTTCTATTATTAGTAATACCCTCACCTTATAGATATGGTAATGAAGGCTAGTTCCTTGTTTAAAATGTGTTGTCCCCTTATAAAGAGATTTCATTAATTGCCTTTCTAACAAACTTATCTACATCTACTTGACTAGCATAGAATAGCTAAGAGCTGTCAATTAGTTCTTGGAACTTGTCTTCTAAGAGATTGTTGTTGAGTTCCATATATTTATAATATGGAGCAGAGAAAGTACTAGAAAAAACTGAAAAATTTCTAAAACTGGCCTTGCTAGAGAAAGAAAATCTCCCTCTGATTATATTGCTGTTGATGTCTATATTCATATTGGATGGTGTTTGAGGTATTGAGAAATGAGTTTAACTAGCTGAGAATTAGAGAAGATATATATTTGCTTAGTTCTCTTATAGATGCTACCATATGAGATAGAGGTAAGAGAGAAAGAAGCAATAAAGAGATAAGTAGTATTGATGGTAGTTTAACTTATGTGAAAATTTTATATTGATTATCTAATTAGTACTACTGATTGTGAACTATATACTTACTAAGTGAAATGCTTTACAACAAGATATAGACATACACAGACTATAGAAAGTAGACTCACCTATACTATTAAACTCTATTGAGACTCTCTTATGTTAATCTAATACAAGATTCTTCTTTTGACTTAACTTTGAGTCTTAAGTTGTAATATTAAGATAACTATGAGTAGAGATTACAAAAGAACTTGATAAGAAGTTCTATTCAATTAATCTACAAATCACACTTGGTCTGTATGCTGTGAACTAAGTCCTATTCTAATATGTATAATGTAATCTATCTCTAGAATGTTCTACCAAGTTTTATAGCATATAATTGTAATATATGACTTGTTAAATAATCTAGTAATCATATTATGTCATATAACTCTTCCCATAGGCATTGAGTTTTTTTTCTTTTGGAAATTAACAATTTATAATACAGGGTATGATAGCAGTCCACAGTAACTACTTTGTAGCTACATACATTCAAAAGGAGACAACATGTAAAAGAAAAAAGAAAAAGAAAAACTTGTACCTAAAGATAACAGGATTGCTACATTACTGTACTTTACTTTCACAGAGTTCCTGTTGTTTTTTACCATATTAATCTTTGTTGAAATGGTTTCACCAATAAGGACATATATTACTGTCTGCTTAATAGTCTTCCTTGCAGTTAACATACTTGAAAGAATAAGAACAAGACTCGTCTTTCTTTGTTGTAAGCCTTGAAGGATTCATCTTAGAGTTCTTTTTGCAACATCATACCTTCTCTCTGTAATGCTCAGATTTGTGAGGTCTATTGTTATGATTCAAAGCTCAAGGGTTAAAGCGATGAACTAACTCTTGTATTGAGTAACACAAGAAAACTCGATAGAGTTCCTAATACAAAGTAGTCTACCTTATATACTATTACCCATGGTCTGTGCTAGCTACTGTGCACCCTACCCTAAATGACCATGAG
>Ga0157359_1001170_pt1 | contig 10519 bp, 6 predicted proteins | sample AttcapACBM3_FD_111482 | JGI IMG/M metagenome (GOLD analysis project Ga0157359, IMG submission 111482) | Fungus gardens microbial communities from leaf cutter ant in Botucatu, State of São Paulo, Brazil - Atta capiguara ACBM3 | ecosystem: Host-associated > Fungi > Mycelium > Unclassified ...
ATCTACACTATCTACCAACTACCTGTCTACTGCCTTACTGACTACTTCCCTAATCAAACTGTTACACTATTATCCCTAAGCAGGGAATCTCTAATCTAGGCGCTCCTTACTGGACTACGCCACTACTCTGCATAGACAGGTCACAAGGGGATCCTGCAGCACGAGTCTTCTACACAAATATAGCTATCTACCATATCCACACAAGGTGATATGACCGAAGTACACATGTGGACAAATGTGCAAACGACCGGCTAAGCTTTGCCTGCCTAGCTAGTATACCCCTTAACACCTAGGGTCCGGCTGGTTTCTTCTTGATGTTGAGCTCACTGCTCACAGTCGAGGATGAGTAAGAGTAAGAAAAATAGGAGTCTGCATAACGCAGAGTCCTAGAAGATAGTCGAGTTCTACTGTTGTGGCAACCACTTATCACAATGACAAATGACCACACAAGGCAGTAAATCTCTTAGAATGGAATATCAAGTGGGGAATTCACAAGAGAACTCAACAAGGAGTCTTTTCTTAATTAGAGTCCTATATATACAAAGTCCTCATGGTCTGTGCTACTAATAATTAACCCTGCCCTTATGTCTATGCTTCTTTCTCATATTCACCTCAAGGCCACCATGTTGTATACATGTGCCCTGACGTCATCTTCCAGATCCTTCTATCACATTCTAGGCCTTATGACGTCACATTCATGTGACATGTCATGTGACTGCGATGTCACATGCCTCTTCATCATCTAAAAGAAAAGAAAAGAAAAAGAAAAGAAAATCTCTATAAAGTCAGAAAATAAAAGAAAAAGAAAATAAAAATTGTTCATGTCCAAAGCGTCCCATAACATATTTAGTCATTATATCAAGATACTTAGGATTTTCTAAAAATTATAAAACTTTATAAAACCTACTAGTTGTCTTAATAGTAGAGTAAAATATTTTCTTTGAGATCTTAAAGTATTACAAGTCTAGTAGTCTTGGTGTTATACTGAAAAATACTTTTTTGTGAAAGAACATACTCTTATAGAGTTTTTAAGTATTTAAAACCTCTTTGAAGACTTTAGCAAGGAGACTTGATATTCCTAGATAATATCTCAGGCTCTTTTAAGTGAACACTCACTCAAAAGAAAGTATGATAGCTGTTAATCAAACTAGATTTTGGAAAAACAAGGTCTTTAGAAATAAGAAATACTATTATACTTATAAAAGACTAGCTATGAAGTATGAACACTCATAAGCATAATTAGCATAGCTACAAATGCTCAGATAGTAGTATCAGAATCATGAACAATAAACTTATTAATTTTTTATTTTTATTTTAAGATTAGAGTTAGTATGATATTACATATTACTGTCACAAACTGTCACATGGCATGACTTGGTGTCACACATTAGTCACTGTCATACTGTCACATGATCATGTGCTACAATAGAATATAGTGGAAGATTTTAGAAAAAAACAATGTTATTACAATATGTTTAACATATGGTTGTTAATGGTACCATAACATAGACCAGTAGCCTAGTATATATAAGGTAGATAATTTTGTACTAGGAACTCCATTGAGTTCTCTTGTATTACCCAATACAAGGTTCTTTTTCTTTGATCCACTTTAAGGTTTTTGAGTTATAACAAGTAGAATAAAGTAGAAACATATTGAGTTAAAAGCCAACAGAGTCTAGAATAGATTTGCAAGTAGAAACAACCAATAGAAATGACTAAGAAGAAATAGAATTGGTACTTACAAGCAAGAAACAATCATTAGCTTAATATCAGGTTGTAAATAGAAAAAGAATCATATATTCATGAGATCTCAGAAATATTCCATATAGTTTTGGTCTTTATTATTTATGTTCATTCTCTATATTTTTAAACTCATACATAAGCTACAAGTAGAGAGGAGTAAAAGAAAAGACCTCTATCTGAATTCCCCCACTTGAGAGTAGTTTAATTGAGTGAGCATCATTAGTATCTACTATTACTTTTCAGACAAGTTTTGGAGAGTTATAACAGCCTAGAAAAGGCTAGTGAGATAAGTATTAGTTAGTATCTCTAGTTATAAGATTTGACTTGGAAGGTGCCTTTGAAATACATCATTTGAAATAGATAGTGTTGTTGGAAGCACTTAAGAAACTTTGCAATCTATTCACTAGATTTTCCAAAAGAGCTTATTATATAGTGTGAGGTTCACTATCTAGAAGTGTGTTAGCAAGGAAAAATGTTTGCAAGCAGATGTTATTTGTATATTTCTCTTAATATTCTTTCTAACTTTATCTTTTTGTATTCATGAAAACTTTTTTAAGGGTTTTATATGTTCTAATCCTCTTTTATATTATTGTTTTAGCTTTCTCTTTCAATTTCTGATACTGATATCATCTTCTTTTGAATTCTTTAGTACATAGTTAAGAGCTAGTGTTACATAGTTCTTGTTTTTGTTGTATTCTAGTGTAACCTCTTTTCTGCTTGATCTCCATCATTGGATTATCTACTTCATATCTCAACCTCTTTCTTTTTTGCTTTTCATACAATATCTGCTCTAAGCAATCACTTTATAAACTCCATTTTCACTAACAAAGCCTTGAACATTCTTTAGCACTGCTTAAGAGAAGCAGTTGAGTGCCAGCATATCTTAGAAGTATCTACTAACAATATCCTTGCTAGTTTCATAACCAAACTTAGAAACTTAGAAACTTACAAGTTTCTATATTAAACTTTTTCTTCTACCATAAAACTTTCTTTTCTGACTAACACTCTTGTACCTAGAGATATCTCTTATTGCTCTTAACCTCATATACTCTTTTTCTAGACTTCAATAGTAATCAACAAATGAAATGAGTCTTTCTTATCTCTTATTTCTTGTATTTTTGGTTATCTGTAAACTAGTTTATCTATAACTAAGATAAGGTTCTTTAAACTCTTTTTTCTTCAAAAACAGTTATAGTATTTTCTCTATTATTACTTGGCCTGAGTTTAAACATATTATCAAAGAACACATACAGTAAAAAACTACATAGATAAGTTCCAAACTCTAATTTCTAAAGCTAGTTATCCTAACCCTTATACTATAGTTATCAAATTTCACTATGGCCTTAGAGCTACAATTCAGAACTAGAATGCAATTCTGCTGGTGAGAAGATCAGAGAACATAGACTCTTTAACCTAGTTTTATGTTGTGAGATAAATAGATTAGGTCTGATAAGCAAACAAAATATTTTAGTCAACCTAGTATAGTACTTCAATACTCATCTTTAACATATTAGCTACTACTAATACTCTCTTCTAGTATTTCTATAAATATAAATGTTACTGAAAAGTCTAGTGAAGATGTCTAAAAAGTGATCAACATAGAATGAATCCAAATTAGAATGTGACATTAAATTGTAATATATAAAAAGCAAGTAGAAGAATAGAAATATATAAAGAAGAAGCTGAAGTATTTGGTAAGATAAAAGAAATAGATAGTAAAAATGTTATAGTATACTTCAACTTTTATATTTTATTTTGATTTTATTTTATTTTTATTTATTTTCTTTGATTTGATTTCTTTTTTTTTCTTTTTGTTTATTTCTTGGATAATAAAGAGGCATATAATCATTATAGTATTGCTAGCAAAGACATTTATATTCAAATAGCTAATATTACTAGCTATATAGATGTGGACAAGAATTCTCTAAGAGAAAGAATAAATATCTTAAGTGTCAATACCTCTAGAAAGTCATCTACACACTCTAGTATCTTATCCATCTCTTATGTGGAAAGAATGAAAACCCAAAACTTGGATCTATTCTGGACTAACTAGGTTGAAGAAAGTGAGCAAACCACTGCTTCTCAAGATTTTTAACTTTCCTATACAACTCTAAAGACTAGAGAATCAGTTTCTTTCCCCAAGCCTCTTGCATTCTCTAATATGCCCATGTCTCATGTAGAAGGCATCCTGAATGAAGACACAAACATATATTAGCTACAAGGCATCAACTTTGATACTATTCCATACTCAGTCAATTAACCTGCTAAACCTAACTCATGGGATGGAAAAGCCCTTCCAATTTCTCTCTTTGGCATCAATGAATTCCTTGACATTGATACAAGTAACATTTCAATATCCCTGCTTATGATTACAAACTTTATTCAAAGTAAGAATATTAAAGGGAAATCTGAGAAAGATATCTCTGCCATTACTGGTTTTGGTCAAGCAGTCTGGATCTTAATCTCATCCATATATGAATCAGATTGGGATAATCTCAATGCAAGAAATCAAAGCATATTCTGTTAATTAGTGGTAAGCAAGTTCATGCCAAAGATCAATCAAGGTAAACTTGGCCAAACTAAAATAAAGATTTTTGGTGGAAAAAAGGTTGAAATTTCCATTATTCCATCTCCAATCCTCTCTTGTGTTACAAACTTAAGACCTTAGGGTTGGTCAAAAGAAAGAACCTTGTATAGAATTTACATAAGAGAACTCAATAGAGAACCCTGTACAAGACTGTCTACCTTATATACAAATACCTAATAATCTGTACAATCTATTTCTAGCTTACTCTAAATGACTATGTGTATGTCTTAAGATCAACATGTGTATTACACGTTGTATGATATTATCTTTTCCAGAATATTCTATATCCTTCTATGTATTTCATGACTTGTGACTGTCACTGTTACTATATCATCTGATGTGACTGATGTGAAACCAAGTAGTGTTATCACTAACCCTAACCCTAAGTTCTAAAAATAGAAAAATAAAAATGTGAATAAGAAAATAAGAAAAATAAGTCTACTTCTTGTGATCTTGACATCTTGTCCAAACAAGAAAACTCTAAGTAAATTATTAAACAGAAGAAAATACCAATAAAAATAGCAAGAAAACTGGCTCATCTAATTTGATCTTATATACAAATGTTATAGGTGTAAACATCAAATAAATCCTTAAATTAAAGAACAACTTCTCCAATCTTCTAGTAAGAAAAAGTGAGAAGATCTATAAGATGATCAAATATCAAAACAAATCTAGACTAAGAATCAACATGATAATCAAGAGACTATTGCATTGCCAAATAGTCATTTCCATATATACTGAAAATGTGACCAAAATTATAGCTAAGTTGAGTGAGCATGTAGCCAACATCAATCATCTGTTCAAGAATATTAAATCAAACATAATTGCTGATTTCATTTGAACTAACTCTATAGGTATTATCATTATAACCAATAGTGTCACTACTCAAAGTGATCTAGATTCTATTGAAAATTATATTAAAGACATTAATACAATTCAAGCTAACATAATCTTGACCCCCTGCCTTCCTTAGTCAAAATCTTACTTGAAAATTCTAGGCATTTTATACATTGACAAAACTACTAGTACTTCTATTAATTTAGGAATAGTGGAAAACATCATTCAATTGATGCATATATTCAACAACATATATCTCATATCTAAACCACATGTTATCAATATATCTCCTAAGTCAGACATAGCTATAGTCTAAATAGATATTTGGAATGCTCAAAGTGGGGTAAAAGCAAAAACTCTCATTAACAGGTCATTCAATATTGGAAGACATTTTGCTACCATTTGGGACACCAACATAAATCCCAGAATTCTCCAATGTAAGAATTGTTGGAGATGATGCCATATTACCTTTATCTACTATATTCATAGAACTAAATACCCCAAATGTAATAATCTCCACAAACTTGAATATTACTGTAACATGGCATAGTGTTGCAAACCCAACTTTAAAACAACCAACCTAGGCTGGGAACTCTGAAAGGAGTATCATACTTGTATTTATCTGCAAATGGTATAATAAGAAGTCTCAAGAGCTTAGAGAAATTAGGGCCAACTCAATTTGTTTAAGTATGAACAGTGTACAAAAATAATTATCAAAGGCCTCAAGATCTTCTCATAGAATATTTGCAAGAACTAATTTCTTACAGAAACAATTTTAGAAAATTAAAAAGATTTTGACATCTTATTTATTTAAGAACTGCCATAGTTAGTTGTTAAATCAATTCCAAGCACTATATTAGCAAATAGTGACAAACTTGTAAGTACCCCAAATCACCTATTCTAAATTACTTTTCTTAGATAGTTGTACAAGTGTAATGAATAGCTAAGAGTTCTTATATATATATCAACATTAGGCTCATTTCCTTATACTTTTTACTCAGAAAAAATATTTATAACCACAAAGACATTAATCTAGTCTCTTTTGCCAATAGTGGCTCTATTTATTTTATTCTCAATGTCTATCTAGATGATCACCAGTGTCATGATTGAAGGTCATGGACTTGGTTTTTCCTTATTTTTTTTCTCATTTTATTTTATTTTTGATTTATCTTTCATTTTTCTATTTTTAGAGCTTGGGGTTAGGGTTATAAGTGATTGGTCACAACATCAATTATAGGACTTAAGAAAAGGGAGTAGAAAGTTCTAGAACAAAATGATGTCATACAACATGGACACCACATGTTAGTCTCATGCTTTGCACATGGTCATTTAGGGTAGGGTGCACAGTAGCTAGCACGGACTATCTGTAGGAGTATATAAGGTAGACTATTTTGTAAAGAGCTCTTTATCAAGTTCTCTTATGTCTTCTCTAATACAAGAGTTTGACCTTTAAATTCACTCTAAGGTTTTAAGGTTATAACAACCAGTCAGCCTTGAAGTATCTCAAGAATACTGAAACAAATCTAAATAATGTTATTATAATGACCAGCAACTTTAGCATTAGAGATAGTAATTGAGACTCTTCATTTTCTCATCATTCAATACATGCTGATTATTTATTGGAAATAGCTGACTTATTCAATCTAGAGAGATCATCACCCATTAATCTGGTTCCTACTAGATATGCAGATAATCCTAATGATTCTAACTCTGTTATTGACCTCATATTCCTTAGAGGTTATTCTGAGGAATTCAACACTCATTTAATTCTACCAGACATGAGAGATCTCTCCAATCATGTCCTCTTGATTGTTAATATTGCAATTCAAGAGGAATTCATTCAAGAAAAAAGACTATCCCTCTATAAAAGGAGCAAGAAAGAGAAGAATCTTATCAAACAACTCAGGAAAAGTCTTGAAAGCATCAACACTTTGGCTATCAAAAATAGTCAATTACTAGAAAAAGTTGTAGAGATATTCACTCATTTGCTCAAAACAATATAGAGTAAACATACAAAATGGGTCAGAATCACTAGACAGTCCAAGGACTAGTAAAACAACAACTGCACTATTAAACTGAAAGCATATCATGCTTTAAGATTGGTTTCAAATTGGAAGAATTTCAAAAAAACAGTTAAGAAAACCAAACAGTCATTCTTTGATAACAAAATCCAAGAAATCACTTTGGAAAACAAGAAACCTTGGAAACTCATGAATTAGATCAAGAAACAAAAACTTCTAGCATCAGAAACAATGGTCTTCAATAGGAGACTATACATCAAGTTGGACAACTTATAGCAAGCCCTACACTCTATGTTCAATTCAGCTCAATATCATCAAGTTAATGTATTGCTCCTCAATGAACTATCATTGTATTCTTGAGCTAAGTAATCTCTTGTTTCAAAGTTAGAATTCAATAATACTATCAATAAATGTAACAACTCATCTACTCCAGGACCAGATCATTTATCATGGTTACACATTAAGAAGTTTGTTTCAGATAATAAGTGTCTCACTAATATAGTCAATACCACCAATGTATATGTCACTTTCCACTACTGGCCTAAGCACTTCAAGAAATCTATGTCTATTGTCATTCTAAAACTGAATAAGATATTATATAATTCTCCTAAAGCCTTCTGTCCAATTGTTTTACTCAACACCCTCAGCAAATTAATCAAGAAGGTCATCAGTGATAGGCTTCAATTTCATGCTATCTCCTTGGGATTTCTTCACCCTAACCAGGTTGGGGAACTAAAACAAAGATTCTCTATTAATGCAAGAATATATCTCACCTATCTTATCTGAGCAGGATAGGTTAAGAGTTTAACTACTAGTACTCTGGTCTTTGATATTACCCAGTTCTTTCTCTCTCTTAATCATTAGCTACTCCCAATAATAGTGAACAAAGCAGGATTTGATTTGAATGTCTCTCTTTTCTTTTTCTGTTTTTTAATGAACAAATCTACTCAATATATATGGAATAATTTTATGTCTATGCCATTTAGAACTAGTGTAGAAGTAGGACAGAGGTCAGCATTATCCCTGGTATTGTCTGCTCTTTATATTTCCCCTATCTTTCATATCTTTGAAAAAAGAATTAACAATCTTCTTATTTCTATCCCAGTTTCACTTCTTTCATTTATAAATAATGGACTTTTAATTAATTTGGTCTAGAGATTAAACACAACAAATCTGAAATCTTTCACTTCTCTAGAGTTACAAAAAATTATAACACCTAACCTCTTGACTTGAGCTCCCTAAGTAGCCCAATCTTTATACCTAAAGATACCTGGTAATATCTAGGATTCATCTTTGACAGAAAGTTGTCTTTCTGTCAACACATTTGATTCTACACCAATAAATCTATCTCAACTATCAAATATATGAAAATGTTAGAGAACATATCTACTCATACCAAAAACATGTGTTCTACTAATAGTGTTCTATAGATTTCAGCTCTAATACTTCAAAAGAGCTCCTACAAGTCATTTACTTAATGAATTGAGAAAAATGCATAGGAAAGCAGTGCTTTGGATCACAGAAGTGTTCCACATTTCTCTCACTTGGGAGGTTGAGGTATTAGCTAGTCTCATTTCAATTCACTTATATTTAAACAAATTAAGTGGTCATTATTACCTTAGAGTCATCTCTTTTTCCAATCAGCATATTGTTAAATCTCTTCTCGATTGTCAATATTCTCATAATATCAAGCTTTATTGATTTGCCATGGACAATTTTACAGTGAACCAAAGAGCTAAAGTCAAGAGCTCATTACTCAATTCTAATAATCAGTTGAATAAACTTTAGCTAGTATTTGACAGACCCTATAAAGAGGTATTTTTAGGATTTTGTCTCAATAACAACTTTCCAGCTTATTACTCTTTTTATATAGCTAATAGGAAAAACCTCACTAGCTTATATGAATATTTCTGAGCATTGGATTCTATCATTCATAACTCATTCTTTGATCTCTATTATGCTGTGGTTATGGCCAATGCCAGTGTTAAGAACAACATTATCATATCTATCTCACACATTATTTCCAACTGTGGAAACCTATTCAAAAAAGTACACCATGCTGTTAATGTCACCACCACTGAAGCTGAACTCTTTGTTATAAAATATAGTATTAGTCAAGCCTATTAAGTCTCTAATACTAACAAGATTTTTATTGTCACCAATATTATTTACATGGCTAAATGAATCTTTGACTCATCAGCATATTCTTTCCAAATCCAATCAATAAAAGCAATCCAAAGCCTTAGGGTTTTTTTCAATGGAGACCCAAGCAAGTTGTCATGGCTACTGCATATCACTGTTGACAAAGAAATAAGGCAACACATGTTTGTATTCCAATTCCCATATAAGAACTTATGGAACTACAGCAAAAAAGAAGAGTGCAACAACATCATTCATACATGGCAAATGACTTTTCAGACTTTGGACCTCAAAGGTAGGAATTTTCTTGATCTTCTCAATAAAGAAAGACTCCCCATCACTCCAACCTATATGAAAGGAGGAGCTTGGCTTAAGCACTTCAGCCACTCAAATACCTTATGTGTTAGGGCTATAAGAACTATCACAAACTATGCTTCTATAGGAGAATGCTACTTATGGTTCTTTTCAAAGGAACTATTCAAGTGTCCATATAGTGTTTACCCAATTGAGTCAAGAAACCATATTCTTCATCAGTGTATGAGACACAACAAATACTAGAATCCCAATAGTGAGTTAATAGCTAGCTTCATAGCTTTTTTTGTTTTCAACCCTAGAGCTTTTGCATTTCAACAAGACATTAGATAATTTTCTAGGTAGTTTATCTTTGCTTCTTTTTTTTTGCTTCTTTTTGCTTCTCTTTCCTTTTCCTTCTTGTTTTTCATGTATTTTTTTTAAAAAAGGCATGTGTCTATAGTAATATGTTACATCACATGACATTATATCATAGGCCTAGAACTATGAAGAAGAAGTTGGAAGGATAACATCAAGATGTATATCTATAGCATGTTCACTTTATAGTTAATGTATGAATATTAGGATAGGACTATTTATCACTAGCACAGATCATGAACTATTTGTATAAATAGGATAGCAATACATTGGAGACTTCTTGTTGAGTTCTTTTATGATCTCTATAAGACTTATTACAATATAAGACTACTTAGTACACTAAGTGTATTGGCTACAATAAAAAGCAGACACTTGAGAAAAAAGTATGAAGATAAGCAAATAAAAAGGATTAGAATACTATAACAGCTTAGTAAAAAAAAAAAAAAAAAAGTTTAAAAAGAAGAAAAATACTATGGAAAAAAATATTATTTAAATAAGATAAAAGAAAATTTGAAATAAAATA
>Ga0157359_1001172_pt1 | contig 10514 bp, 10 predicted proteins | sample AttcapACBM3_FD_111482 | JGI IMG/M metagenome (GOLD analysis project Ga0157359, IMG submission 111482) | Fungus gardens microbial communities from leaf cutter ant in Botucatu, State of São Paulo, Brazil - Atta capiguara ACBM3 | ecosystem: Host-associated > Fungi > Mycelium > Unclassified ...
GTCATGTTTGGGAGACAAATTACTGGATGTGGTTGTATTTATTTGCCTTGTTGAGCCTGAGGCAATGCTGCGAGCTGACTGAAGAGCTTGACGAATCAGAGGACTGGCCATGCATGCGCAATGTCAACACACAGCCTGAAAATTCCCAAGTAAATCACTTTCAAACACGTGACCGAGGGTTTCTTATCTGGCCCCATTGGGATTTCTCTTCCAATGAAATAACCTCAGGCTGTTTGATAAGACGTCCCACGATACGCAAAGCCTCCTCACATTCAAAAAGCATATTGAGTTCTCGACGAGCATAACGACAAATGACCAGAGGGACAAACACTCTGAGCATGAATTAGTTCCCACTTCCAAGCGAAACCTAGAACCCAAGCTCTGTTATCTCATGTATGGGCTTACTGGAAGACAACATTGAAATGGTTATCAATTTCGAACCCGTAACGGAATTGATAAGAGGTAAGGGTGCGCTCATTGGATGATAGCAGGAACTGATTGCTTATTCAGTAGGGTATGTTGCGCTCGGACGGAAAATCAGGGACCAACAATAGGAATGATATATAGAGATAACATGAAGACATTCAAAATGTTCGACTATCCAGCGCTTCCACAGGATTTACATTCTTCTCCCTTATAGTTGAAATGGTCAACGTCACGTTCGACGCATGTAATTGAGATATTCTTTCATTACTTTCGCAACGGGCACTAACTTTTTTGCTAGCTCAACAACTCATCTATACGGACTCTAGCACTGGGGAGGTCATCACCTATGGCTTGGGTGATATTGTCTGGATATTGATGTCCACCACTCTTGTGTGGATCATGATTCCTGGTGCTGGATTCTTCTATTCGGGCTTGCTGCGTAGAAAAAATGCGCTGTCGATGATCTTCGTTAGTATGCTTGGTACAGGAGTAGTTTCTTTCCAAGTAAGTATCGGTTTTTTTCGCTTTGGCGATACTCAAATTCAATGTCAGTGGTTCTTCTGGGGATACTCGCTTGCCTTTGCTGACAATGCGAGCCGCTACATTGGCACCCTTCGTACATTCCTTTGATTCTGGATGAGATCTAGCCTTCTCACACATAGGGAATAGGGTATTTTTGTCTCAAAGGAATCCTTGGTCAACCATCCGTCGGTAGCCCACGCATCCCTGGTTTAATGTTCGCGATGTACCAGTGTACGTTCGCTGCAATTACGTATGTGTTTTGGTTATACGTGAGTGTGTATCAGACATCTTACCAATCAATAGTGCTGTCCTCGCTGTTGGTGCAACTGCCGAGCGTGGACGCCTTGGCCCTCTTCTCGTTTTTATGTTTATCTGGTCTACCCTCGTATATGATCCTGTTGCATGTTGGACGTAGAATCCCAATGGCTGGTCATTTATCTTGGGTGGCCTTGATTTTGCCGGAGGTACCCCGGTTCACATTGTCTCTGGAGCTGCTGCTCTTGCCATTTCTGTCTATTTGGGAAAACGCCGTGGTTACGGCACTGAACGTCTGGCGTACAAGCCTCACAATACGACTCACGTCATGGTTGGCACTGTTTTCCTCTGGTTCGGTTGGTTTGGTTTCAATGGTGGTTCTGCCCTCGCTGCGAACTTCAGGGCTATTCAAGCTTGTATCGTTACCAATCTCGCTGCCTCTTGCGGCGGGTTGACCTGGATGCTCTGGGTGAGTATACTTTGTCTCGTATTTATCTCCGATATTGATAGACATCATTTCAGGACTATCGCATTGAAAGGAAGTGGTCTGCGGTCGGCTTTTGCTCGGGGGCTATCGCAGGCTTGGTAGCCATCACCCCTGCCTCAGGTTTCGTTGGTTCTCGTGAGCCCTTTGTCTTGGTCTATGGGTGGGAATTCATATCTTATAATTGATTAGCTGCTGCTGTCCTCTTTGGTATTATTGCTGCAACCCTTTGTAACTTTGCTACGCAGCTTAAGTTTATTTTCGGCTACGACGATGCTCTCGACGTGAGTGTGTTCTGCTTGTCTTTCTGTAACAGCTTCTTATTGCCGTGTTAGATATTCGCGTCTCACGCCATTGGTGGTGTAGTCGGCAATGTTCTCACAGCCTTCTTCGCCCAGGCCAGTGTTGCTGGAGCGGACGGCATAACTGTGATTTCTGGAGGTTGGCTTGACCACAATTGGGTGCAACTTGGTTATCAAGTCGCAGATTCCTGTGCTGGCATGGCTTATTCATTCGTCATGACGGTACATCAGTTTTTCACACCTCGATCTCGTGTAACAATCTAATCGTTTGCGAACTAGACCATCATTCTTTGGGTTATGCACTTTATCCCTGGTCTTCATCTTCACGCTTCTGAGGAAGCTGAAATTCTTGGTATTGATGATACCGAGATGGGCGAATTCGCCTACGATTATGTCGAACTCGAGCGAGAAATTGGTCGCATCAAGAGAGCTATGGGTGACAGCGAGGGTAGCATCCAGGAGCACGACAAACATAAATCGAGCTCAAGTGTAGTTGAAGAAAAGCCTGCGCACTCTGTTTTCTAATTTCTATTTATCATATTATATTTAGACTTTCTGCTCTTTCGTATCCCAATATTTAATGTGTTTTCTCTGGACTTTGCAAGAAAGGTGTTCAAAGGAAAATGGGATCGAGAAGGAAGCAAAGGTGTGAGGGAAAAACTTCGAGTTCCGAAGCGAGCTGTTACGAAACCCTAATCTCAGTCTTTGAAAAGAAGGATTGTATTGATGAAGGGATATTGCTCTGTGACATCATCAATCCATCCTCCATGATCATGTCTACACATGCTGTTGTAGTATATAAAGGTAGACTAGTGTTCATCAATAGAGTGAGAACCTGGGTGTGCTTGTTATAGCCCCAGTAGAGTCAAGAGTGGTGCCCAGTTATATAAGCCATCAGTGCTCCTGTCAACATGTATGTATAACCAGAACAAAGCTAAAGCTACAAATGAACAATATTATGAAACAAGAGTGGTCTGCTTACAAGAATAACTACTGCAGAATAATGCATGTAGTGAAAAATTTCTGTAGTTCAGGTGGATTTCATAACATGAGTCCATTGTGTATCTTATAATAGAAGAGTGAAAATAGATAAGTGTGAGTGGATGTTCCAGAGACTACCACCTTGTTATAATACTGTTAGGGCAACTGGGCAGAAGCACAGAAAGGCCCAAGTCTATTGCACAGGTAATGTCAACTATACAACTTATCTCTAGAAAATCCTAAGAGAACAGAATAAGGTTCCTAAAGATGACAACTACTCTAAATATTGTTAAGTTTATTCTGATATGTTGAAGTACTACTTACATAAGTGTGTAATGATAATGTTATGGTAATCAGAAAACTATTAGAAATAAAGAGACCAATTTAGAAACAGAGTTGGAATGCTTAGCAAGAGTATAGAAAAGCAGATCAGTGAGTACAGAAGACAATTGTTACAATCAATACCTCATGGTATACAGGTGGCTGCTTCATGGACAACAGGTGTTGGGTGTCAGAGTTGTGAAAAATGAACTTCAATTTATTTTATTTTTCTTTTCCATTTTCATTTTCATTTCAATTTATTTCCTAGTTTTAAACTTAGGGTTAGGGTTTAGCATGACATTACAAGTCACTGTCACAAACTGTGATACTATGATGCTATCATAATTACATCATTATATGCTCACATAACACAATAGAAGAAGATAGAAGGTTCTAGAACAATAATATTATAATAATATGTTTAATACATATTGGTCTTAAGGCTTATACATAGTCATTTAGGGTAGGTTAAAGTAGTAGAGCATGGACCATGAGTAATTAGTATATAAGGTAGACTATCTTGTACAGAGTTGTCAAAGCTGGAAGCAGTGGACTTAACTTTTTCTTATTCTCTTTCTCATTTTTATTTTATTTTATATTTTATATTTTATTTTATATTTTTAGAAATAAGATTAGGATTAGAGTGAGGATGATCATGCTGTCACACATCTGTCACATCAGAGGACATGGTCACAGTAATGGTCACAAGTCACAGGATTAATAAAAGGACATAGAAGGTTCTGGAAAGATAATATTATATAATGTGTATAACACATGTTGATCTTAAGGCTAATACATGGCTGTTTAGGGTAGGTTAGAAGTAGCTAGCATGGACCATGTAGATTTAGTATATAAGGTAAACTATCTTGTATAGAGTTCTCCATTAAGTTCTCTTGTATTAACCCAATACAAGATTCTTTCTCTTGACTAACTCTAAAGTTCTGAGTTTGTAACAAGAGTTCTCTATCAAGTTCTCTTGTGTTAATCCTAATACAAGGTTCTTTTACTTGATCCACTCTAAGGTCTTGTGATTGTAATATTGGAGTTACTTCTTTATTGTTATAAGATAAGAAAGTATGAACAGACTTTAGTAAGGACAGACATTAGATAAGATAAGATATAAATAGTAGTTATATTATTAGTTTACAATGAGAGAGAGAGAAGGTACATGACTAGAAAGTCATATAACATGATGTCATAGGGCCTAGAGCAGTCTAAAGTAGTCTGGAAGGACTTAGAGTTTAGAAGGATCAGAAAGAGTCTAGAGGTGGAGTGATGTCAAGAGACATGGTTCCTCATGGTGTACACATAGTGCATACATAGATGATGGAGATTAAGAGTAGAGTTGAGGATATGACATCAGAGCACATGTATACAGTATGCTGGCCTTGAGGTAGATGTATGGTGGATAAGTAATGGACATGAGGATAGGGCATGGACATTAGGGTAGGATGCACAGCAGATGTGTAGTCGTAGCATGGACCATGAGGACTTTATATAAATAGTTAGTAGAATACTGTTGTGGTCCCCTGTCAAGTTCTCTTGTGAATTACACAACTTGTGAACTTCCTACTTTATATCCATTTTAAGAGATTTGCTGCCTTGTGCTGCTATTGGACTTTGTGTCTAGTGGTTGCCACAACATTTATGACTCAATAATTGGCTGCACCATGTGTTAATAATATGTAGGATCAGTCAGCACCTCATGTATTAGTAGAGATATTCTCATGTTTTCTAACTTATTTCCTTATTGCTAATATATATATTTCTTATAGTCTTTAGGTATATATAGCTGTAGATACTATTCTGTATCCTTACACTTTACCAATTGATCATTTTTCCCTTCTCTACTCAAGTCTTACCTAAGTTGTGACTTGAGCCAAGCTTATAATCATAACAACAATAGAGAACTATGAAAAATTATATGATGTTATGAAGGAGTAGAGGAGTATAAGAAAGGGGAGGTAAACATGTTCAGATTGCTAGGGATGATTGTAAACAACCTGAATAAAGAAAAATAGAAAGCATTCTATAACATAGATCAGCAGATAGGTATAGATAATAGATCCAAGTACAGAAAAGTGAAAAAAAACAGAGAATGTAGAGAAATAGGTTCTCTTACTGATACCTTCTATATTGTAGTGACCACTACCAGAATGGCTGAGGGATACACTTAGTAGTGATTTTAGGAGTCAGTCTTATTTGAGTAGGTTTGACAAGAGAAATTTGTTATAACTCAAAGACCTGAGAGTAGATCAAAGAGAAAGAATCTTGTATTGGGTAATACAAGAGAACTCAATAGAGTTCTAAGTATAGGATTGTCTACCTTATATGTGCTAGTCTACTGGTCTATACTACAGTACTATTAGCCTATCCTAAAGGGCCATGTATTATTCTTAAGATTAACATATGTTAAATATATTGTAATGATATTATCTCTTTCCAAGCCTTTTATCTTGTTTCATTGTGACATTACACTAATTTGTCTTTATCTCTAGCTTTTTTTATTCTTTCTACTATTTCTGCTTCTGGTCCTTCTATTGTTACTTTCACTAAATTACAAATCTATTGTTCCTTAATTAAAGTCTGGTTATTATTGTCATTTTCTGTCCCTACTTTTCAGTCCAGTCTCCTACTAAGTCCATCTATCTTCCCCATTTTTGTTCTTGGAACATGTTTCAAGATAAAGTCAAATCTTGATATATATAGGACCCAATGGGCTTGTTTTCTATTCAACTCTTGTGCCTTCATGAAATACTCTAAGTTCTTGTAATCTGTCCAAACCTTGAACTTGAACTTTATGCCCTCTAATAGATGTTTCCAATTTCCTAATCCTCTTATAACTGTTAGCATCTCCTTGTCATGGATTTTATAATTCCTCTCTATCTTATTTAGAGATTTTGAGAGAAATACCACTAGTCTCCATTTCCTGTCTTCACACTCTATAGATAACACTTCTCCTGTTGTATAATCCAATACATTTACTTCCATTCTCATTTTTTAAATCTAAATCTAGTACTGCTAACACCAGTTCTTTTGTGAATCTCTCTTTCAACTCCTGAAACACCTTTCCTACTTTTTTGTCCAATTCCACTTCTGATCCTTCTTGACCAAATCATGTAATGGTCTGGCTATTGTTGCAAAGTCTTTCATAAACTGTTGGTAATAATTTACCAGTCCTAAAAACTTTTGTACATCCTTAACTCCTTTCAGAGCTTTACCTTCTCCTCTTTCATCTTAATTTCTTCTGCCAACCTTTTCACTACCTCTTCTACTATCTCATTATGATTCTCTTCTTCTTCCATTCCTATTATAATATTGTTAATGAAACTCACTACTTTTCCAGTATTGATCAAGTTATTAAGAATCTTGTTCATTATTGTTTGAAACATTGCTAAGGAGTTCATAAGTTGAAAGAATATCACTGTCAGTTCAAACAATCCTTCTGGAGTTGTGAACATTACTTTCCACTTATCTCCCTCCTTTATTTGTATATTATTATAGCTCCAATGTAAGTCTAACTTGGTAAATACTTTCTTTGTACCTATTTTCTCTATAATATCTGAAATTAAGAGTAAGGGATAATTATCTTTAATAGTCCATTTATTTAAATAATGATAGTTCTGAAATATTCTCTTCTTTCTATCCTTTTTTCCTACAAAAAATACTGGTGCTGTTTGAGATGACTTCAAGGGTCTGATATATCTCTTTCTTAATTGTTCTTAATATCAGAATTATAGAAGTTAGACTTATGTTTATTTTATTTTTCAATTTATTTTCTATCTTGGATCTAGGGTTAGGGTTAAGCATTGATGTTACATGTTACTGTCACAAACAGTCACACTGTTACAAATCATAGGTCATAATAGAAAGCAGTAGAAGGTTCTGAAAGGAATGATATTATATAATATATTATACATATGTTGACCTTAGTGTAGATACATGGTCATTTAGGGTAGGCTAATGATAGAATAGTCTAGGTTATATAAGATAGACAATTCTGTCCAGAGTTCTCTATCAAGTTCTCTTGTGTTTTCCTAATATAAGATCTTTTTCTATAACTGACTCTAAGGTTGTTGAGTTGTAACACTTGAATGAACTCATGCATCTCTTCTTTTTCTTCCCTTAACAACAGATACACCTTCCCCTTTTTTATACAAATTCTTCATTTTTTTTAATTACATGATCTCATAACTTCTTTGTCAGCATTCTTTTACTCTGTTTCTTCCCAAAGATATGAATCCACTAATAAAAACATTCTGACACTAGCTTTTGCCTCTTCTTCTGACTTTGTCACTTCCTCTTCTTCATCCCAAATTTTCTATTTCTCTGCTACCTTCTTTATCTTCATTTTCTTCTCTTTTTTTTGGCTTTTTTCTTTTTTTCCTCTCTTCTTCTATTCTTTCTTCTCTTGTTTCTTCCCTTCTTTTTTTTGTTTTTACCACCCTGGTTTCTCCTGCTTTAGCCTCTACTGCTTTCCACACTTCTCTAAACACCTTATTATCTTCACTTCCCCTATTTTCCAGTCAATCTCAGGATTGTGGTGTACAAGCCATAGTATTTCCAAAATTATACTCTATCTTTATTCCCTGATTACATCAATTTCTGTTCTTTATCTATGTTCTTGATAATATATTTTTACTTCTACCATATACTTAATAGATCCTTCCTTATTATAAGAGCCACCCATATTTCTCACATATATGGGTTTTTCAATTTTATCCAGCAATGTCTCTACTATTACTTCTTCTTATATATCAATTCTTTTTGGACCAATCTTAACTGTCACTTCTCTCAACATGTCCCTATTATCCAGATTGCAACAAGATGTATTCTCCATTACTCTACTGAGCATTGCAAACCTATTTGTGTTAGAATATAATCAAGGATTATTAGATTTTCTTTCTTATTTAAATTATGGTGTCTATTGTTTGAATTGTTCCCATATTCCATTCTTCTCCCCTATCTCACAAATCTCTGATTTTTACAGTTTCTTGCCAAATGTCCAAACCTCCCACAACTATAGCAATTTCTTTCTCTGTCTACATCTATTACATAAGGATTTCTTCTTATTTCTTCTCCTGTCTCCTTGCCCTTGTAGAGGGTTTCTGACCACTACTGTATTTGTTCTTTCTATCCCTTCTATTGGAGTAGGCCTTGCTGGCACCTGTTGTATTTCTTGCCTCTTCAGCCACACCTGGGGTGGAGGTATTTAGAAGTCTTCTTGATTGCTTCCCATTTCTCCCTGCCTTTGTTCCTGATTTCTGTTCTCCCTTCCTTCCTTCAATCTTTCTTCTTCTCTTTTGTTTTCTCTTCAGTGTCTGTCTAGATTAGTGGCACATTTGTACCACTGTTTAATGCTAGTTAAAGGTCTTTCTATCTCTATCAACTTCTTCCTAACTATCCTATTCAACCCTTTTTTGAATTCATTCACCAATGCCCTTTCTTCATACTTACTGTCCCTAACTGCTCTTTGAAATTCCTGCAAAAATTTCTCCATTGTTCTTTCTCCTTGTTCTATTCTCTAGAGCTCTACTACTTTAACTAATTCCTTATTTCCTCCCCCAAATTCTGCTTCTCCTGATTCCAAATCTTCCAACAAATTCTCTTTCCATATATCTGCTAACCCTCTCTGCATATATAATAGTATCCATTGGATCTGCTCCTCTACTATTGCTCCTCTCATCTTTGTCCTCAAATATAACCTGCATGCTGTAATGAATTCTCCCATCTTACTAGTATCTTCATTGAACATTGGTGATTTGGCCATCTTTATGTTGGATTCTGTATTGGATCCTTCTTCTGCTCTTTCTGCTTCCTCTACTACTCCTCTTGTCATGAATGCTTAAATCTGTGCCTGCATTGCTGCTGCCTGATAATCTGGTGAAAGTTGTATTAACTTATAGTAGTATTGTTGTTGTTGTAAGAGAGAGGTGAGTCAATAGGTGATATTGATATTGATAGTGGTAGTGGTATTGGTAGTGAAGATGTATAAACTGGTAATGGAGAGGAGTCTATGCTAGTCTCACTCTCAAATTTATATTTGAAGCAATCTCTGTAAGTGCTAGTAGGTCCTCTTCTTGTCCTATCTTGTACTGTCTACTGATTACCTAATGACTGACTACTGCCCTAAAAAATATAAACTATTTTGATTTAAGAAAGTCATTCTACTCTAGACAAGGTCTAAATGACACTTGTTGTTTCTTTGTATATACAGATTACAAGTAGATATAGCAGTATAAGGCTTCTACTACAAAAAGCTAACTAACATGTTCACACAAGATAATATGTCTACAAAGCACTAGTAGGCTTTAATAAAATATTCACAGCTTAGCTTCTACTACCTAGCTAGTATACCTCTTATGCTTAGAGTTTGGCAATTCTTCTTAACTAAAAGACTAAGTTGTTTCTCAGTTAAGGATGAAATAGAGAGTAAGGAAAAAAAAGGGTTCAGTTGAGCAGTTTCAAGAAAGGAAATTGAGTTCTAATATTACAATTTCAAGACCTTAGAGTGGATCAAGAAAAGAAACCTTGTATTAGAGTTAACATAAAAGAACTCAATAGAGAACTCAGTATAATATATCTATCTCATATATGCTAGACTAATGGTCTATACTATATGAATTTTAGCCTACCCTGAAGGCTATGTATTATTCGTAAGGTCAATATGTGTTAAACATATTATAATAATGATATTCCTTTCCAAACTTTCTATCATATTCTATTATGACATATGATTGTGTGATTATTATGATCTTAAGTCCTTAGAATAAGACAAAAGAACAACTCTTGTATTGAGTAACACAAGAGAGCTCGATAGAGAACTCTTCTACAAACGAGTCTACCTTATATAGTCCTACAGATGGTCTGTGCTATGTACTGTGCCACCTACCCTAAACAACCATATGTAGTTCATGAGGCCAATGTCATCTGTTCTTGAATCTTCTAATAAATTCTCCCAAGTCTCGTGATCTGTCTTGTGACTATGCCATCAGGTGACTGATCAACCCTAACCCTAGTTGTTCTAAAAATAGAAAATAGAAAAAATAAATTGAAAAGAAAAATAAAAAATAAAAATAAAAATAAAATAAATCAAGTCTACCTTCTTTGATCTTGACAGTGATAGTGTGATAGTAACATGTGACATCATACTATCCCTAACTCTAAATCTCAAAAATAGAAAATAAAAGAAAAAGAAAGTAAAAAATAAGAGAGAAAATAAA
>Ga0157359_1001174_pt1 | contig 10502 bp, 7 predicted proteins | sample AttcapACBM3_FD_111482 | JGI IMG/M metagenome (GOLD analysis project Ga0157359, IMG submission 111482) | Fungus gardens microbial communities from leaf cutter ant in Botucatu, State of São Paulo, Brazil - Atta capiguara ACBM3 | ecosystem: Host-associated > Fungi > Mycelium > Unclassified ...
AATTCGAACTTGAATGTTTTCGATTTTGACCTTGGCGATGAGGACATGGTGAAACTAGATTCCTTAGATCGAGGAAAAGAAGGAGCTGTGACCTGGAATCCGATCAGTGCACCCTAGGCTGTCGCCGAAGCGTCTCAGTAGTTACAGGTCGGTCTCTGCCATAATTTGGACCTTACATTGCTTCCGGCCCGGCGTTACACTGTGTCTCCATTTAATTCGTGTATCATGCTTTTTTTACCATCTTTTCCAGATCATGTACTTGAGTCTGTGACCAAATATGGATGACATCATAAAAGCAATCATGGAAGTAATGGGGGAGACTGGTAAGATTTGTGCCTAGAAGAGTTGTGATATATTCTGATTTGGGTCACATTGTAAAATACAAACAAAGGGCACTTGATATTGGGATAATAGTACAATATTATCACTGTATAACATGAATATCATAGGCTGTCCCAAGAATATCTGTCTTTTATAACAGATATGTTACAATTTAGGACTCAAAGTTAAGTCAAAAGAGGAATTGTTAGAATCATGAACAATGGACTCTGTTTTATTTTCTCATTTTATTTTATTTTACTTTTATTTTTCATTTTGGGGCTTAGGATTAGGGTTAGGGTTATGTCACTGTCACATGATCACATGTCACAATAGAAAACAGTAGAAAGTTCTAGAAAGAATGATATTATTATAAGGTAGACAGTTCTGTACTAGGAACTCCATCAAGTGCTCTTGAGATTACCTAATTCCAACTCTAAGAAATTTAAATTATAATAGAAATCTTGTATAGAGATTATATAAGAGAACTCAATGGAGTTTCAAGTACAAAGATGTCTATCTTATATATGCTAGACTACTAGTCTGTGCTATACTAATCTTAGCCTATTCTAAAGGCCATATGTATTATATGCTATTAATATGTAGAATAATATTATTATTCTGGATCCTTTTATATTCTTCTGTGACCAATGTGTGATACTGTGATAGTTTGTGACAGTTATATGTGATATAAGCTAACACCTAACTCTAAGTCTGAAAATATGAAAATAAATGAAAATAAATGAAAATAAGTAAAGTCTACTATCTTCAACTCTGATATTATTTCCCTTTCAAGATTTCTCTTCTAGAGAAACTAACTTCTATTTCCACCAGTTTCTCTCCAACTTCTTTAAATACTCATTTTCAAACCTTTCATCATTCCACTCATACAACATCTTTGTCATATACTTTCTTGGCAACTTTCCTCTTCTAAAGTCTCTTTCTTCCACTATATCCAACTTGTTGTCTCACTTCTACATTCATTCTCTTCTCAAATTCTGCTACCACTTCTTTTGTATTTTCTAAGTCTTTCTCCCTCTCTCAAGTGTCATGCTCTACTATAAACCTCTTCTATCATACCAAATACTTTACTACTTTACCATCAAATTTTCTGCTGGTGTCTCTGTTTGATTCTTCATTCTCTAGTACATATCACAATCATCTAAAAATAAATAAGAAAGAAATAAAAGGAAAATAAAAGGAAAAAGAGAATAAGAAATCAGTTCAACAAAAAAGTAGTTAAATGCTATTTAGAAAATAGTATGAGACTTGGCTGATTTTGAGACTAGAGTAGTATGGTGTATCTAGGTGAGTTATTGTTCTAGAAAAAGAAATTAGGGAAATTTTTCTGATTTAAAACTTTGTACTGAAAGACAGAAACAAAGCAACACTTCTTTCTCTCTTACTACCATCTTGTATGGTAGCACCCAAAAGAAAATTAGCAAATACATTATATCTTACCATATCTAGAGAGTTCATATTCAACCCAATGGTCTAAAACAACTCCAATATGGACATAAATATTGATACTTCAAGAGGAAGATTGGTTTCATCCAGTACTAACAGTTCTAGAGTATTTTTAGCACATTTAAATGTATCATCTGTTCCTTATCACAAGAGGATGGAAGTCCAGAGCAATACATTAACCTGAGATAAAGAGGTTGAAATCAGTAAAAAATAAAAAGAAGAACTTCTTGCTTTCATATGCCACTCCCAAAGTAGAAGAAGAAAAGATAACTAACAAGATAGCAGACTACAATCCTGAGAATGGGAAACAACATGCAAACAATGAGGTTTTCACCTTGAACAATATATTTAACCCACAAGGTAAGGATGTGGCTTTCAATAACCCTAACACAAGTATGTCTTAAAGCATTAAAACATTCTTGATTACTTACAAAGACAACCTCCCTACAAAACCAAATGCTTGGGATAGAAAAGTCTATCCTATTTCCATCTTTAGAACCATAAAATTCCTGGACATTGATGCCAAGAACATTGGAACATCACTTTTACATATGGCTAATTTCATTAGCAACAGAAAATTAAACAAGGATAAGGATCTTCCACAACTTGAAGGGTTTGTCCAAGCTGCCTGGCTTTTTATTTTGTTTATCTATGAAGCAGAATGAGATATGCTAAAGACTAATAATAACAACAGAATGTTTAGGCAAAATGTTGTATCAAATTTTATATCCAAGACTAACACTAAAGTCAATGACAATATCAACAAATCCAATAAAAGGAATAATTTTACTAATAAAGAAAAGCAAGTGGAAGTTGTTAAGATCCCTCCTCCTATTCCACTTAGACCTTCTAAAGAAACTTTGGAGAAATCAAAATTTTACAAGAAAATATATATCAAATCAAAGGAAAATACTAATACTCAAGACAGACATTTGTATGCCCAAGCATTAACTTCAAAAGTTAATGAGATTTTGAAACTTAAGGAGAAAATTTCCAATTTATCAAACAAGAAAATTGAAAGTATCCACAACACAATCAACAGTTCTAGAAAGATAAAACTCAGAATTAACTTGACAACCAAAGAACCCTCTTGAAGACAAATCATCATTCCTATGGGTAATGGGAACAAAGTGAAATTTATGACATCTTCTAACTTATATATTACTAACTTGAACAGGGTATTCAAAAACATCAAATCTGATGTTATGGCTAACTTTGTTAGACTTGATCAATATAATCTACATCACCTTCAGACTTACAAACCTTAGAAAATTATGTTAAAAATGTCAACAATATAGACTTCAATAACATTTTGGCTCCTTGTCTTCTAGAATCCAAATCCTATTTAAAAATAATAGGTATTTCCTATCTGATAGAAGGTACTAACATGTTTATTAATTCTAGCATGATCAAGACAATTCTAAAGAATATATACTTTTTCAATAACATTTCTTTGGCTTCCAAACTGAGAATCATCAAAGCATCATCCAAATCTAATATGGCTATTATTTGGATTGATATCTGGAATTCTCAGAGCAGTATGTTTATAAAAACACTTATTAACCACTGTTTCAATGTAGGAAGTCATATTGCCATCATTCATAGCACTAATATGAGCTCTGAAGTTTCCCAGTATAAAAATTGCTGAAAATGGGGACATACAACCTTTGCTTGTTGAGCTCAAGGTTTAAAATACATAAAGTGTAATAGCCCATACAAGATCAAACACCACCACTACTTTGCTTGATGTTGTAAGGTAAACTTTAAATGCTTGTCTATTCTGAAAGCACCAATTTAACAAGAAATAGCATACCAAGAAATATCAAGAGCTCTGGAAAACTAAGAAACAGTCAATTTGCTTAGCTATGAGTGACACTCAAGCATGAATATCAAAAGTCTCAAAATATCCTTGCAAAATGTTTGAAAAAACAAAGCTTTCACCAACTTAATTCTAAAAACCCAAAAACATCTTGACATCAGTTTTATTCAAGAACTCCCCTAGTCTTTTATATGTGCTATTCCAAGTTCTACTAGCAAAGAAGGCAATAAAGTCATAAGGGCTCCAAGCCATCCTAACTGAATCATTTTTTCTAGATCAAACTCCAGGGAATATGACTACCTGAGGGTCATTTCTTACATTAACATTTGTTTAATATCAATAATTTTCTCTGTATAAAGATGTCTTTAACTACAAAAATATTTGCTGTTTTTTCTTTTTCAATAATGGCTCTATACTTTACATGATCAACATTTATTCTGATGATAATCAATCATTGCTCAAGAATACTGAAGTAAACATTTGTAATTTTCTAATTATGGCTGGTGACTTTAATATTAGAGATAGTGACTAGAACTCTTTGTACTCTTTTTATTCTACTCATAGTAACATTCTATTCAGGATTGTAGACTCTTTTGATCTCATTCTATCCTCACCTATCCAATAGGTTCCTACACAATATTTTGATAACAAAAACAACTCAAACTTGGTTATCAATCTATTCTTTCTATGATCAAACTTAATAGAGCTCAATAATTACAAAATCCATCCAGAGCTTTGTTTCCCTTCTGACCATGCTCCACTCACCATCGACATTGTCATTGATGAGGAATTTATTCAAGTCAAAAGATATACTATTATAAAAAGTAGTGAAGAAGAAACAAAGTTTATATTTGATCTTATCAAAGGTTTCAAGAATATTAATACATCAAATATTTCTGATAAGGATTCTCTTGAACATATAATTTAGAAATATACAAACTTATCAGATTTAATGTAATTCAAATACTTATATTTAGTTAATATAACAAGATAATCTAAAGAATGGTGGAATGAGAACTGTCAAGCAAAACTTATAGCTTACAGATTATCTAAGCAAGTTGAGGATTGGAAAGACTTCAAAAAAACAGTAAAGACAACAAAACACTTATTCTTTGACAACAAAATCACATCAAGGAATTGAAGACCCTAGGACTTGATTAACTAGGTCAAGAAACGAAAGTTACCAGTCATAGAAGCAGTACAATACAACAGTCAACTATGTATTGAAATTGAAGATCTCTAGCAAGCCCTATATCAAATGTTTAATTCAGTGCAAAATTATCAAGTGAATGCATTGTTGCTAAATGAACTTCCAACCAAACTGTTATCTCTGTGGAGTTCTTTTTATTTACAAGTACCATTGACAAGTGTAGTAATTCATCTGCTCTAGGCTCTAATAGAATTTCATGGAAACATTTTAAAATGATTGTTAAAGATGAAGAATGTTTAGAGAACATTGTTAATATTGCTAATGTATACATCAACTTAGGACATTAGTCATTGCACTTTAAGTTGTCTTCATCCATTATCATTTTTAAGCCTAATAAAGCTACCTATAACTCTCCCAAATCCTTCTACCCTATTATTCTCCTGAATATACTGGAAAAATTGATTGAGAAAGTTATTGGTGAATGCTTACAATTTTATTCAATAGCAAACAACTTTGTCCATCTAAATCAACTTGGAGGACTCAAACAATGATCAACAACAGATGCTGAAGTCTTTCTTATCTATCTTATTTGCTTTGAATGGATCAAGAATCTTCAAATAAGTACATTAGTATTTGATATCACCCAATTTTTCCTATTGCTTAACCATCAGCTAATTCTTCTTATCTTAGACAAAGTAGGATTCTATCCTAAAGTATCTCTTTTCTTTTCTGACTATTTGGTGGACAGAAAAATCCATTATTTATGGAACAATTTCATTTCTCCTTCTTTCAACATGGATGTAGGTATAAGTTAAGGATCTACTTTATCTCTAATCTTATCTACACTTTTTATCTCTCCTATTTTTCAAATTTTCAAAAAAATCTAGAAATTTCCATATCATTTTTTTCATTTGTTAATGATAGTCTTTTTATTTCTTAAGAGAAATCTTTGGATAAAATAAATACTTTTTTATAGCTACAACATCATCTCCTCTCTATTAGAGCAATTTGGTCTCATCATTGAGTGTGGAAAAACTGAAGTTTTTCATTTTTCTAGGTCACATAGCCTCTTTGACCCTCCTCTACTGGATCTCAGCTATATTAGAGACCTATCCTTCAACCCAAAGATTTATAGAAATATTTGGGGTTTATCTTTGATAGAAAACTCACTTTTTATCAACATGTCAAATTGTATGCCAATAAAGCTCTGTCTATGGTCAAGTGCATAAAAATACTCAGAAACTTAACATGTGGACTTCTTTCTTATCAGAAACAACTCTTTAAATAGTGAATTCTTTCCAAGTCTTTGACTGATTAATATTTCCCTAGTTATATATCTTTTCATAATACCAATGGTATCAGAGCTAAAAGTGATGGACTTTACTTATTTTCATTTTCTTTCTCATTTTTATTTCCTTTATTTCCTTTTATTTTCTATTTTGGAACTTGGGGTTAGGATTATGCATGATGTTACTGTTATGCTACCACACATCAGTTACAGTCACATGATCACATGTCACAATGGAAGAGCATAGAAGGTTCTGGAAGGATAACATTATACAGCATGTTTAACACATGGTTATTTAGAATAGACTAAAGTAGTAGGGCATAGACCATGGACTTTTAATATATAAGGTAGATAATCCTGTACTGAGTTCTCTATTGAGTTCTCTTGTGTAAACTCTATACAAGGTTCCTTTTCTTGATCCACTCTAAGGTCTTGAAATCATAACAAATCACCACTCTAATAAGAGCAAAAAATCTCATTGCAATAAACTTAATGAACTTGTATTTAATGCTTTATCAGAACTGAATATAGTCATTGTCATCTCAGATACCAGTATCAAAAACAACAACACTATATCCATTGCTCATGTTCACTCTTTTAACAACCCTTTGAAGAAGACACTTCATTATACTATCAACATTACATCAACAGAGGTGGAATTATTTACCCTCAGATGTGGGATTAATCAGGCAATTCAAATATCTGGTTCTTCTCACATCATTGTCATCATGGATGCCCTTCATGTGGCACAAAAAGTTTTTGACTCCTCCACACATCCCTATCAACTTCAATCAATTGCAATATCAAAAGACCTTAGAGCATTCTTTAATAGTCATTCAGATAATTCCATAGAATTTTGGGATTGTCCTAGTGATGAAAAATGGCAACTCCATGCTTCAGTGGATAAGGAAATGAAGAAATTTGACCTTATTCCACTTTATTCTAGTAAAGTATCATGGGACTTCAACAAGAAGGAGGAATGTGACAATATCATCAAAGAGTGGTGTACAACCTTCAAAACATTGGATCTCAAGGAAAGAAAATAATGATTGTTCAGTCATTGAACCCTCCTATATGAAAGGAGGTCCATGGACTGAGCAATTCAGCTTCTCAAACTTGCGCTTGAGCTACTCAAGCCATTACTAATCATGCTCCAATAGGAGAATACTGACTCAGATTTTTCCCAAGAGAGGAGTTCAGTTGTCCATGCGGATCATACCCAATCAAAACAAGACATCATATCCTCTATGATTGTAGAAGATTTAACAAATACTGGAATCTGATGAGAGACACGATTGGTCAGTTCATCTCCTTTTTAGAGTTCAACCTGAATGAGTACACGATCTCGCTGCTATAGTAGTTGTAGTTTATCATAGACATTTCCTTCTTCTCTTCTTTTCTCCTTAGTCCTATTTAATGTAGTCTGCCCTCGTGCTCCGTGTAACAAATTGTTGATATAAAAAAAAAAAGTCACGTCACATCAATTTAGATCAGGGGTTGATCAGGATTGACAGTGGGAATAAGCTTGAGTCTGATGCCGCTGGAGATGAGAGTAGGATTAACATTAACTATGAAGATGAGAATGGTGTTGATGCTTTAGAGAATGTGCTGATGCTGTAACTTTAACTAAGCGCCAATTGTCAAGTTCTAATTCTTAAAGTCACATCGAATGATTTTTTTCAGCAATAAAATGCGCTGAAATATAACGAAGGAAATTATACACGTCTGTACTATCGACATACAGTGGGTTTCGTTAAAGACGTCAAAGGCGTCATGCGATCAGGATAAGACAATGCAAAAAATTAGAGCGCAGAGACATCGTGCAAAGGAGTGTTCGGATGAGGGAATGAGACAAGAATGAGACAAGAATGAGGCAAGATGGGAATGAAACGCAAAATAAAGGAATAAAGCTAATTACCAAATTATGTTCCGGAGGTACCCTGCACTGCAGATCCAGAACTTCAGTTTGCTGTAATTTCTGTCGGTTTACAAGCTTCCTCCTGCCGCTGCCAGAGCAACTCTGCCCACAAAGGATGAGGAGGGATGTGACCAACGAGGGCGCGGAAAACTTCAAGCCTATAGAAATATCAGTCTAGTTGCTGAGGCCTGCAGGTCGATAACCCATTCTACTTGCCATCTATATTTCTCCTCGTTAGTATCTGCGAAAAAGACGATCTCCTGTTCCCGAGGAAAGATAAGTCTGAAAGAACGTTCGACACTAAACAAAGCATCGTCATCATAGCCTCTGGATCTCGCAAGAGGACTCAAAGGATTTCTCAAGTCCTGGTCATCCTGAACCACAACCGCCTTCTTCAGGTCTATCGTGGCAGTGGCCTTTCTAGTGACGTGGTTAAAAGCTACTAGATTGGCACCGATCACACGGAAAAGGCGGCGACGCCAAGTCTTTTAATGATTAAGTCGGATGAATTAGATACTGATATGAAAAGTCGCTCACGTTGCAGTCGCCACCATTCTGTGTGAGAATGCCTTCGAAATAAGTTACTTTGTGCCAGTTGATGTGACGCAGCCCGCGATGACATTCTTCCAAGCTCTGTGGAAGCTGATCAGATGAAATCCCAGGCAATGGCGGAAGTCGGAATATCTGCAAAACAATCTCCCCGACCTGTAAAGTAGAAAACTTGCCACCTAATTCGACGCGTTGCCCAATAAGCGGGTAACTCGTTTCGAATAAGCGTGTATCGCATCGTGTAGCAATGTCTTTGAACTGAATGAATGCACGTGCTAGGGTGCCATCCGGTTTGAGATAACGCGCAAGGTTGTCGGGAAGCCTGTGTATAGGTGGCGGTGGAGGGGGTTGCCGAACTAGTTGTCGAACTATTTTCTCCTTCGGTTTTTTCGGTGAGGATGAAAAAAAAGCACGCATTCCCCTTGAGGAGGATTGTTGAACAACAGGCGGTGGGGGCGGTGGGGGCAGAATAGGAGCAGGAGTAGGAGTAAGTGCTTCAAATTGGGCAATAATGTGAGGGTGTCGGCGAACTTTGAGTGTAAGGGTGAACTCGAGTTTACTGTGTTCAATGCTACAGCACCATAGAATCAATGAACATCTATCAGGTCAGAAATCCCGGCTTACAGCTCGAACTCCTGATCGATACGACAATTTGGTCCAAGCTCACACTCAGGTGTAGTCACGAAATGTATACCATTGTTCAATGTGCAAGTAAGCACCGTCGTTTCTTGGGGAAGAGGAAGGTGGGCTGCTTTCATGCTTAGGACTATCCACATACTGGTAAGTCACCTGAAGTTTCACACAAACTCTGGGCCTTTACCTTTCACGAAGACTTTACCGTATGCTTTGGCAGGGTTAGCTTGCAAACGATATTCCTTAATTTCCTTAGAATACTCGTTCTACAAAATTTAGTCCTTGCCTCAAAATTGCTCGAGAGAGTCAAGATACATACCATATCAGAAGGACGACGGACTAACCTCCAAGCTTTCCCAGTCTCGAGGTCACCAGCCCCTGGCATGTGAGATACTTTATCATCAGGTGCTGAGGCATAAATCGTGCCTTCGCGTTCCCGAATATGATATTTCTGTCGATTAAACCGTTAGCCAAAAGAACAGCAAGTATCAGCGCCAAAAGCACGAACACTCTTCCTCTGAGAGTTTGCACCATTCAGCTTCTTCAGCTCGCGCTCAATGCTCCGGGAGAGCAGGTCCTCTTCAACCAACTTCTCCATATCGCCACCTACATTGAACGACTGTTGCTTAGCTAAATCTTGTGCGTCCCCTGCACTCATACTACGCCTTCTGGCTGGTCGTCCAATTCCCAATCGAGCTTGCACTCGCTGGCCTCCGTTCCGTGTCGAGATGAAACCACCTTCAGCTCTGCGTTCTCTTCTTTTCTCGAGAATGAGTTGTTCGCGAGTCTTGATGTTATTGTCTTTGGGAAGAAGAGGAGGAAGGATTGATTCAGTTGAAGTACGACAAGTAACCCTATTCAAAGCATCATTTGTATGCAGCAGGTCTGAGTTTGTCGCCGCTCGGCAAATCTGGGGCACCTGAGCGATTTCCATTGGCTGCTCATGCGGTTTCTCGAACTCCTGTGTCATGACTGAGTCATCGTCATGACCGCTTGCCCCAGCAACGTCATCCATAAGCCTATCCAGCGCACTCTTTGCATCCATGCTGATGTCCACATCACCCACTTTGACACTTGTCCCACTATGAACGCTTCCATTATCGGTTTCACGGCCATGTCTAGAGATATCGAGGTTATCCATGGAATTGTTGGGAGTCGAGTCAAGGTTCAGCTTGCTACCAAAGTTCAGCTGAAGGCTTGTGTACATTCCGAATTCCTTTTCAGATAGACTATCTGGAGTAGGGAGACCGCTACCAACATTGAATTTCTCTGCGTGCTGAATGGTCGCAGTCTCTATGCTGATAGCAGTTGAGATTGACATACAGTCGCGGTCCTTGTCATGCTCAAAGGATTCAACCTC
>Ga0157359_1001175_pt1 | contig 10496 bp, 7 predicted proteins | sample AttcapACBM3_FD_111482 | JGI IMG/M metagenome (GOLD analysis project Ga0157359, IMG submission 111482) | Fungus gardens microbial communities from leaf cutter ant in Botucatu, State of São Paulo, Brazil - Atta capiguara ACBM3 | ecosystem: Host-associated > Fungi > Mycelium > Unclassified ...
GAAAATAACTGATAGTTTTAACCTAGAATCATCATTTCCTATCAATCAAGTACTGACTCAATATGCAGATAATCCTAAAGATTCAAACTTGGTTTTAGATCTAATGTTTCTCCAAGTAGATATAGAGGAATTTAACAATCATCAAATCTTATCTGATCTTCAAAGTTTTTCTAATCATGCTTCTTTATCAGTGTTGTGGCAACCACTTATCACAAGGACAAATGATCACACAAACGGTAAATTTCTTAGAATGGATATCAAGTGGGAATTTCACAAGAGAACTCAACAAGGAGTCTCTTCTTAATTAGAGTCCTATTTATACAAAATCCTCATGGTTCATGCTACTAATAATTAGCCCTGCCCTTATGTCCATGCTCCTTCCTCATGTTCACCTCAAGGTCGCCATGTTGTATACATGTGCCCTAACATCATCTTTTAGATCCTTCTACTATGTTCTAGGCCTATTACATCACATCATGTGACATGTCATGTGACTGCAATGTCATGTGCCTCTTCATTGTCACTAAAAATAAAAATAAAAATAAAAATAAAAATAAAAATAAAATCAAGAAAAATAGATAAAAGAAAAATGTTAGTGTCCAAAGTATTCCATAACAATCAGTATGTATTTTCATCAAGGAAGAAGTTATTCAAGACAGAAAACAAACTATTGTCAAGAATAGCAAAGAAGAAAGGAAGTTCATAAATAAACTCAGAAACAAGATAACTTGTATTGATACAACAAACATTCTTAACTGTGAAATGCTTGAATATGTAACTTAGAGGTTTACTGAGTTACACTTCTATTATAGAAGAACTTTGGTACAAGTATTCTAAGAGTGTCAATATTACTAAACATTCTAAAGCATGGTGGAATGAAGAGTACAACAGAGATCTAGCCATCTATCAAACATCCAGAAGAAGAACTGACTGGATTAAATATAAGAAGTCAGTAAGAATAGCTAAAAGAATCTTTTTTGATAATAGAATTTAAGAAATCACATTAACTAACAGGAGGCCATAAAATCTCATGAATTAGGTTAAGAAATGTAAATTACTAGCCACAGAAGCTATCAAGTTTAATAAACTTCCATGTAACAAGCTAAACAATTTGTGGTAAGCATTTTATCAATCCTACAACTTAGTTTAAGATAGACTGATTAATTTTCAACTTCTGGATAAAATCTCTGTATGTCAACAAGCAGAATAGCTTTCATTTTCAAAAGCAGAATTTATTGATGCCATCAATAAATATAGCATTTCATCTACTCCAGGTCTAGATCATATCTCCTAGAGTTATTTTAAAGAGATAGTAAATAATGCTAAGTATATTACTAATATTGTTAATATAACAAACTTGTGTATTAATCTTGGTTATTGGCCATTTAATTTCAAGAAGTCATTGGTAATCATTATTCCAAAGTCTAATAAACTACCTTATAATTGTTAGAGTTAAAGATAATAGACTTAACAATTTTTATTTTCTATTTCTTTTATTTGTAAACTTAGGGTTAGGGTTTAAGATAATATCACAAATTGTTATATGGTATGACTTGATATATATATAAGTTACATGTCACATGATCATGTGTTGTGATAGAATATTGTAAAAGATTCTAAAAGAAAATAATATATTAAGTGCAGTTCACACTTGAAGATGAAAGTCTGTGGAGTTGGCTTGGACATGCATAGAGTGTAGAAGCTTCATGCAATGAGCTTGGTGATGTGAACTTGTTGGAATGACCTTGACCTCAACTTATGTGTTGTGCCTCCTACAAGCTGCATGGTCACAATTTCAGAGAATGGTCTTATAAGAATTTGTAAGGAAAGGGGTAAAGTGCATCGCCATTGACACTGGAGATTTAGTGTCAACTTTAGTTGATTATCAGGCTAGCTATTACAAAGTGGTTACTAGCCTTAAATATATAAAATAACAAAAGGAATAACTAAAACAGATCTCTGAGCAAGTGTTTTATTAGTGAAACACTATATAGGAGTTGGAGAGGGGAAAACTCTGCATAAAGTCCGAGTAAATTTGTGGAGTTTGAAGGAGATAATTAGGCAATGGATACAGATGAATATAACTGCAGATTTTGACTCAAATAAAGTGAAATAACCATGGAATTTTGGTGGAATTAACTCTATTATAAAGTACCAAACTACTGACGGAGTTTTGGACACAAATAAGACCAAATAACCGTGGGGATTTGATGCTATATTGAAGTCAAACATGTCTTGGACATGTTTCAGAGTTTGGGATATGACATATTACTACAATATGTTTGATATATATTAATCTTAAGAATAACGCATAGTCTTTAGAGTAAGTTAATAGTACTATAACATAAACTAGTAACTTAGCATATATAAGATAGACAGTTTTGTACTAGAAACTCTATTAAGTTTTCTTATGAATATCTATTTCAAGATTCTTATTCTTGACCAACTTTAAGATTTTGAATTTGTAACAATGATATCTCCAAGACTTTCATTTCATAGTTCTTCTTAATATGTTAGGAAAGCTGATTGAGAAAGTAATAAGCAGTAGACTTCAAATTTATTTTATTACTGTCAACTTCATTCACCCAAACTAGATAGAAGGCATTAAGTAACAAATGTGGGTATTTACTTAATCCATCTTATATGAGTGGGATGGATAAAAGATCTCCATACAAGCACTTTTGTATTTGATATTACACAATTCTTTTCTTTCTTCAATCATTAGCTTCTTCTAATGATTCTGGATAAAGCAGGCTTTGATTATTTTTTTTTTCCAAAGCTGATGTAGGTATGGACCAGAGTTCTACACTTTTCTCCATTCTTTCAGCTCTTTAGATTACTTTTATTTTTCATATATTCAAAAAAAGAACTAAAAATCTCTTAACACCTATTCCAGTCTCAATTCTTTCATTTGTTGATGGTGGACTTTTTATACTTAGAAGAAGAGTTATGAAAAATCTAATGTATTACTCATTTGTAGTTTTCAAAATAAACAAAAATAACAATCTATATCCACTTGATTTGAGACTTTTAAGAAGTCCATTACTCAAACCAAAAAATACATGGAGATATCTAGGGTTTTTCTTCAACAAGAAACTCTTTTTTCATCAATATATTCATTACTATGCTAATAAAGCATTATCTACAATCAAAGGCATAAAAATGTTAGGAAACTTGACAAGAGGTGTATCTCTAACACACAAATAACTACTATGTAGAACATGTGTTCTTCCAATCACTCTATACAGATTTCAGCTTTGGTACTTTAAAGAAGCACTATTATATCAGTCTCTTAAGAAATTAAAGAAGATATAGAGAAGAGCAACTCTATGGATTACAAAAGCCTTTTACACATCACTATCATGAGGAGTTGAGGATATAGCAGGTCTTATTTTTATTTATCTCTATCTTGACAAAATTATTGGATGATATTATCTTCAAGTAGCATCTCTTCTTAAACAACATGTAATAAACTCTCTCTTAGATGAACATCACTTCAAGAAAGCCACTCCTCATTGCATGGCCACTTGTTACCTTACCTTCAAGCAACATTTGAAGATCAAAAGTTCCATGGTGGACACAAACAATTGTTTAAACAAAATCTTTCCATCTTTTGACAGTTTGAATACAGAATTGTCTTCTAGTTTTCATCTTGTAGACAATTTTCCTAATTATTTTTCTTTCCATCTAGTTAACTAAAAAGATGCTAATGCTAAAATCACTCACCAAAACAAACTCAAAAACATCTACAAGAATTTCTCCATTAACCAAGACACCATTCTTATTATATCTGATGCAAGCATTAATAACAATATTGCTACTTCAGTCTCACACATATGAAGATAACATGAAATTATTGCCAAAACCATTCATCATGCTATAAATGTTTTATCAACCAAAGCAGAACTTTTTGCTATTAGATATGAGCATCTCAAATGCAAGGCATACAGCCAACTGCATTTTTGACATATCCATTTGTCCTCACTAATTATATACTATTGCTATATCTAGCAATCTGAGGAAGTTTTTTAACAAGAATCATAATAACTCAATTTCATTCTAGAATTGTTCTAGTAATGATAAATAGCCTCCTCATTTACTAGTTGATAAGAAATTAAAATATTACAAGATGAAATCCATCTTATCTAGTAAAAATTCATAGAGAGTCAGTAACAAAGATGAATATATTTCTATTGTCAAGAAGTGGCAAATATCTTTCCAAGCATTCAACTACAAGAGAAAAATTTTTCTAGAACTAAACAATGATAATAATCAATCTATTTATTCTACCTATTCTAAAGATAGTATTTTACTGAAACATTTTGGCCACTCCAATTCATTGTGTGCATGTATCACCAGAGTGATTACAAATCATGCTCCCATTGGTGAATATAGACTAATATTTTTTCCCAACAAGCTTTTTGTATGCCTATATAATAACTTTCCTATTTATCACAAAATAAACTACTTACTTATTTGTGATATCTGAACCTTGGGTGCACTCTCAGAGGTTTAGGAGTGATTCAGAAGTTCAATAATGATGACAATGATGGTTAAGATCAATACAGATGTCAAATGATAAATAATTAAGATTGATAAAAACTCATGAGGATTGATGTTGTTAAGTCTAAGGTTTAATCCTCAGATACAGAAGTATTTATACAAAATAGTGATGGTCTGTACACAAGCTGTTGCCATCACATAATCAAAACTTGTACCTGATGGGAGCTGTCATCTGTCATAGTAGCTGTCAGGCTAATTTTAGAAAATAACTAATTATGTCACTATATTGATATGCTTATATCTTTATGAATACTTATTTCTATGAAATATACCATATATCATCAGAAAGAAACTATTTGATGAGCACTTTTCAATACAAGTTCAATTGTGTGAATCTGTCCAGTTGTTTATGAGATATTAGCCAACATAACTTTTACAATTACTAATAGTCTGGTATCTCAGTTGTTTGTTGTTACTTTTGTACATTCTGCATATATATATAGCCCTTATTGGGGGCTTTCCAGCATAACCTAGTTTGTGAAAATTGTAGAGATACAAGCTGAATGAAGTTTGTGACACTATCAAAACAAGAGCATATATTCTATATAAATATATATAGTATATGAAGTCATAGAATTCTAAATGGAAGTCTCTCAAGGATACTCTTACTTTTCTGAAATTCAATTCAGGACATTTTGTTTCCAAGATAGTAATACATAGTATCAGTTAACTACTAGACTTGATATTTTACCTAGTATAATTTTATATTTCCTGGTTTATCTTGTTTTCTCTTTTCTTTTCTTTTTATATTTATTCAAGTAATTATGTTGTATAGTTACTATAGTTTACCATTACATCTAGTGTAATAAATTGTTGATTTTAAAAATAATTGATATTGTTAAGTCTGATGTCAAAGTTATGAATAATGAACTTGATTTTATTGGCCAAGGCTTAGCCCTCTCTCCTATACTTTCTGCTTTATATCTTTCTTCATATTCTTGAAAAATACTTAAAAAATCTAGATTTAAGAATTTCTACTTTATCCTTTGTTGATGACAGTCTTCTCATTACTCAAAGCAAATCTTTCCAAGTTTCTAATACTCAACTTTTTAGCAGTTACAATGTAGCTTCTAAACTCCTTTCCAAGTTCAGTCTTCTTATAAAACATTCAAAAACTGAAGTCTTTTATTTTTCAAGATCCCATGGTACCTTCAACCTTCCTCCTTTTAACCTATCATATATCAGAGGCCCCTCACTTATCCCAAAGGACATTTGAAAATATCTAGGTTTTATTTTTGACAGAAAGCTTTGTTTTTGTCAACACATTGACTTCTATACTAACAAGGCCATCTCTACTGTCAAGTATATGAAGATACTTGGTAATTCATCAAGAGGTTCGAATCTCCAGCAAAAATGCCTCCTGTATAGAAGCTGTGCTCTCCCTATAGCTCTGTATAGATTTCAGTTATGGTACTATTCCAAAGTTCCTATATTGTATCCTCTAAAATCACTAGGAAAGCTTCAAAGATGAGTAGCTATATGGATACTAGGAGCTTTCAAAATGGTGTTATTATTTAGAATAGAAGCAATCACAGATCTTATCCCAATCCATCTACACCTTCAAAAACTCAGTAGTAGATCCCAACTCAGAGTGCATACTTTTCCTGCCAATTATATCCTTAGATCACTAATGGATAACAACTCTGACAGAACTTTGCCTCTCCACTTCTTCTTGCTTAGTTCCTTAACCAAGTGCCAACACAGCTTTATCAAAGGCTACATTATTGATATGGACAATAGGTTCAATAAGATCTTCCCCTCGTTTGATTCTACCAACTCCAAATTCCAACCTAGTAATAGAATTATTGACAATTTTTCTAATTGTGTTTCTTTCCATTTATTTAGTAATTGTAACAATCATACCTTCAAAAAATACATTCAACAACTCAATTTTTTAGCAATTAAATCCTCTAATTCTCTGACCAATGCACTCATAATAATGGATGCTAGCATCAAGAATGATATTGCTATGTCTATAACTCATATCCATGTCCACAACAAGCCAGTAGTCAAAACTCTTCACCATGCCATCAACATTACGAGCTCTAAAGTCGAATTCTTTACCATCAAATATAGTATCATCCAAGCCATCTGCTCACAGGAAATATCCAAAATCATTGTTATTACAGACTCTATCCATGCAGTAAAAAAGATCTTTGATTTGTCTTCACATATGCTCCAAAAACAAGCTGCCCTTATACTTAAGAATCTTAGAGAGTTCTTTAACTGTCATCATGAAAACATAATTGAATTCTGTGAGTGTCTGAGCAAAAGCAACTGAAAGCTTCACAAAGTTGTTGATATTGAAACAAAGTCATTTAATCTTGCTCTCCTTATGCCAAACAAGAACTCTTGGAACTTCAGCAGAAAATCAGAATGCAATGACATTATCAACAAATAGAAGATGACATTTTAAGCATCAGACCTTAAAGGAAATAACTTTCTGGACCTTGTTAACAGTGATGATAACATTTTGAAACCCACCTATAGCAAGAGTGGTACATGGCTACAACACTTTGGTCATTCAAACACACTACGTGCCAGAGCAACAAGAGTGATAACAAATCGTGTGTTATGACCTTAAGCCAGAGCTCAGGTTGCACTTAGACAAAGACTTGAGAAAAAGTAAGGGATGTTATTTAAGTGGTAAAGTGTAAGGATATAGGATAGTATCTATGCTATATATACTAGTTAGAAGTAAAGCAATGTGTAGTACATAAGGCAAATAACATGAGGAAACAGTAAGGATAAGGTGAGGTTGTAGCATCTACTATATGAGGCACTGACTGAGATTATTTGTTGCATAGCCAATCATATCATCATACTCTTTGCCTCTCTCCATGCTGTCTCCAAGAGGCATCAATCATAATATCATGCTCCAATAGGAGAATACTAGTGCTGATTTTTCCCCAATGAAGAGTTCAGTTGTTCATGTAGCCTTTATTCTATTGAATCAAGACAACACATTCTTCACAAGTGCAGAAGATTTAACAAGTATTGGGATCCAAGAAGGGATTCAATTGCTCACTTCATCTAGTTCTTAGATAGAAATCTGAGAGTGTTTGCGTTTCTGTCTTTATTGACTTAGATAGTGGGTCATTTAGTCGTTTCTTATCCTCATATTCTCCTTTTTCTTGTTTTTTTTTCTTTTCTTTTTCCTTCATATTGGACTAGTTGCTATGTATGTAGTTACAAAGTAACTACCACAGTCTGCCACTGCACTCTGTGTAATAAATTGCTGATATAAAAAAAAAGAACTTTATTTTATTTTCAATTTTTCTTTTCATTTTTATTTAACTTAAGATTAGAGTTTAGTGTGACTGTTACATGTCACAGTCACACAATCACATGTTATAGAAGGATATAAAAGGTTTTAGAATGATAATGTCATATTACATATCAATAGTATATAATATATGCTTTTTAAAGTAAGCTAGGTTTAGTATAACAGTCTAGTATATATAAGGTAGATACATTATACTTAAGAACTCTATCAAGTTCTTTTATATTAACTCTAATACAGGATTCTGCTTTTGACTTCACTCTATAAGTCTTAAGTCATAACATTAGAACTTAATAACTATTCTTGAGACTGTCCAACTTAAAACTCTCTTTATTTCTTTTTTCTTATTCTCTTATTATTCTTGACCATCAGTTAACACAACTGTCAGTTACTCTCAGTTAGAAGCCAAGCTTCAAGCATAAAGGGAAGCTAGTTACTTAGCATGGATAATTGTGGATAGTAGTAACCAAACCCAGACTACTATCTAAATATATCTTATCATTTAAGTAGATAGTATTGAGTAGAATACTTGTAATTTTGTATAGAAAGCTTGTGCTACAGATCCACTTGTGACTTGTCCATACAGAGTAATAATTGTCCCTTAAGGAGTGCTTAGTTTATGTTATGGCAACTACCTAGTAAAAAGACTAAATAGCATTACTTAAGTAAATCTCTTAGAAAGGTAGATATCTCATGAGAATCATAAGAGAACTCAACAAGGAGTTCCCAATGCATTCCTGCACTATTTATACAATACATATATAGTCTGTGCTATTGATAAATAACCTTGTCCTAATGTCCATGTGTTGTTTATGAGTGCACCATGTATATACTATGAGATGAACATGTTATTAACATATATCTTGACATCATCCTTCTAGCTCCTTCTTCCAGAGTCTAGATCTATGACCTCACATCATGTGACATGTCATGTGACTACAGTCATGTGACTCTTCATCATCCATAAGAAGTAAAAGTATGAGTAAAAGTAAAAGAAAGAAAAAAGATAAAGAAAGATAAAAATAAAAGAATATTAGAAAAATGTTGAGTTTAAGGTTCACAACTCCAACATTACCCCCCCTTCAAGGTTCCTACTCCTGGAGGAACCATTAGCTTTCTGTAGTATCTTTCCCTTCCACTTTACCCAATTTCTTTCTAGTTTCCTTAAATACTCCTTCTCAAACTTCCCATCATCCTATTTATATAATATTCTTGCTGTGTACTTTTCTGGTAACTCACCCCTTCTAAAGCCTCTTTCTTCTGTCATGTCTAATTTTTCCTATCTTTCAACTTTTGTGTTTATCCTTTCTTCAAACTCTGCTACTACTTCTTTTGCATTTTCTAAATCTTCCTTCTTCTCCCATATATCATTCTCTGCTGTGAATCCCTTCCACTCCACTAAATACTTCATCACTCCTCTTACCTTCTTTTTATTCAATATCTTCTCTACCTCCCATTCTTCTACTCCATCAACTTCCACTGGTTTTGGTTTCTCTACTTTTTGTCTCTTTCCTGGTTCTCTATACCTCACTACTTTACTTATGTTAACTACCAGATGAATCCTCATAGAGGCTGGTAATTTCAACTTCACTGTATTTTTCAACACCACTTTCTCTATCACATATGGTTCTACATATCTCTCTGTCAACTTCTTTGTTGGTCTCTCCCTAAACACTAAGTCCTTTGTACTCAACATTACTCTATCCCCTTTTTTCCACATTTCTACTTCTTTTCTTCCTTTATCTGCTTGCCACTTCATTTCTTCCTGAGCCTTCCTTAATATGGCTCCAGCTTCTTTCTGAACTTTCCTCATTCTCTCCACAAACTCTATTACTTTCTCCACTTTTCCTTTTCTCCTAATATCCATTCTCATTCTCAACTCTCTCCTATAATTTGCCATAAAGAGTGATACTTTGGATGCTGAGTGAACCTTGTTATTCACTACAAACTCCACTGTCACCAACCATTCTAGCTAATCCCTTTGCCTGTACTTTGTAAAGAACCTCAAGTACTGCTCTAACTCTTGGTTCATTCATTTCATCTGCCCATCCATTTGTGGATGGAATGTCATTGACAACCTTGTCTCAATCCCCAACATCCTATTTAACTCCTTTGTTAACTCTGCTGCAAATTGTAGTCCTTTATCACTAATCACACTCTCTGACAACCCATGTAACTTCTATACATTATTTCTAAACAATCTTGCTAGACTCTCTACCAATGTTCCTCCTGTTGTTGCCACAAAATGAGCCATTTTTGACAATTTATCACACACTACTAATATTGCATATTTCTCTACCACTAGTGGTAACTTTGTAATAAAGTCTACTATTAAGTGCATTCATAACTTCTCCAGTACCTCATTCACCATCAACTTCCCTACTGGTACCTCTGTCCTATTCTTCATTCTCTAACATTTCTCCATATATTTTCCAACATCCTTTGTTACCTCTGGCCACCAGTAATTTCTTATTACTGTCAGGTGCAGTTCACACCAGGGTGGAAGTCCGCAAAATAGACTCAGAGTTGAGCGGACTTGTGAAATGACCTTGGCTTCAGCTTATGTGCTGCACCATCTGTCTGCCATGTGGTCACAACTTCAGATGATGGGGAGAAGTCTGAGATAGGAGTGAGTGCTAAATGGTGTGTC
>Ga0157359_1001176_pt1 | contig 10494 bp, 4 predicted proteins | sample AttcapACBM3_FD_111482 | JGI IMG/M metagenome (GOLD analysis project Ga0157359, IMG submission 111482) | Fungus gardens microbial communities from leaf cutter ant in Botucatu, State of São Paulo, Brazil - Atta capiguara ACBM3 | ecosystem: Host-associated > Fungi > Mycelium > Unclassified ...
ACCTTGAATATACTTGGCCAAGAAGTTAAGGGTAACCTTGATATTCTTGGAATCAGAAGTGAAATGCTCAATGGAGCCATGAAGGGAAATAGGGTGGAAGGAACCACTCCATAATTCGGGTTTGGTTGGTGTTTGAGGGTCGTAAGAAAGCTGTATGTTGATAACATCATCCTTGTGTTGAACATGAGAAGGGGTTGCCTCGTTGTTAGTGTCTTGAGGCCTTGAGATATCCTGTTGGTTGGTTGCCTTACCAATCCTCAATGCTTTCTCTTGCTCTGTCTCATATGACAGCTCAAGACGTTCATTGGTAACTTCATCGTTGGAAGGGGAACCATCTGGGTCAGTATCCATTCTGTCATGGTAAGGAATAGATTGACCAAAGGAAACCATTGAGGGATCCCTAGAGGAATTGGCAGAGGATAAAGGATTTCATCCTCGTACCTCAGAACTGTTAGTAAGGACTGGTTCCGACTGAATGTCCATCCCTATGTTTATTTCTGAAGACATAGTTAGTAAAGAGTTCTTGAAGTTGGCAGACGTTGTTGAAGAGCTGAAGGAAGTAGAAGAAAAAGACAATTTATTCACTGAATTTCCAATAGGCACTACCATACAAGATGGTGGTAAGAGGAAAAGAAGCAATGAAATGACCATGTATAAGCCTTAAGATTAACATATATTAAATATATTGTATGATATTATTGTTCCAAAATCTTCTACTTCTTTTTATTGTATCATATAGGTATGTGGTGATGTGACCATAACATTATCATAGTATGACAGTTTGTGACAGTGACTTATAATATCATACTAAACCCTAACTCTAGTTCAAAATAGAAAATAAATAAAAAATAAAATAAAAAATGAGAAATAAAATAAAATAAAACTAAGTCTACTTTTTGCAATTCTAACATATGGCTAGCTTAGACAAAATCACTCTACAATCTCAATCTGAGTAGCTGTCTTTTTCCAAAGCCAAGATTACTAATGCCATAAAAAAATGCAATAGCTCATCCACTTCAGAACCAAACCATATTTTTTGGAATCATCTCAAAGTTTTGGTAACTGACATTAAATATATTACAAACTTTGTTAATATAGCTAATTTATGTATCAACCTCAGATACTGGCTGTCCCATTTCAAGAAGTCAACATCAATTATTATTCCTAAGCCCAATAAACCAGTATATGACACTTTTAAAATGTTTTGTCTCATCATCCTTCTAAAAATTCATAGAAAAAGCTATTAGTGAAAGACTTTAAATCTATTTTATCACCTCAAATTTTGTTCACCTGAACTAATTAGGAGGTATTAAACAACACTCTACAACCAATGCAGGTTTATACCTTACTTACCTAAAAAGATTACACACAAGCATACTAGTATTCAACATTACTCAATTCTTTTCATTGCTTAACTACTAGTTTCTTCTAAAAATACTAGACAAAGCAGGATTTGACTTAATAATTGCCACTTTATTTTAATTAACAAACAAACCCAATATATATGAAACAATTTCATTTCTCCTTTCTTCAGAGTAAATGTTGATGTGGAACAAGAATTCATTCTTTTTTATCTATACTTTACATTACTCTAATTTTTCATATTTTTAAGAAAAGAACTAATAGTCTTTCATCTCCCATTTCCATTTCCACTCTTTTCTTTGTTAACAATGGTCTATTTATTTCTTAGGAAAAAAGCTATGAAAAATCAAACACAAATTTATTTTGTAGTTATAGTATCATTTTCTCTCTTTTTAACTAGTTTGGACTTGTGATTGAACATAACAAATCAGAAGTCTTTCATTTCTCTAGGGCAATGAAGAACACTAAACTCCCTCTTTTGAATCTCAGACTATTAAAAGGACCTCTTTTGTGGCTGAAAGACACTTTGAAGTACTTAGATTTTATTTTTGATAGAAAATTATTTTTCTATCAACACATTCACTTATATGCCAACAAAGCTCTGTCTACCATGAAGAGTATAAAGATGTTGGGTAATTCCATTAGAAGATTGTCACCTACACACAAGTAGCTATTATACAGAAATTGTGTCATATATATCACATTATATGGCTTCTAGCTGTAATATTACAAAAGAGTGCCTCTCTTTCAACCTCTTAAGAAGTTGAAGAAGATGCAATAAAGTGTAGCATTATGAATTATGGGAAGTAGAAGCTACAGCTATTAAAACTTAAGTCTTAGAGTAAGAATAAAAGAACAATCTTGGATTGGGTAATCACAAGAGAACTCAATAGAGTTCTTAGTACAGAATAGTCTATCTTATATACACTAAGCTACTAGTCCATTCTACAATACTATTAACCTACCCTAAAGACTATATATTATTCTTAAGGTTAACATATGTTAAATATACTATAGTAATGTCATCCTTTCTAGAAATTTCTACCACTTTCCATTATGACATGTAATCATGTGACTATGACTGTGATATCATACTAAACCCTAACCCTAACTCCAAAATAAAATGAAAATGAAAAGAAATATGAAATAAGAAAGAAAATGAAAATAAAATAGAGTTTATCTTTCACAACTCTGACAATAGTGGATCTTATACTGATTCATCTACATCTTGACAAAATTAGTGGAAGGCATCATCTATGAGTTGCATCTATACCTTAACAACACACTCTCAATTTTCTTTTAAACAAGCACTATTCTAAGAAGACCAAACCTCATTGTTTATCTATGGCTTATCTTACATATAAACAGCAATCAAAAATCAAGAGTTCAGTAGTGGACACTAATAATTGGTTGAATAAAGTATTTTCTTCTTTTGATAGACTTCACAAAGAACTTTCTCCTGAATTTCACTTAGTAAACATGTTTTATAATTGTTTCTCTTTTTATACAGTGAACTACAAAGATACCAATGGTAAAACTGCTTATCACAGCAAACTCAACAAAATCTACAAAGAGTCCCCTCTAAAAATCCAAACACTATCCTCATTATCTCTAATACTAGTATCAAAAATAAAGTTGCAACTTTAATTTTATATGTTCAAAAGAATCAAAACATTATTGTCAAAACAGTTCATCATACAATGAATATCATATTTACTGAAGTGAAACTCTTCTCCATTATATATGAGATTAATCAGGCTGTCTAACTACCAAACATCAATTAAATTATTGTCATTACAGATGCCTATCATAGTTGTGGATGTCAGAGTTGTGAACAGTGGACTTAGTTTTATTCTATCTTCCTTTTCTTTTATTTTCCTTTATTTTATTTTGAGTTTCTTTTACCTTTTCTTTATTTGGACATAGGTGAAGAAGACAAAATGTGATGTCACATGTCACATCAGTCACAGTCACAGTCACATAAGTCATATGCTTGCATGATACAATAGAACAATATAAAAAGTTCTAGAAATAATAATGTCATATAGCATAGTTAATATATGTTAACTTCAAGGCAAACACATAGTCATTAGGGTAGGGCTAAAGAAGTGTAGCACAGACTATCAGTAGTTTGTATATAAGGTAGATATCTTGTACTTAGGAACTCTATTGAGTTCTCTTGTGTTATTCAATACAAGAGTATGTCTTTCACTTTACATATAAGCTTAAGTCATAACAATGCCATACTAGCTACAAGACATATTTTCAATTTGTCCACCTATCTATTCTAGTTGTATTCCATTGCCATATCTCATGATTTTAAATTTTTTGGAATTGCTCCAGCAGCAACAAATAGCCTTCTTATCTAGCAGTTAACAAAGAGACTAAGCATTTCAAGCTGAATCCTATTCTTTCTAGCAAATCTTCATGGGAATTTAGCAAAAAAGAAGAATGTGATACAATCTTGAAGTTATAGCAAATGTATTTTCAAGCATCAAATTATAAGAGAAAGAACTTCCTTGATCTAAATGATAATAGTAACATATCTATTTAGCCCACTTATTCAAAGGAAGGTACTTAGCTTAAATATATTGGATACTCCAATTCTTTGTGTGGGCATATCACCAGAGTTATTACAAACCATGCTCCCATTAGTAAATATCATCTTAAATTTTTCTCTAAAGAATCATTTGCTTGTTCTTGCAGAGACTATTTAATTGAATCAAGAAACCATATCCTACATAGGTGTAGATGGTATAGGAAATATTGAAGTCCTAAAAAGAACTGATACTAAGTGATACCTTTGTGGAAGGAAAAAACTCCTGAATTACACTTGAGGAAAGCAATAATATCTTTCAATGAGTTTCACTGAAGTCATCAGTTTGCTTAGTGTAATTTAGTGCTGCTTACATTCACCTCTTTCTTTTTCTCTTTTTTTCTTTTCCTGTTGCTATTTAAGTAGTTAATTATAGTTACTACAGTCTACCAAATTGTTGATTTTTAAAATAAAATTAAAAAAATTATACAAAGACCAATAGTAATATATTAGATGTTGACAAAAGCAAAATATTATATTGGTGTTACAACTAATACCTCATGCTTACAATGTGGATACATCATAGACTGCATATTCTAGAGAAGTTTCTTGATGACACAATGATTAGCTGCATCATAGCTGTCTCAGTCAGTGCCTCATATAATAGGTGTTACTTCTTGCTGTTTTTCTCATGTTTATGACTTGTTTTGCTTTATGAACAATGGACATATTTCTTATGGTCTTTAGATATATATAGTTGTAGATATATTTCTGTATTCTTATGCTTTACCAATTAATCAAACCCCCTACTTCTTACTCAAGCCTTTGCTTAAGTTGCAACCTAAGCCAAGCTAAAGGTTATAACAATTGAACTCTATTTGACAATCATACTTACAGCTATCAGACATTCAGAACTAACATTGCAATAACAAAGAGAGCTTGCTACAATGAAGAATAGTCAGACAAATAAAAAAATAAAAGTATAATAAATGTAACATATCAGAGAAAAAAGACTGAAAATGGCATGTTTATTAGCTTGTTAGAAGAAACTGTTAGAGCAACTGGAGTAGAAGCACAGAATATACTTCAAAGCTTTAGGAAAACCTAAGATTTATTGGAATAGATATGACTCATCTTCAGAAAGGCCCAGAGAACAGAATTAGGTTCTTTAAGATGATAGCTATTCTATATATTCTGGCATATATTTCAATTTCTTGAATCAGCTTATATAAGAATAATAATCATGCTAGTATGGTCTAAAACTGTCAGAAATAGAGCATACTTCAGAAAATAAAAAGTGGATTGGTATTTAAAAACATAGAATTATAGTCTTCTATAATAGAGCTTGCTTTTCATCAACTTCAAACTCTGTCTCTGTCTCATCATGAATTAATCTGATCAGTCATCCAGTTATCTTGTAGAGTTTGATAAAGTCACTAATCTCATTCAAAGTAGAGAGTTCTTTAGTAGTCTCAAACTATTTCTATTTTTAAGTATTCAAAAACTCTAAACATATTAAAGACTAGTAAATACACTATAAATCTTCAGTCTGATACTCAACTAACATTACCATCAATCTCCAATGTCAATGGTAATATATTTGTGTTATGATCTCAAAATCTTAGAGTGGGTCAAGAAAAGAAACCTTGTATAGGGTTTATACAAGAGAACTCAATAAAGAACTCTGTATATACTAAAACTTCATGGTCCATACTAACTACTTCTAGCTTACCCTACACAGCCATATATTTTGCCTTAAAATCAACATGTATTAAATATATTATATAGCATTATCCTTCCAGAACTTTCTACACTCTTCCATGTAACACATGATTGTGTGATTGATGTGTGACAGTTTGCAACAGTGTGACAGTGGTGTCACATTAACTCTAAGTCCCCAAAATAAAGAAAATAAAAATAAAAATAAAATAGTTAGAGTCTACCATCTTAAACTCTAACAATTTGTCTGTATTATTTTAACTTATATTCTAATATCTTTAGACTTTTCTCTGAGATTGTGACTGTACAACTCATAGTAGTGCAATACATAAGTTAAAGCTAAGATTGTTTAGAAGTCCATATCTTGCACATCATAAATAAGTCCAAATACTTGATCCATATACTTTATATATTTTTTCACAAACTTTTTCTTTATATATAAACTATATCTAACATTAACAGACTCTTATTTTTCTCTAAATTCATCTTTAATAGCAAATTACTCATATTAATCTTTATAAGTACTTTATTTTCTATAGTGGAGTTTATTTCTATTCAAGCTTAATTTCTATCTTTATCTCATTATAGATATTATGATATATATGAGAACTAACATTTTTCTTTTTCTTTTTCTTGATTTTATATTTCTTTTCTTTTGAATTTCTTTTTCTTTTTATTGATGATAAAGAGGCACATGACTACAGTCACATGACTTGTCACATGATGTGAGTTCATAGGCCTAGAGTGGGCTGGAGTGGTTTAGAGGGATGACATCAAGGAGCATGTTAACTACATTGCTACCTCATAGTGTACACATGGTATACTCATGTGTTATAGCAACCACTAGACACAAAGTCCAATAGCTATACAAGTGAGTAAAGCTTTCAGTAGGCAATTAAGTGGGAAAAATCACAAGAGAACTTGACAAGGAGCCTCTGCTAAATTAGAGTCCTATTTATACTGTTACAGATTGGTCCGTGCTACTACCTCATATCTGCCTCACATCTTATTCAAGGCCACCATGTGTATACCATGTGCCCTAACATCATCTTCCAGATCCTTCTTCCATGTTCTAGGTCTATGATGTCACATCATGTGACCTGTCAATGTGACTGCAATGTCACATGCCTCTTCATTATCAATAAAAAGAAAAAGAAAAAAAATATAAAATCAAGAAAAATAAATAAAAGGAAAAGGAAAATATTAGTGTCTAAAGCATTCCATAACATCATGGATGACATATGGACTTTAGGGTAGGATGCATAGTAGAAGCATAGTCATAGCATGAACCATGATGTAGTAATATATATAAGGTAGCAATACAGTGGGGACTCCTTGTCAAGTTCTCTTGTGATTCCCACTTGATATCCTACTAAGAGATTTGCTGCCTTGTGTAATTATTGGTCTTTGTGACTAGTGGTTGCCACAACAATAGATTGATCTAATTAAACATCTACATATTTTGTAGAGTAGGTAGAGATGTTAATCTCATCTAAAGTAGAGAGTTTTCTAGTAGTCTTAGACTATCTGTTAGAACAACTGAGCAGAAGCACAGAAAAACTCCAGAGCTCTAGGAAATTCTAAGTTTATTGGCTAACTAAGTAACTATATGACTTACTTCAGGGAATTCTAAGAGAATAGAATAAAGTTTCTGTTACAATCAATACCTCATGCTTTACAGATGTTCACTTTATAGTTACCTTGACTTGAACATGTATTGAAGTTATTTGTTAGATACAGTTCACACTTTGTTATCTAAGATTTAGTAAGATATTTCAGAAGTCTAAATAAGTGAGTTGTACATTATCTGAGAATGTGAAAGATGAGTTAGAATGACCTTTGGCTTCAGCTTGTATGCTACACCTCTACTAGCTATACTGGTCACATATTTCAGAACAGAATTTGGAGACTTAGCAGGTAGAAAACCACTGGAGGGTGGCAAGATGTGTTGTTGCCAACACTAGAAGTGGGTGTTAGTTTTAGTCAATTTTCAGAATAAGCTGATATAATATAAACTGCTGGATTATGTACTAGATGTATTACCTAGAGTAGTTATCTGGAATATAAACTACTAAGTGAGCTACCCTGGATAATGATAATCCTTGAATATCAGGGGATGGAGATCCATAGATATAACAAAGGCCAACAAGAACATCTAAGGTAGAGTAGAGAGATGTAATCTGTACCAGAAGAGGTTGGAGATGGAGGTTATCTGTAGATTGGAATAGATATGATTAGAATTTACTACATTATATGCTTTCCTTATATTTCATCAGTCAGTATCTCATGTAGTAAAAGAGGTATCTCTATGTAGTCCTCACTTCTTATTTATTGTTTCCTCAAGAACATTTTTATGGTTTATAGGTATGTATATAGTAGTAGATACAGTCCTTTATCTTTAAAATTTACCAATTGATTATTCTTCTTATCCTTTCTTAAGTTTTTTGCTTAAGTTGTAACCTGAGCCAAGGTTTAGGATCATAACAGTTCTTGAAGTATCATCTAGTCCATTCTGATGTGTTAGAGATCTGATTATATAATTATAGAATGATGGTACTTTAGTAATTAAAAACTATTAAAAATAAAAAAGTATAGAGATCAGTAGTATATCATATCACTGAAGTTTGAAACTATAGAAGCATAGAGAAGAGAGAAGTAGGTAATATATTATGTTGACAAAGAAAGGTGTATCTGAGACCAAATAATGATGTAGTAGTTAGAATAGATAAACAAAGGGCTTGTGTTTATAATATTAAAAAAGTATACTACTAATTACATGAGAGTGCTATTATATACTACAATATAGAAGATAGAATACTAAGACAAGAATTACAAAGAAAAGACAAAACTCCTAATAATTAAAATATCTGAGATAAGGGCTTTAGATTGAGCTATGATTCTTGACATAAATCTGACTGTAAATAACTTATGTTATGGGACACTGGAACACTAACAATTTTTATTTTATTTTATTTTATTTTTCTGATTTTATATTGATTTTATTTTATATTGATTTTTATTTTTCTTTTGGATGATGAAGAGGCATGTGACACTGCAGTCACATGACAGGTCACAGGATGTAATGTCATAGGCATAGAACATGGTAGAAGGATCTAGAAGATGACATCAGGGTACATGTATACAACATGGTAGCCTTGAGATGAATATGAGGTTGTAGCATGGATAATAGGGCAGGCTTAATTATTGGTAGCACAGACCAGGCATGTTTTGTATAAATAGGACTTTAATTTAGCAGAGACTCCTTGTTGAGTTCTCTTGTGAACTTCCCACTTGATATCCAATTTAAGAGATTTACCGCTTGTGTGATCATTTGTCTTTGTAATAAGTGGTTGCCACAACAACTTAGAGTTTTTGCCTGCAACCACAAGCCACTCTGTGTATTAGTATTAATCCAATCTCTAGTACTGTGAATATTTCTAAATATAAAAAACCAGAGTTTGCAGAGAAATGAATTTTCTTACATCTATTATATAGTATATTAGTGTTAACTCAATCTCTAATATTATAAATATTCCCAAGTTATCTACAATCAGACCTAGTATATTACCTACTTCTTTCTTTTCTATGCTTCTGTGATTTACCAAACTTTAGTGAACTCTGTATAGTATATATTACTGATCTTTATACATATATTTTGTCAGAACCCTATTTATTTCCATTTTATTTTTTATTTTTATTTTTTAAACTTAGAATTAGAGGTTAGCATAATATCATATGTGACTGTCACAAATAGTCACACAATAGGACACAGTATCACATATTGGTCACAAGTTATAGTCATACAGTTGAATAAAGAAGATTTCAAAACAGTGATATTGTCCCATATATTAATGACATATAATATGTATAGTCTTTAGAGTAGGCTAAGGTTAGTGCAGTACAGACTAGTAGTCTAGCATATATAAGATAGACATTTTTGTACTTGGAACTCTATTGAGTTCTCTTATGTTAATCCAATACAAAGTTCATCTTTTGTCTTAACACTTTGAGACTTGATGTAAGAGGACCTAGCCTTGGAACCCAACACCACCATCAAAACCCATGGCATTTGACTAAACTCTGCTACTCCATGCAAACACTAATGGAGTTTGCTCCCCCAATTAATACTGACTATTCCAAACACTCTCTGCTATCCTCACAACCACTCCCATCATTCTAACTTAGACCACTATTGTTCTATGTGATTGGAATAAACAACTTTGAGTATTTGGGATAGCCACCACCTCCTGAAAACCTCATTTGGTTTTCTTAAGTTTCCTAGAGAACTCTGTGAATTTCTGCAAGCTTTTGTCAGTCATCCTAACATTTAAGTTATAATATATTTGATCTACTTTTCTATGCTCTCAACTTTCACAGTTTGCATTCTGACACTATTTCTAAATTAGTTTTTTGATTCTTAATAGTTTTTGATTACTAAAGTACTATTATTCTATCATTATATAATTAAATCTCCAATATATTAGAATGAACTAGATATTATTTCAGGAACTCTATTCTATTCTCTTAGAATTTTCTGAAGATAAGTTGTATAGTTACTTAGCCAATAAACTTAGAATTTTCTAGAGCTTAGAAGTTTTTCTATACATCCCCTTCTTTCTCTTGTACTACCATCTTGCATAGTAGCACCTGTAAGAGACCTAGGGAATAAATCTTCTTTCACTATGACAAACATGTCTTCAACACTTACTTTTGAATTACCAACTATGTCTTCTACAAGCAACACAGGGATGGACCTTCATTCAGAACCTTATTTTGATAATTATGACAAGGTGAGAGGCAGAACCCCCTTTACTAATAAAAGCGTATCTACGGACTCGTTAATGTCCTTCACAATTTCTTCTGTTGTCTATCATAAG
>Ga0157359_1001177_pt1 | contig 10491 bp, 6 predicted proteins | sample AttcapACBM3_FD_111482 | JGI IMG/M metagenome (GOLD analysis project Ga0157359, IMG submission 111482) | Fungus gardens microbial communities from leaf cutter ant in Botucatu, State of São Paulo, Brazil - Atta capiguara ACBM3 | ecosystem: Host-associated > Fungi > Mycelium > Unclassified ...
AATTATGACTAGAATATAACTTTTTGGGTTCTGTTCTTTTTTAGGAGTGGCTGTACTTTCAAACAGTCCAAAACATCTTTTTTCAAGAGTCTACTACTGGCACTTTTCCCATTACAACATAGCCAGAGTTCAAGTTGCTTGTCAAGAATGAAAGAAGTGGACTTAATATTTTCTTATTTTCTTCTCTCATTTTTATTTTCCTTTATTCTATTTTTAGAACTAGGGTTAGGGTTAGAGTAACAAGATCACGCTGTCACATAGCAGGTCACATCAGATGACATGATCAAAAGTCACATAACACATGAAAGGATGTAAAAGATTCTGGAAGGATGACGTCATACAATATGTGATATACATATTGACCTTAAGGCATATACATGGTTATTTAGGGTAGGCTAGAAATAGCTCACACAAACCATTAGGTATTTGTATATAAGGTAGACAATCCTATACAGAGTTCTTTATCGAGTTCTCTTGTGTTAATCCAATACAAGGTTCATTCTCTTAACTAACTCTAAGGTTTTGAGTTTGTAACATTGCTCTTCTAAGAGTACTTCTTTCCTATCAATGCTATTGCTAAAGCAGTTAATAAACTAGAGAGAACCATCTATCACCAAGAAAGCTATATAGTGGAGGAATACTTAGATGAGTTCCAAACTTTAATTTTGGAAGCTAACTATATCAATCTCCACACTATAGTAGTCAAGTTTTGCCATGGACTTAAAATAGAAATTCAGAACCAGATTGTGACACTACCTATAGATTAACTAGAAGATACTAATTTCTCTGTATAAATTAAGACTACACAATGAATAGACCAGACATAAAAGACAAATAAGTTTTCCAGTCAAATCAGCATATGATCTTTATCTTCTTTTAATAATATCTATACCTTGCTCAACTGAGAATCTTTCCTCATCCTTCCTCTTATCAACTGCCTTCTGTCATATCAGCACCACCATTGTAACAGTCTATGCTGATACTTTCTAAAGATATCCTTATGAATGTTAATTCTGCATATAAACTCTATTCTGTACTTCTATAGAGTTGTTACTACTGTAGAAATCCTAATTATATGATTCAAAAATGTCTGGTTAGATTGGATATCAAACAGTCAATGGTAGAACAATGTAAGAAGCTTAGAGAAGATTTGAATATATTAAAGAACCTGGAATTCCAAGAATAACAAGAACTTCTAAATAAGAGAAATAATGAGAATCAATCAAGTAGTTTGGATTTTGTGTAAGATAGCTGGTAATATATATATTCCAGTTATTGAATAATAGGTTCAATATACTGTCTATAGAAAAATATAATGAGGATAGTAATCTAATAGATATATTTGAAAGTTCAAACACTATAATTTCTATATCTCTTCTCTGCTGTTCTAAATAGAGAAAGAAACTTTCTCAACACTTTACTATCAGTACTCTTGATGTATATAAAACTTTGCTATATCTTTCTATCACTCTAAAAACTACTAATATCTTTGAGATCTTCTTAGTATATGTATTAGTAAACTTTGAAGCTATAAGAATCATTTTAACTAAATTTTTATTAACAAACACTACTTGGATACTTACAGACTCTTATATCCCATCTATTAGAATAACTGGGTAGAAAAGCAAGATACTTCAAATTTCTAGGAAATTCTAAGAGAACAAAATGAGAATTTCTGAAGGTAATGACTATTTTATATAATAGCAGACTCATTTTGATATGCTGGAATGCTGTTTACATAAGCAGGGAATGATAATACTTAAGTAATTAGAAACTGTTCAGAATGGAAAGACTAAATTAGAAGAAAGTTAGAGTATCTAGTAAATGTTTTTGGAGTATGAGAAAGTAAATAAGTAAATGAGTGTGGATGATAATAACAAACTATAGAAGACCACAGAGCATTATGATTTGTGACAGTAACATATAATGTCATGCTAACTCTAACTCTAAGCTCTAAAATAGAAAATAAAATTTCCTAGGTTCATTATTAACAATTCTAACATAGTTAGTAATAACCACTTGTATAGAATTATAGATATTTCTTAGCTTTTATTAGAGATTTATCTATGTATTTTTTGAATTTGACATACTTAAGGAGATTATTATCATAGTGTAAGTGCTGATTTTTTAAGACACTTCAGCTCTATTCCATATTAAAGTGTCATAGTATTCTTAAACTTTAATATTTTATTTTGATTTTTTCTCTCTATTTTTCTTACTTTTCTTTTTCTTTTATTATTTCTTTTATGATCAATAAAAAGATATATGACTGCTATCACATAATATATCATATAATATGACCTCATATATCTGAAACATAGTAAAAGAAACTAAAACATTAATATCAGAATATATATCTACAGTATACTATTCTTATAGTGTGTATATAGTAAACTTATAAATAACATATATACTTTGGAGTAGGGTCATTTATTAATAGCATGGACTATATAACATGAGTATAAATAGAGTAGTAATATATTAGAGACTTTTGTCAAGTTTTTTTGTGATTTCTATAAGATTCTTTGTACTTTAAAACTATATAATAATCTATTAACTATTTAGGTTAGTGGTTGCCACAACATAAAGCAGATAGCTCAGATTTCACAACTGAGGTAATACTCTTCCAAATCTCTAACAAAAATAGTAAGTAGTATCTAGTTATTCTTTTTAGTAAGTCTCTTTCTTCTATTAAATACAACTATAAGATATATAATAAGAAAATGTTAGCATTTTTATAGAAAGAGTAGCAACTCTGGTTGAGGTTTGATTAGACTATAAAAATCTAGAATATTTCACAACTGCCAAGAAATTGAACTAAAGACAAGCTTAGTAATCATTATACTTAGCATAATTTGACTTATTACTACACCATTGTCTAGAAAAGCTTATGGGTAAGTCTGATATACTGTCAAGATGAATAAAAAGATGAATAAATTATAGCACCTTCAAATAATAGAAAGAGGTCCAAGATAGGAGTGAGTGCTGATTTGGTGTGTCATTGTTGAACACTGGGAATCAAGTTCAATAAGAGTTTATCTTTGTCAATTATCAGACTAGCAAATTACAGTGTAACTACTAGTCTTAAATATGAGTTTCTACTATAGGAGATGTTCGGGGTTTCAGTGGTATAGCCTCTATTACCCTAAGAGGAGGTTTCAGTATTGAGACACTGACAGGGATGATTTTGCTATGGAAGACCAAGTAAAATAGGAGTATCTCCATTATAGAAGACAGAATACTCAGATGGTTGTATCACCACCATGAGATATGTTGTGAGAAAGATGAGCTTGTATGGTTGGGAGGCAGTATTACTACAGGGATATAATTTCTGGACAAGTAGACTTAGCATATGACACTGGGCTAATATTCTAGATACTTCTATTAGAAATATCTCTAACCATGCTGTTATTATCATTTCTTATAAAGTAAGCTAATTTAGGAGATTAGAATATATAACATAGGTATATAAAATGTTTGTTGCCTTCAGAAATCTTATTCTGTTCTCTTAGGTTCTTCTAGAGGTAAGTTATATTTTTAGAATATCTTGTCAATAAAGCTTAGGTTCTCCTGGAGTGTAAACTTTGCTAAATTTTATATACTTTGTTCAGTCACCTTAATATTTACCCAATAATAGTAAAAAAAGATAAGCAAATAGTAGATAGCAAGTTTGAAAACTCAATGGAGTTCTTAGTATAACATATCTATCTTTATATACTAATTACTGATAGTCTGTGCTCTACTTCTTTAGCCTACTCTAAATGACCATATATTAGCTATAAAATCAATATACATTGTTTTCAAATCTTCTATCATATTCTTTATGATTTCATGACTATGTGACCATTACTGTGACCATGTCAGGTAATATAACTGTTGTGTAACAGTATGATTGTAATATTATGCTAAATCCTAATCTAAATTTAGAAAAATAAATTAACTATGAAAAGATAAAGTGATAGATAACAGATGAGGACTTAAATATGATTACAAGTATAAATAAGAGTACAGAAAAGCTAGTTTCCTTACAAACAATATAATTTGAATTTTTTTAGAGAATTTTAAAGTGTTTTCCATACTTCTATCTAGTTTGCTTTAATAATTTTCTAAATACTTACAACTTCCTAAATAAGACTAATAATTCTTTCACAGAGAAGAAGTAATGTAATGGTTTGCTTTTACCAATCTACAACTAGTTCTAAACAAAACTGGCAAAAAATTTATCTCAGTATAGTCATGTTCTTTTCATGAACTGTGAACTGCTTAAGAGATGAATACTAAATAAGAATGTTACAAATCCTCGGACTTAGTATCTATAAGATACAAATTAGCTAAGACAAATTTGTTTAACCAAATCCACTATACTAGCTAACTGCATGTAAAGCATCAAGATCCTGTTTATTTATATGTGTCATATGTCTGACATTAATCAGTAAAAAGTTACACAATCAGGACAATAACAGCCTATGCTTCTTTAATTATCAATCAATTTGCTTATTTCTGGTAAAATGCCTGGTGATCCAGTGTTTTACAATCCTTCTTTCTCTTATACCACCATCTTGTATGATAGCACCTAATAGAGACTTAAGGAATATATAATTTTCTACTTTAGCTTTTTCATCTACTACTCATCAAATAGATTGTTTACTAGCTAGCTTGGCAATGGGCATCAACTTGAATAAGAAAGTTAACAATTTTGACAATGCTAGGGAAAGATCTCCTTCTTCTAGTAGTGTCACCTCTAGAAGTACTTCAGTTGAATCAAAGACTTCCTTTATACCATACTATGAAAGGATAGTTATTCAAAACAACTTCTCTGAAGAAGAATTCAGGGAACTCATCAACTATTCTCAACTGTCATACAACAACCAATGTCAAGAATCCAGTTGTGTTAATATAGTGATTGATCCAGTTTTACCTCAAGGGCTATAGCATGTTTCAAACAAGGTACCAGTCCTAAATTTCTCAAGCTCCCCTCATGTTGAGGATGATGATGTCATCAATATTCAATTACTATATAATTCTAATCAACCTACAGAGCCAGAATTATGGGACAGTAACTTTTATCCCATTTCCATTCATGGATCATTAGAGTACCTTTCCTCTGATGCTACTAATCTTAAGAAGTCTATGACATGCATAGCCAAATATATCCAAAACAAAAAGATTGACATGTCTAAGTCCAATGATGTCAAGGACTTTGAAGGTATTGGTAAAGCTGTTTGAGAGCTTATTTCATTTATCTATGATTCTGGGTGGGACTTACTTATTGCTGATGATTATAAAAACAGCCTTAGGTAAAAGATAGCTTCCAAATTCACCTTTAAAGTAGATCTGGAGAAGAACAGTAAGAAAGAAGAGAAAGATACTAACGAGCCTGCTAGAATTGAAAGAATTCCTCCTCCAATTCTTGCAAAATTACTGAAAGAAGTAAAAGAAATATCTAAATACTCCAAACCTATCAAACCTACTAAGGACAACAATAGTAAAAACAAATCATATACACAAGCATCTAAGACTAGCAGCAACACCAAGAAAGTTTTGAAGATAAAAGAAGCTTTTCTATCTTTAAAAGCAAAAAACATTGACAACATCCAAAAAATAATCAAGGGAAACAATAATTCCAAACCAAAAACTTTGCATCAACACAACCATGAAAGGGCTGTTTCAAAAACAGGATATTGTCCCTATAAGTGGTGATAATCTTCATGGATGAAAGCAATGCCCATATCTTGAGCATAAATAGGGCATTAAAGAATATCAAATCCAATGTATTGGTTGACTTTATCTGTACTGATGCAGCTAGAATCATAGTTGTCACTAACAAAGTTGCCACCTCCTTAGATCTACAAACTATTGAGCAATATGTCAAAGGTATAAATTGCATCAACTCTAATAAAGTTGACTCTTCAAGACTTCCCCAATTAAAATTGTATTTGAAAATCATTGGTCTACTATACCTTCAAGAAAACACCATCACCCCTATCAACTTAAATGTGGTTGAGAATATAATCAAGGACAACTACATTTTTAACAATATCACTTTAGTAGTGAAACCTTGAATTATCAAAGTTTCTCTGAAATCTGACATAACTATTATTTGGATTGACATATGGGATATACAAAGTGGCAGTAATGCTAAAATGCTTATCAACAGGTGCTTCAATGTGGACAACTACATTGCTATCATTTGAGAAGCTAATATAAACCCTAGTATCCTCCAATACAAGAATTGTTGGAGGTAGGGCCACTTAATGTTTACATGTCAAATTCAAGAGACCAAATGCATCAAATGCAATAGTTCTTACAAATCAGAGCATCACTGACAATTTGCATGATGTTGCAAAGCCAATAAAAAAACAAATCTATCTCGACTAGAAACAAAGAAGGGCAAGCCATGCTCCTACTTCTTTAAGTACTCTAACTATCAGAGAGACTATCAACCAGACTCCAATATTTGTCTTTTCTGGAGGCACCGATTCAATCCTGATTAGTATAGCTAAAAACAACAGGAATTTTGTAAAAGCAAGAGTAAATCAATTTGCTCAGTTATGAGCAGTACCCAACAATAATTTATGATAACATAAAGCTATACTTACATAATGTTTGCAAGAATAGTCTTATCATTAATACCATTCTGGAAACTCAGTCATTGTTTGATATCATATTCATTCAAAAATCTCCCTGGTTAGTTATTTGATCCATTCCCAACTCCACTAGTTGTGAAGGAGATGTACTAGTTAGAGTTCCTCATCATCCAAATTGGACTACTTTCTCTAGAACTTTATCATGTGTCTCTGAATCTCCCAGAGTTATTGTATACATTAACATTTATATCTCCTCTCTTTGTTTTTCTTTGCAAAATAATATTCTTAACCATAGGGATTTATCTTGTATCTCCTTTTTTAATCAGGGTTCAAGTTATTTTTTGATTAATGTATATTCAAACTTATCTCAGTCAGCTTTGAAGTATCTTAAGGATACTGAAGTTAATATTAATAATGTCCTTATTATGACTGGGAACTTTAATATTAGAAATAGTTTTTGAGACCCAAATTTTCCATACCATTCTACTTATAGAGACACACTCTTCAACATCTCTGATTCTTTTCAGTTAGAAATTTCTAAACTGACTGAATTCTTTCCTACTAGATACTCCAACAATAATCAAGACTCAAATTTAGTCCTAGATCTTGTCTTTCTTTGTCCATTCTCAACAGAATTTGATAACTACCACATTCATTCTGATTAGAGGTTAACATCTGACTACACCCTCATCACTGTCAATATCTCAATATTCAATAAATGCATACCAACAAAAAAATGATCCCTCATCAAGAATAGTGATGAGGAGAACCATTTCATTGAAGAGCTTGCAAACATTATCAAGTAAATGAATATATCCTCTATCCAAAGTATCAAAGCTCTAAAAAATATTGTTCAAATGCTAGCCACCAATATTAACAGCATCTGGCTTAAATACTCCAAGAATGTTAATATTACTAAACATTCTTAAGCATGGTGGAATGAAGACTGTTGCAAAGATCTCAACAAGTACTGACAATCTCAAAGTCTAGAAGATTGGAAGAATTTCAAAAAGATGGTCAAGAAGACAAAGCATGTCTTTTTCAATAACAAAATTGATGAAATCACTAACAAGAAGTGTGGTCTATAGGAACTCATGAATTAGGTCAAGAAACATAAGTTTCCAGCTATCAAATCCATTCAGTTCAATGGTCGACCCTATATTGAATTGAACAACCCATGGAACACTCTTCATAATTTATTCAACTCTGCATAATCTCATGAAGTTGATTTCCAACTTCTAGACAAAATCCCTAGTAAAGACATCAAAATGTGGGCTCCATTCTCAAGAGAAGAGCTTATCAACACCATTGAAAAATGCAACAACTCGTTGGTTCCTAGTTCAGATAAGTTATCTTGGAGTCATATTAAGAGAATCATTAAAAACAATGAGTACATTACCAAGCTCATTGATATTGCTAATGCTTGCATCGATTTAGGACATTGGCCATCCCACTTCAAAATGTCCATGACTGTCATCATCCCTAAACCTAACAAGGCATTGTACAATTTCCCCAAGTTCTTCTGTCCCATCATTCTGTTAAACATAATGGGAAAGCTCTTTGAGAAAATGATTGGGGAAAGACTGCAGTTTCTTACAATCTCAAATAATTTCATCTATCTATATCAGTTAGGCAGTCTCAAGTATAGGTCCACCATGGATGCTAATATTGCTCTTATTCATTTTATTCGATCAGAATAGGTCAAAAATCTCTCCACCAGTATGTTAGCTTTGATATTGTATAGTTTTTTCCATCACTTAATCATCAACTCCTCCCTCTCATTATATATAAAATAGAACTTAATTAGAAAGTTTCGTCAAGAACTACCTAGTTGGAAGGAAAACAAAATATCTATGAAATAGTTTTCAACCTCCCTTTTGTAATGTATACATTGGTGTTGGACAAGGATCAGCCCTTTTGCCTATTCTCTCTGCTCTTTATCTCTCTCTTATTTTTCATATCCTTGAAAAATGATTAAAAATCCTAAAAATTCCCATTTCTATTATTTCTTTTGTCAATGATAGACTTTTCATTTTACAGAACAAATCTATTTCTCATTTGAATATGAACCTTTTTTGTAGTTACAATGTTATCTCTTCTTTTCTCATAAAGTTTAAACTTGTAGTGAAATATGGAAAAACTGAAGTGTTCCACTTTTCTAGATCACACAGAGCCTTCAACTCTCCTCCACTAGATCTCACTCCTATAGGAGGTCCTGTCTTACTTCCCAAGGCTACATGATGATATCTTAGTTTCCTTTTTAATTGAAAATTAACTTTTTGACATCATATAGATTTTTACACTAACAAAGCCATTTCCATAATCAAATGCATGAAAATGCTAGGAAACTCATTGAGAGGGATAAACTCCCTTCAGAAAAGAAGACTATACAAATGCTGTGCTTTACCTATAGCTCTTTACAGTTTCCAACTATAGTACTATAACAAAGCTCCACTGAATTATCCCCTCAACATACTCTGAAAAATGCAACAAAGGGCAGCTCTTTGGATATCCTGTGCTTTTCAAATGTCACCTACAACAGGAATTAAAGCTATTTCTGGTCTCATTCCTATCCACCTTTACCTCAAGAAATTATATAGCAGATTTCTTTTAAGAGGTTCATCACTTCCTCCTAACTATATTATCAAGTCTATCCTCAGTTCCAATGGATCATATGAACACACACCTCACAATATATCCATCAACAATCTTACCCCTAAATAGAGACTGTACTTGAGCTCTCCTCTAATTGACATAGATAATAGGTGTAACAAACTTTCTTTCTCCTTTTTAGTTTTTGACAAGGAGTTTAACCCAGGAAATCAACTCATCGACTCTTTTTCAGATCAATTCTACTTTTACCCTCATTCTTCAAACATCAAGAACCATATAAAAAATCTTAATAACATTACATTCAGAGCATCGTCAAACACTTCCTCCTCTATTATTGTCTCCAATGCTAGCATCAAGAATCATATTGCCACTTCAATATCACATATTCACTTGCACAATAAACCTGTTATCAAGACAATTCACAGAGCAGTCAATATCACAACCACTGAAGCTGAATTATTCACTATTCAATATGGTATCAACCAAGTGGTTGGTATCACTAACATTAATTATATCATTGTCATATCAGATTCCCTCCATACTGCCAAGAGAATTTTTGATTCCTCATCACACCCATATCAAATCCACTCTGCTGCAACCTCTCATGAACTCAGGGGCTTTTTCTTAAAGGATGTTAATAATTGTATCAAGTTCTGGGATTGCCCCAGTAAACAAAACTGGCTGCTACATTCTTTAGTAGACAAAGATTCCAAGAGTTTTGACTCAGTGCCTATCTTCCTATGCAAATTGTCCTGGGATTATTGCAAAAAGCAGGAATGCAACTCCATCCTTTCTCAATGGAAAATGTCTTTTCAAGTGTTAGACCTTAAAGGGAAAAACTTTCTGAAGTTACTTGATAGTGATTTCAAACCTATCAAGCTGTTGGCCATTAAAGGCAGTCCTTGGTTGCAACATTTTGGCCATTCCAACTTGTTGTATGCTAGAGCTACTAGAGCCATCATCAATCATGCTCCCATCAGCAAATATCATCTGAGATCCTTCCCTAGGGAAGATTTCTTGTGTCCATGCAGTTTATATCCTATTGAAACTAGGTGACACATCTTGCACGACTGCAAGAGATTCAACAAATATTGGAATCCTAGAAGGGATACTATAGCTCACTTTTTGTCACTCCTCCAATTCAACTCTAATGCTTTTTCTTTTGATTAAGGCATTATTAATTTATATTGCATTTAGCATAACATGCCTTTTTACTTGCTATTTATTTTATTTTATTCTTTTTCTTTTTCTTTCCTTTTCTTTTTTCTTTCCTCCTGTTGCTTCAGTTTAC
>Ga0157359_1001178_pt1 | contig 10489 bp, 3 predicted proteins | sample AttcapACBM3_FD_111482 | JGI IMG/M metagenome (GOLD analysis project Ga0157359, IMG submission 111482) | Fungus gardens microbial communities from leaf cutter ant in Botucatu, State of São Paulo, Brazil - Atta capiguara ACBM3 | ecosystem: Host-associated > Fungi > Mycelium > Unclassified ...
GGACTTAAGGGCCAGATAGATATTGTTGTAGCATGGACCAGGAGCCATGTATATATATAGTGGATAATATAGTGAGGGCTTCTTGTCGAGTTCTCTTGTAATTCCCCTACTCTTTACTTGATAGCCCATTGGAGAGCTTTGCTCGTTGTGAGATCATTTGTCCTTGAGTGATGAGTGGTTGCTACAACAAGACCCATCATATTCTCACTACTAAACTTATACTGACACTCTTAGAGAAGTCACTAATACCTTTAATCTAGAACTGTTTATGCCTATCAATCAAGTTCTCACAAGATATGCTGACAACCTTAGTGAATCTAATTCAATGTTTCTTTAGGCAAATTCAAAAAAAATCAACACTCACACAATCTTACAAAGTTCTTTCAACCATACTCTCTTAACAGTCAACATCATTATAAAAGAAGAGTTTATTCAAGGTAAGTGTTGAACCATTATCAAGAGCAGTGAGAAAGAGAAAGAATTTGTCAATAAGCTAAAGAACAAAGTGGATAATATTAATACTACTGACATCTCAGATAGCAATTCACTAGGAAAAATAATACAAGAATTCACATCTATTATAGAAAATCTATGGACTAAGTATTCAAAATGTGTCAATATTACTAAAAATCCTAAAGCATGGTGGAACAAAGAGTGTAGCAGAGATTTGTCCACATATCACACATCCAGGTCAAGATCTGACAGGAGAAAATAAGGTGATAGTTAAAAGAACCAAAAGATCATTCTTTGATGAAAAAATTCAAGAAATTGCATTGAAGAACAAGAGGCTGTGGGATCTTATAAACTAGGTCAAGAAATACAAGCTACCAGCCACAAAAGCCATCAAATTCAATAGGCATCCATACATTAAACTAGACAATCTTTGGCAAGCTCTTCATCAAACTTTCAATTTTGCTTAAGATCAACATATTAACTTCTGTTTACTTGATGGAATCCTTTTGTGACCTCAATCTGAGTGGCCACTATTTTCTAAAGCCAAAATTACTGATACCATCAAAAATGTAGTAGTTTATCCACTCTAGAACCTGATTACATCTCTTAGAACCATCTTAAGGTTTTGGTGACCAATAATAAATGCATTACTAATTTTGTCAATATTGCTAATTTTTGTATTAATCTTGGCTATTAGCCTTTACATTTCAAGAAATTAACAGAAATTATTATCTCCAAACCAAATGACCTAGTATACAACTCTCCAAAAATATTTTACTATATTGTCCTTCTCAACACACTTGGAAAACTTATAGAGAAATTCATTAGCAAAAGGCTCCAAATCTATTCAATTGCCTTCAATTTTGTTCATCCACACCAATTAAGGGGCTTGAAGAAATACTCTACTCTAGATGTAGGGCTATACTTAACCTATTTAATATATGCTAGATAGATAAAAAGTCTACACATAAAAACACTAGCTTTTAATATAGTTCATTTTTACCCATCATTTGATCACTATCTATAGTCTCTTTATTTCTCAGGATAAAAGTTATGAGAAATCAAACAATAATTTATTTTGTAGTTATGGTATTATTTCTTCTCTTTTTGGTCTCAAGACCAAATATAACAAATTGAAGGTCTTTCATTTTTCTAGATCAACAAAGAATTACAAACCTCCTCTATTGGGTCTCAGACTATCAGGAGGACCTCTTTTGTGACCAAATGACAAGTGGAGATACTTAGGTTTTATTTTTGACAGAAAACTTTCTTTTTGTCAACACATTCACTTTTACACCAACAAAGCTCTGTCCACCATTAAAGGCATGAAAATATTGGGAAATTCCACAAGAGGTTTGTTGCCTTTGCACATACAACTACTCTATATTACACTTAATAGTTTCCAATTGTGGTATTACAAGAGAGCATTCTTCTTCTATTCTTTCAAAGATTTAAAGAAAATACAATAAAGAGTAGTATTATGGATCACAGATGCTTTTCATACTTCACTATTGTAGGGAGTTGAGGCCATAGTGAGTCTCATTTCTATTCACCTTTATCTCAATAAAATCAGTGGGAGACATCATCTGAGAGTAGTGTTTTTATTGCAATAATATGCTTTAAACTCTCTTCTAGATGAATATCATGCTAATAAGACTAAACTCTATTGTTTTTCTATAGGTCATCTTATATACAAACAATGCTCCAAAATCAGGAGTTTAATAGTGAATACTAACAATTGATTAAATGAAGAATTCCCTTCATTTGACAGACTTTATAGAGAACTTTCTCCAAGCTTTTGATTAGTAGATAATTTCCCTGACTAATTTTCCTTTCATATAGTGAACTGTAAGGATGCAGAAGTCAAGAATGCTCATTGAAATAACCTCAACAAAATCTTTGATTAATCCCTTTCAAACTCAAAAACTGTTAAGACAACTGATAAAAGTCTGTGGAGTTCATGAAGTTTGCTTTCAGGAGGAACTTAAGAGAACAGTATGAGATCTCCTGAAGGCAGTAGCTCTGCTAAATACTCTAGAATGTATTCTCATCTAGCAGAATAATGCTGACCAATCCAGGAATGATAGTGCCCAAATAGTTAGGCACTTGATAGAAGCATCTAGAATAATGTGTGGAAGTAACAAGTACTTATCTAAGAGTAACTAGAGACTAGAGGTAATGATTATGGAGGTGTTTGCAGTAATTGGAGATTGATTGATAAAGAACTAGAACAAGTATGATAAACCCTATGGTATTATGAGTGGATATTGGACTTGACAAACTCTGGTATTGAGATTTTGGAGTTCAGAGTTTGGGGTTCTCTGACAAAAAATGTTCTCATCATCTCTGATGCAAATATCAAAAATAACATTGTAACTTCAATTTTATATATATAATAATAGTTGAAACATTTGTGCCAAAACAATTCATTATATGATGAATACCACTTCCACTAAAGTAGAACTATTTCTGATTAGATGTGGAATCAACCAAGCTATTTAGATTCTGAATGCTAAATATATCATTGTTATTACAGATACTATACCAGCTGCAAGACAGATCTGTTATGATCTTAAGCTTAGCTTAGGTTACAACTTAGGCAAGACTTGAGTAAAGAAGGGAAGATATGATTAATTGGTAAAGCATAAGAATACAGGATAGTATCTACAGCTATATATATCTAGAGATTATAAGGAATACATATAATATGAATGAAAAAAATATGAGAAAGTCTCTACTACTACATGAGATGCTGACTGATCATATATAAAGGAAACACATGGTACAGCCAATCATTGAGTCATAAGAAAGAAATCCCAACATCTGTTGTCCATGAGCAAACCACCTATAATACATAAGACATTGATCATAATAGTATTTTTAATTTGTTTACCTACCTATTTTAACTGTATTCTATCACTATATCTTAAGATCCTCTTTATTCAGTAGTTGACAAAAAAACCAAATAGCTGAAAATTGATTCTATTTTTATATACAAGTTCTCATAGAAATTTAGCAAGAAAGAAGAATATGATTCACTTTTAAAAAACTGGCAAATAAATTTTCAAGTATTATATTACAAGAAGAACTTTCTAGACTTAAACAATGACAATAATCTACCCACTAGGCCTACTTATTCAAAAGATAGTACTTGGCTTAAACATATTGAACATTCAAATATGTTAAATGTGCATGTCACTAGAGCAATTACAAATCATGCTCCAATCAGTGAATATTACTTCAGGTTCTTTTCTAAAGAATCCTTTATCTGTCTATGTGAAGACTATCTGATCAAATCAATAAATCACATCCTAAATGGTTGCAGGTATTTTAAAAATTACTGGAATCCCAAAAGGGATTTATTGAAAGATATCATTACTTTCCTCAAGTTCAATCCAGAAGTGTTTTCCTTCCATAAAGATATTGCTTAATAGTAGTTTCACTAATATTAAAGTAGTTATGTTGTAAATATTATAGTTTACCACTATATCTTATGTAATAAATTGTTGATTTAAAATAAAAAAATAAAGTTAATGTAATGTCAAAAACTGCTACATATCACAGTCACAATATTATGACAACCACTAGTCAAGACAACTAATAAACCCCTTAAGTAAACTTATAAATAAAGTATCTTATGAGAATTACAAGAGAACTTGACAGAAAATCCCTGATGTATTCCTACATGATATATACTACTTACACATAGTCCATGCTAACAATAAATAACCCTGCCTCAAAATTTATGTATCATCTATAAGATTAATATACTATAAACATGTATCTTAATATTATTCCTTCTAGTTCTTTCTACAATGTTCTAGGCTTATGACATAGTTGTCATGTGACCACAATTATGTGCCTCTTCATTGTCCAAAAGAAAAAAGAAAAAGAAAATCAAAAGAAAATCAAATCAAGAAAAATAAATTAAAATAAAAGAAAATTAAAATAAAATGTCAGAGTCTAAGCATACTATAATACACAAGTCATGGTCATAAGTCATGGTTACATAATCATATATCATAGAAAAACATAAAATATTATGGAATAATGATATCATACCACATGTTCTTTAGAATAGGCTAGATTTATTATAACATGAACCATTTGTTACAAGCTCAAGATCTTAGAGTTGGTCAAGCAAATGAATCCTGTATTGAGTTAACACAAGAGAACTCAATAGAGAACTCTACACAGGATTGTCTATTATATATATCTCAGACTACTGGTTTGTGCACTACTTTTAGCCTACTCTAAATAACTATGTATCTGCCTTAAGGCTACCATTTATATAAAATATTGTTATAATATCATCATTCTGAACCTTTTACTATTTTCATCATGGTACATGATTGTGTGATAGTGTGACCTTAACCTATGACATCCCACTGGTCTCTAACCCTAGTTCTAAAAATAGAATAGACTGAGAGGAACAGAAAAGAAAAGAAAAGGAAAATAAAATGGTATTCAATCTTTTGTTTTTCTAATGTTATTAGCCAAGATAAACACTTATTAGAGGCAATTCATACTTGTTGGGTTCATCTAAAATGATAGTATAAAAGACAGAGATAGAAAGGTAACTTAGCAAGTTAAGTTTTGAAAGAAGCCAGAAGTAATGTTATATAGATAATTCAATCTTGGCTTCAACAGATAATATTATGCCTAGCCTATATATTGTGTGGTTATAATTTTGGATTATGCAAGTCTAAACAAATGGGTGTGAGTATAGCATAATTCAAGTTGATAATCAGACTAAGAAAATAGTACATGATAAATAATGTTCTTAAATACAAAAGTAGTAATATAATAATATTCTACTGCTATGCATACTCTAGGTTGTTAGATACCATAAAAAATGTTATTCAGAACTTTATGGGATTGATTAGAAGTATAGAGTCTGATTCTCAGATTGATGAGTGATTGGAATGGAGTGTGATCTATGCTAGAAGAGTGGAAAGTATACAAATGTTGGATGGTATGTGATAACACTTTTTAACTGAAACTCTATTGAGTTTTTCTGTGTTAACCCTAATACAAGGTTGCTCTTTTGACTTTACTCTATAGGACTTAAGCTATAATATGGGGCCTATAACCTATAGTAATTAGAAAGACTATAAAGAAATAATCAACTGGCTTATCTCAACCACTTGTAATACAGATGAAAACTGAGGTAAATGTCTAGTATTTATGCTATAAGGTGAACAATATATATATAAAATAGGAACAAATACTCAGAACAGTACAAGGTAATACAAAACAAGCATATAGTACAGTAATATTAATGTATATACTTGTACAATGGCTCAGTGCATATTTTGTATTTCTCTATAAGCTTGACATCAATGAGTTGGTTTGGTTGGGAAGAGTTAAGAGTAGCTATTACATCCTATCTTCTTACCACATCCATCCTGACTTACAAATAACTTTCTTCCTCTTATCCATACTTCCTAACCTCTTCTAGTGCAAATTATATCTTTCTATTCTATCTTAGATGTCCTTGCTGATCTTGATTAACACTATGGATCTCTATCCTCCAATATCTGAGGATTACCAATATCCAGAATAACTTGTTTAGTAGTTTACATTCTAGATAGCTATACTATGTAGTACATCTAGTATATAATCTAGTAGTTTACACTATACTAGCTTATCCTGAAAATCAAATAAAACTAACACCTACTTCTGGTATTGATGACAACATATCTCACTACCTTCCAGTGGTTTTCCACTTGCTAAGTCCCTAAGTTCCATTCTGAAATATATAACCAGTACAACTAGTAGAGACATAGCACACAAGCTAAAGCCAAAGGTCATTCTGCCCCATCTTCTACATTCTTGGATAATACATAACTCACTTATTTTGAACTTCTGAGATGCTCTACCAGATCTTGGATAACAAAGTATGAACTACATCTAACAGTAGCAAGATATAGTTGTTGATTTGCTTTGTCTAGCTTAAATTGAGAGTGCTAGTTTTATCTTTCAGCTTTAATCCACAGGTTTCACATATATGAGAAGTATAAGGTAAAAATCAGATTTTGTATTATTCAGGTGGCTGAGATACTAGCTTACAATTAATAAGTAACAGAGGTCTAAACATGATTTCATAGTATACTTATTGTCTCAAAGGAATTATCTTACTGATCAATGCCTATAACAGCATTGCTATCTCAATATAATGAGTGTGAGTAAGATCAGGAATTATGAATACTGGCTTAGAAAGCAACTCAACAACTGGTTTATATCTATTATAAAATCCACTATACATATATAATATGTGTTCTGGACTAAAACAAGTCACCAATTGCAGATTACAAGTATCAGTGGATAGTGATGTATACCTATAACACAGATCAAGAAATATGGTAGTCTATTGTTGACAAAATAATCCACTTCTGGGCCTATTTTAACCTTGTCAGTAGGAATGATTTATATATATACAATATCATCTCCTCTGCATCTGGATCTGACTTTATATACCAATTAATTCTACTATGATGAGTAGCTGATTTTGATCTCAAAATATGCTATTTCTCCATATTCTTTAAAAGATCAACCATACAGAAATTAAAAGCTTTCCCACACTCATTCTTTTTCTAGAACTTATCTACTATTTTGAGACAAAGTATAAAGACAGTAATCTGTGCAGCTACTACTTTGGCCATTACTAGGATATTTGGAAGGAGCACAGATATGTCATGCAGTGTGCACAATAAAAGACCAGCAGCAAAAGCTAGATGAAAACAGAGGATAATAAGAGGGTTTTTCTATTGAATTAGACCCTATCTGCTAGTATTTGTATAATCAGAACTTTGAGAAGGACTTGAATATCTCATTTTATTCATCCATTGTTACAAAATTGTGTGCAGAAGATAATATCATCATCCTCTGGTACATTTTAAAGCTGTAAATTGTGAATATCTTTCCTGTTCTCCTCCTAAAATGTATATGTATCTATACTAACCAGTAGTATGCATCACTTGTTGAAGACTTGGTCATTATTCTAATACATACTCTCTGGAAGTTTTGTAACCACTCTTTTGAACACTGGGTATATATTGCCAAGGTCACTTGTATTTTCCTTTATCTTATTCAAAATCAGAATCTTATCTTGGGTTGGAACATAGAGGCTTTCCCAACTAAGAGTATATCTGGTGACCTTGTCCTCTGAATTGACAGAGCTTAATAATCTAAGCATCAGGTAATCTGTGATAAGTAGCATATCTTGATTACATGATCATTTGCAAACAATTACAATATAATATGAATTTGGATGGGATAGTACACATCTCTTCCTCTTTCTCTATCCTTAACTCTTCCAGCAGCCTTACAAATTCTGAAAGAATTCTAGACCAATCAACATTCATACTATACTTCTCTTGCTAAACTCAAAGTTTTGTCCTATTAACAACATTCTTGTACCTTTATATCTAAGTCACATTGGCACTGACAATTAAGACATTGTCTTTCATTTGTAGAATTGGATAATGAGTTGAATGGAGAGGGATTGAAGAATCCATACCTAGTATGTCACATGTTCTATTCTTAGTCTTCTACTCTTAACAACTGCATTATCAGAAGTAGTAACATTATTATTTTCAAGTATTACTTCAAGAAGTCTGTAAAGTATATGCAGAAGATGCTACAATCTCTACAGAACTCATGCAGCATTATATAAATCATTAGCTAATATTCTTCCTTTAAAATGTCCAAGACAATAATGAAGCACCTATCACTACAGACTTAATTACAGGAACAAATAAGTCTATGTATAGAGAGACTTTGAATTCTAGATAGAGTGAGTGCTGTTTATTCTATATATAATGGTTGATGGGATTTTGCTGTTAGGCAGTTTCTGGATGGAAGTAGAGCATTATATTAAATGTGCATTCAAATGATGGGAGGTATCTGAGGATCTATATCTGAAATTGATTATATTATTGGATCTTGCTTCTCCAATCTCCATTATCAGTTGCTACTACTTGCCAAATTAATATCATTTTATATCTCTGCAGAGAAAGAATGAAGATGAATGTTTCAAAGATCATGTGTGAGCTAGTCATAGAGACCTCTCATATCTCCACTATGTGAAGTTGTGGGATAAATAGATAACTGGTGAAGAGTTTACATATAATGACTAGAGAAGCATATCTAATATCAACACTGAAAGATGCCATCTCTTGTGTATTCAATCATCAAACACAAATCTGCTCAAATTTCACAAATATGGCTATCAAAATGTCACTTGTTGGCAAAAAGTGAAGTGATAAAAGATTACCAGGAGAATGCGGGAATCATTGAGTATTTTTGCTATCTTTCATATTCTATAATTCAATAGCATCCTCAGACTCCCTTTCTACAGCTATAAATTGTCCATCAGAGGAGAATTGAGTGATACTGGCATTCATCACTTCAAATAGTATGCTAGACTTTGGTATACCATTTTCAATATTCTACAACTTGACTAGAATCAAAGATCCATCTTCATTGATTGAGGCAATTCTGCCATACCAACAACTATACTGAATAAAGACAAAATATTCACCCTCAATTCTAAACTGCTCCTCACCTCTCTTAATATTCTAGATGACTGCACTATTATTGCATCTAACCAGAATATGTGTTTTATTGGGGCTAAAACAGGCATATTCAGATAACAAATACTTAAATAGGCCCAAAATAAGATGATCTGTTTCAGAGTCACAAATATTAACATTTTCATCTAATATGAAAGCAAAGGTGTTTTCATCTAGCAAGAAGACAAGATAGTCCACAGAATTGTTATTATGCTCTGTAGTGAAGAGAATGAATGGCCACTGAGTAAGTCTGTCCTTATTTACTATTAGTATGTTTGGAAATCTTAAACTAAACTTTTGGGTGATAAGTAATGTCACAACCTTCATTCAGCTTGTATCTCCACAACCAGTAGGCCAATTTTCACAAACTAAGTTATGCTAAAAGCCCCAAATGAGGGCTATCTGCACATATGTGAGATATACAAAAGTGACAACAAATGACTGAGATATCAGGCCATCAGTAGCTGTAAAATATTTATCTGCTAATATCTCATAAATGGCTGAACAGATTTGCACGATTGAACTTGCATTGGAAAGTGCTCATCAATATGTTTACAATTGTTATGATCAATGCCTCCTGGAGACAACAGGGATATGGGCAAAGGGTATATGACAACAATGATCAGCTGCACTGAAGTAGTCTCAGTCAGCGCCTTATGTAGTAGGTGCTACAACCTACCCTGGTCCTTATTTTCTCCTCACCATTTCCTCATGTGTTACACCTCATGTATGCCTCATGGTTCCTATGACTAGTAGTATATATAGCGTAGATACACTCCTGTATCCTTACGCTTTACCAATTCTATACATCCCTTACTCTTTTTCAAGTCTTTGCCTTAGTTGCAACCTGAGCTCAAGCTTAAGATCGTTACAACAATGATATATGATGCAATAATTATTGGTAGAGATACAGGCATATCAATGTAGTGACATAATTAGTTACCTTCTAAAATTAGCCTGACAGCTGCTATAACAGATGACAGCTCCCATAAGATACAAGTTTTGATCATGTGATAACAACAGCTTGTATATAGATCATCACTTTTTTGTATATATACTTCTATGTCTAAGGATTAAACCTCAGACTTAACAATATCAATTGTTTCTGTTGATACTACTTATTACCTATTATCATTATTTCCTTATACTGAATCTCTGAAACACTATCAAGTTTCAAGTATCACAACTAGTGAGTAGCTCATTTGTAATAAGTAAGTACAAAGAAGAGGGCAAACAAATATATATGAGAGGTACTTCCAGAAATAGGAGTTATAAATGCTGAAACAAAGTAAAAGATATGATGGATAAATATAGTCAGCTTGTTATTGGGGTCTTATGTCTAACCTGTTACAATTTAAAAGCCTTAGAGTAGGTCAAAAAAAGAAATCTTGTATTTAGGTTAAACATAAGAGAACTCAATAGAGAGCTCTATACAAACTAGTCTACCTTATATACCAAAC
>Ga0157359_1001179_pt1 | contig 10488 bp, 7 predicted proteins | sample AttcapACBM3_FD_111482 | JGI IMG/M metagenome (GOLD analysis project Ga0157359, IMG submission 111482) | Fungus gardens microbial communities from leaf cutter ant in Botucatu, State of São Paulo, Brazil - Atta capiguara ACBM3 | ecosystem: Host-associated > Fungi > Mycelium > Unclassified ...
AGCTACCTAAGAAATGTTATCTTGGAAGCAAAAAGCATCTGGATTACCTTGCAGAAAATTGATAAATGTCAATCAGTGTATTGCCAATGACCCTATGCAATCATAGAGAACATGATTGTGAGACTCTAATTGAGTTTGTCCACAAGGGCATGTATTCATTTTAGGGCATACATTTTCTCAAGGAAAGAAACAATAATGATAATCACCTATGGGTGCATGATTTGTGATGAGTCTGGTGACTTGTGTATATAAGGAGCTGGAGTGTCCAATATGCTTCATCCATGCTCTTCCTTTGGAATAAGAAGAGACAATAGAATTGTCATTGAGTTCTAAGAAGCCTCTTCCTTTAAACTTAGAGACTTGAAATTGCCATTGTCTAATAATGTTGTCACATTCTTCTTTTTTTGCTAAATTTCCAAAAATTTTAGTGGGAATGTTGGTTAGATGGTTGATTGATTTAATTTCTCTATTAACCACTTAAGAACAGTAGATATCTATGACATAATTGTAATTATAGTTGTAGGTAGCATAACTGGAATACTCATCTCAGAGAGTTCTGGAATATGGAACATGACTGAGGTGAGTAATTGTAACTACTTGAATTATATATCACATTGAACAAATAATAGTAAAGGGTGAAATTTTATGGTAGTACTCCAAGCAATAGCCCACATGTGTACCACCTGCCCCTTAGCCAAATTATTATATTGGCATCTTGGGCCTTACATGGTAAAGAAGCAAGTAGGGCCCATGGCTTACCAACTAAAGCTCCTACTATAACTGAGAAGACTCCACCTAGTATTCAATATTATTAAATTAACTACCACACCTACAGATCCCATATCCAGTAGATATTCAAAACCCCTAACCCCATCCTCATGGATGGACAAGAAAAGTAGAAAGTCAAGAAGATCCTAGATAACTATTGGTACCATGGGAAGTTCCAATATCTTGTCAAATAGAAGGACTTTGGTCTTAAAGAAAATTCTTGGAAATATATCTTGGAGGTATTTGCTTTAAACAGAGTAGCAGACTTTTACTAACTGAATTCTGGTGTTCTGCAGTTCATCAGGGCTGCTAAATTTTCAACCATTAAGTTTTATATAATTCCTATTGCTTTGAGTTGCAGCAATATAAAAGAATATAGGAGACTAATGCTTTTATCTTTAACACCACTGCAGAAGTCTGTAGGATTCAAAACCTCAGACCAAACACCACTGACAAAGCCCATAGTACCTGCTTTCTTAACTTAAGATCAAACACTGCCAGAAAGCCTGCAGCATTCTTCAACCCCACTACTTCTCACTGCTGTCTTCCAAGTCCAACCCTCTATTTGTCATTAATAGTAACCTTCTCTTCCTTTTCAAGCTAATATTCTAGATAGTTCCATCAAGAACATCACTAGTTATGTTATCTTTATCATTCCTACTCAAATAAGCTGATCTGGAAGATTAGAATGTAATTCTTGGTTATATAGAATATTTATCACTTTCAGGAATCTTAGATTACTCTGTTTTCTTAGGTTCTCTTGTAGGTAAGTGGTATATTTACCAGTATTATATCAATAAATACTTAGGTTCTCCTGAAGATTGTGAAAGTTTACAAGCCTCCATAGACCCTACTAGTTATTCTAACAGTAACAGTATAATAGACTTATGAACAACACATATACTTTAGGATAAGATTAATTATTAATAACATAGACTATATATTATCAATATAAATAGTATAGTAATATATTAGAGACTTCTTGTCAAGTTCTCTTATAATCTCCATCAAACCCTTGCTTCATAAGACTACTTAGTAAACTATTGACCATCTTGGTTAGTAGTTGCCACAACAAGAAATAGTAAATGTTGTTCTCTATTACCAGTCACATTTAGAGTAGATCTTGCTCATAGTATCTGGCTTGGGTAAGCAAGATCTTATCCTTAGCTTCATATAGCTCAAAGATTATAATTTTAAGGTAAACTGGTAAAAAAGAGAAGTAGTTATAACATAATGTCCTATATACTATTTTAGTTGTCAAAATATTCAAAAGACTAAAAAACATCAGATATATGCTCTGAATGCATATAAATCTGGCCTCAGACTTACTTTGGTAAAAGACTACAAAAATACATCTCAAATCCTAAAGACTTCCAACAGGTATTAGAAAAAGTTGGACAATCATTTTTATATAATCCAGTTATGTTCTGAATCTTTGGCTCTCTATCTCTGTATAGTAGCTACTTCTTCTTAATATTACTTTTAGACCTTTTACTATAATCAGGTTTCATTCAATATCACTACTATTTCTTTACATATTCAATAGTTTGAATAAGTCTTTGTAAAGAAAGATTTTGATATACTTCTAGATCACCACAAATAGAACTACACACTTAAACTAGTCTTTAGTACTAAGTCTAAGATGTTCAAGATATACTTCAACTAAGTGAATAACTGGGTAGTTTATTAAATTATATGAAAAAATCTAAGGTCTAATGATAACCTTAAGTCAAAAATAGTAAACAAAAACAAACTCTTGTATTAAATAACACAAGAGAACTTGATCAAGTTCCTAGTATAGATTAGTCTATTTTATATACTACAAACTGTCAGAGTTGTAAATGTTAGATTATATTTTCTTTTTCTTTTTCTATTTTCTATTTATTTTCTATTTATTTTTGTTTTTATTTTATTTAGGTTAGAATAGAGTATGATACTACATATCACATGTCACTGTCACTGTCACTGTCACATGGTCACAATAAAACATGGTGGAATATTCTGGAATAATGATGGCATATAAGATGCTTAATATATGTTGACCTCATAGTTTACACATGGTCTTTAGGGTAAACTAAATGCAGTAGTAGCACAAACCATTTAGTAGAGTATATAAGGTAGACAACTTTGCACTAGAAACTCCATCAAGTTCTCCTATGATTAACCTAATCCAAAGTTTATTCTTTTGACTTTAACTCTAAGTCTTAAGACATAACACAAACTGTAGTCTGTATACATCTATAACTACTCTACCCTAAAGTATATATATTCTCTATAAAACCAGTATACTATAGCTATATTACATGACATTATTCTTTCTAGTATTTCTCTCTTTTTATAACATCACATTATAATCCCTTGTCTAAGTCCAATTCAAGTGTTATATACCATTTAACATTTACACTCTTTTCATCCTCCTCTAGTATAGATCACACTTCATTCCAATCATTCATCAACCTGAGGACCAAACTCTTTATTCCTCATCAATTTCATGGAGTTCTAAACAATAATTCCTGTAATGCCTAACAACTCAGAGTATGTACAGTAATAATATTATCAAAATTTATTTATTTAAGAACAATAGCTACCATATATAGTTTTTTAGTCTGATAATCAACTTAAATTGTGCCACACTCACTCTGAGTATACTTAAGTTTCCTCTTCTAAAATACAACTATACAACAAGTTAGGCTAGGTGTAATATCTTTTGTTAAAGCCAAGATCACTCTATCCATATAGTATTACTTCTAATCCTCTTTCAATCCCATCTTCTAACCTAATATGTCATCTATTCTGTCTTCCATACTACTTGTAGATAATTCTAGCAAGTATGAATCACTTTTTTTTTAATCAACAATTTATTACACTAGGTGTGAGGATAGACCATAGTAACTACTTCATAACTACATACAAGAAAAGCCAGACTACATGAAGAAAAAAACAAAACAAAAACAAAAGAGAGTAGAAATAAATAAAAGAAATAAAAAGAAAAGAAAATTAGTCTGCAATAAGAGTGAACTCAATTAAATAGTTATATTTCCAAACAAAAATGCATTACTACTTAATTCTAAGAAGAAAACAAAATAACTTATCAAATCTCTTCTCAGATTTTAATATACATTAAATCTTCTACATTCATGCAGAATATAATATCTTGTTTCTATGGGATAAGATCTACACAGACAACTAAAATATTTCCAAGGAAAGAATCTTAGCCTATACTTGCTAGTTGGGATATGATTGACTATTGTTCTAGTTGCTCTTATATATAGTGAATTTGAGTGCCCAAAATATTTGAGCTATAATCCTCCTTTCACATATATAGATTTGAGAGAGTTGTGTTGTAGCAACCACTTATTACAAAGACAAATAATTACACAAGTGGTAAATCTCTTAAGGGGATATCAAGTGGGAAGTTCACAAAAGAACTCGACAAGGAGTCTCTGCTAAATTAAAGTCCTATATATACAAAGTACACATGGTCCATGCTACTAATAATTACACCTGCCCTTATATCCATACTATAACCTCATGTCTGTCTCATTTCCTGCTCAAGGCTACTATATTGTATACATGTGCCCTGATGTTATCTTCCAGATCCTTCTACTATGTTTTAGGCCTATGATGTCACATCATGTGACTGCAGTGTCATGTGCCTTCTTCATCATCCAAAGAAAAAAGAAAAAGAAAAGAAAAGAAACACAAATTTAATATAAAGTCAGAAAAATAAAATAAAATAAAACAAAAATTGTTAGTATCCAAAGTGTCCCATAACAGGTTGTTGTCTTCATCACAAAGATCAAGAAAATGATGTCCCTTTAGGTCTGAAGCTTGAAAGGTCATTTTCTAGCTGGATAGGATATTATCACACTCACTTTTTTTTACTAAAGTCCTAAGATAACTTACATGAATATAAGGGTTGTGAATAGAGATGTTTAGTTTCCATATCGACAGCTTTATGAAGTGACCAGTCACACCAGCTTGAACATTCCCAGAATTTGATTGAATTATTACGACTTTTAATGAAAAATTTTCTGAGTTCTTTAGAAATAGCAGCTGTATGGATTTGGTATGAATGTACTGAAGAGTCAAAAATTCTCTAAGCAGCATGAAGCAAATCAGTGATGATGATAATTTTTGAGATACCTAGGATATTGGTGGCTTAATTTATACCATACCTGATGGCAAAAAGTTTGGCTTCTATGGTCAAAACATTCACAGTGTAATGAATTATCTTAATGATAGATTTATTACAGATATGAATATAAGTAATAGAGGTAGCTACATCGTTTTTGATACTGGTGTTGGTAATCACTAGAGCATGAGAGAAGTCTGATGAGAACATGATAGTCAAGTTGTCAAGTTGCTACAATCAATATTTGAAGGTTTTGTTACTACATCTTTTAAATGAATGAAAAGAAAAATGATTAGAAAAAGAATCAACAATTCTAGAACCAGGGAAAAACTCTTTGTTAAGTGAGTCAAATACAGGGAATACTTCATTGAACCTATTGTCTATGTCAACAACAGAATCTTTGATTATCAATTGCTGATGTAAAGTAGGTGAATTCAACAAAAAACAATAAGAGTCGATATTGAGTGAAGGTCTTGACTCAAGTAATGATCTCAAAATGTGATTGTCTGAGAGCAAATAAGCTCTAAGCTGAGCTCTTTTATTGAGTTTACAAAGGTACAGATGAATAGGGATGAGGCCTGCAATTGCTCTAATACAAAAGAAGAGAGACATTAAAAAAGTGCCTAAGATCCAAATCACCACTCTTCTTTGCATCATTTTCAGTTCCTTAAGAGGATATGACAATGGTGCTTTATTGTAATACCAAAGTTGGAAGCCATAAAGAACAATAGGAAGAACATAACTTCTATATAGAAGTCATTTTTAATGAGGAATAAGACCATGAGCTGAATTACCAAGAATCTTTATATGTTTGACAGTCAAAATAGCCTTGTTCACATAGTAATTGATGTGAGACTGAAAAGATGGTTTTCTGTTGAAAATAAACCCCAGGTATTTTCATGTACTCCTGGAACAAAGTATAGGACCCCCAATGCAGAGAGATTGAGAAGAGGAGGGTAGAAAACACCATTAGATCTGGAAAAATAGAATACCTCTATCTTTTTATGTTCTGATATTAGTCTGAATTTCTCCAAAAAAGAAGAGGTAACTCTATGACTACAAAAGAGAAAGTCATTCAAAACTGCCAATGATTTGCTCTGGGCTATAAGGAGTCTATCATGAGCAAAATATAAAATAGAGTTTTAGGGTTTTCAGATGTTTTTCAAGAATGTGAAGAACAGGAGCTAAATACAAAGTAGATAAAATGGGAGAGAGAGCAGAGTCTTGCCTCAATCCAATATCAACATTGAAAAATAGAGAAGAAAAATTATTCCAGAGATACTGAGTTTTTCTTCCTGCTAAATAGTTTGAAAAGAAATATTTGACCTTAAGGTCAAAACCAGTCTTTCTGAGAATAAGGAGGAGTAGACAATGATTTAGAGAGAGAAAGAACTGAGTGATATCAAAGACTAAAGTGCTTGTCATTTTATACTTGATCCAACCTGAACAAATGAAGTGAGCAAGAGTAACATCACTCCTAAATCAGACATTGATCTTTGCTTCAAACTGCCTAATTGACTTGGATATATGAAATTATTCAAAATTGAATGAAATTGAAGTCTATTACCTATAAATTTTTTAATGAGTTTTCCTATAGTGTTAAGAAGAATGATTGGTCTGAAGGATTTAGGAGAATCATACAATTCCTTGTTGAGTTTTGGAATAATAATAGATGTGGATACTTTGAAGTGGGAAGGCTAGTGACCTAACTCAAAACACATATCAGCAATGTTAATAATACTCTTCAGACATGATTTCTCCTTGACAATACACTTGAGGTATCTCCAAGATAATTTGTCAGGTCCTGGAGTTGTCAATTTGTTGTATTTAGCAATAGAACTAATGAATTCCTCTTTAGAGAAAGGAACCCATTTTGAAAGTTGTTTGTTTGAAATTTCATCTAATACACCAATGTTGATTTGATGGTCTTGAGTGGTATTAAACAACAAGTGAAGAGCAAACTAGAGGTCCTTGATTTCTATATATGAATGACTATTATGCTTGATGGCTTCAACATCAGGAAGCTTGTATTTATTGACCCAATTCATGAGTTCTCATAGACCTCTTCTTTTGTTGGAGATTTCTTGAATTTTTTGGTCAAAGAAGGATCATTTGGTACTCTTGACTATTTCTCTGAACTACTTCCAATCTTTGACATGTTTGGTTAACCTATATTTCTCAAGATCTCTACTACACTTTTTATCCCACTAACTCTTGGAGTACTTGGTGATATTGACGATCTTTGAGTTTTCTTCCCATATTTTTTCTATAGAATGAGTGAGAGTCAGAACTACATTTTCAAGAGATTTGATATCCAATAAATCACTGATATCAATAGATCTGATAGTTTTGATGAGATCATTGACAAAGATTTTTTCTTTATTACTGTCCTTGACAATCATTCACTTTTTGGTTTGAATATGTTCTTTAACTATTAGAATGGTAATTTTAAGTGGGGTGTGATCTGAGATGAGATGCTACTCTAGCTGGATTGAGTAATTGTCTAGTTCCTCTGACCTGAATTATAGGAACATTAAGTTGAGGACCAAATTTGAATCTTGACTATTATCAGAATATCTAGTAGGAACTCAGTTAATGGGCTCAGACAGACCTAAATTAAAGGAGTTTGCAATATCAAACAATAAATCACTATGAGAAGAATGATGCAGGTACACTAAATCCTACAAATTGTCTCTAATATTAAACTCACCAGTTATAACCAAAACATTTTGAATGTCAACCTCAGTATCCTTGAGATACTTCAAGGCTGCTTAAGATGAGTTCAAATAAATGTTTATTGGATAGAAAACAGAATTGTTGTTAAAAAAGAAGACAAGAGAAATATTTCTGTAATTAAAAAATATCTTTGTGAAGTGAAAAACAAAAATATGATAGCCTAATGTTAATATAAGTTACAACTCTTGGAGAGTCATTGTCAACCAAAGAATTTCTAGAAAAGATCAACCAATTTGAATGATTTGGAACTCCTACCATAGTAACTTAAGCTTTGAGTTTAAGCAAAAGACACACTCTCATATTGAGTAATACAAGAGAATTTGATAGAGTTCCTAAGTACAAGACATCTACCTTATATACAAACTACTGATGGTCTGTGCTATACTCCTTTAGCCCTACCCTAATGACTATGTGTTTGCCTTAAGGTCGACATGTATTAACCATGCTATATGACATCATTATCTCTAAAACCTTTTACATTATTTTATTGCATCATATGAGCATGTGACTTGTGTGACTGTGGCTGTGACTTGTGTGACCATGAGTCACACCTATATTAAAATAAAGAAAAGAAAAGAAAACTCAAAAAATAAAATAAAAGAACATAAAAGAAAAGGAAAAAATAGAATAAAACTAAGTCTATCATTTACAACTCTAACATACCTACTCTTCTCCTTCTTTACTTTTTGAGCTTGGTATAGAACAAATAGTAACCTATGTCAATTCTTAAATGAAGATGACATCAAATAAATATTGAGTTTTGAGGATTATGTCTACAATTGAATTATTCTTTCTCATGTTCTGTTTCATGAAAAAATCTTAATACCTTTGATATTCATGAATAGTTACCATTCCCAACAGAACAAATTGACTGTTTTCTAGTATCACAAATTTCTTGGTACTTCTTTAAGTGCTATTTATGATTGAACCTATGTTTCCAAAAGAGACACAGGTTAGAGTTGGCTTGATGGTCATCTTTGTAGTTGAGACATTTGAATGTGTTGTTACAATCACAAGACCTTAGAGTAGGTCAAGTAAAAGAACCTTGTATTAGGGTTAAATACAAGAGAACTTAATAGAGAGATCTGTACATAATTGTCTATCTTATATACTAAAACTCCATAGTTCATGCTAACTACTTCTAACCTACCCTAAATAGCCATGTGTTTGTCTTAAGGTCAACATGTGTTAAACATGCTGTATGACACCATTCTTCTAGAACCTTCTATGCTTTTCTATGTGACATGTGACTGTGTGACTACATGACTATGATATCATGTTAACCCTAACCCTAAGTCCCCAAAAATGAAAATGAAAAGGAAATAACCAATGAGAAAAGAAAAGAAAAATAAAATAGTTAGAGTCTACCATCTTGAACTCTGACATATGTGGAAGCATAGTTCACCCTGCTTCATTTTTAACCTGAGAGAATTAGACTTGCTATTATCTTTGTAACACCACACAAAGTGTTGGTGGTGTTCAGACTTATGCAGGCCATTACACTTGATGCATTTGGACCCTTTAATTCTGTAAGAAAAGGTTGCATGACCCCATTTCTAGTAATTCTTGCACTAAGATACTCCAGGGTTCATATTGGTATCTCTAATTGTAGCAATGTAGCTTTCTACACTGAAGCATCTATTGATGAGTCCTTTGGCATTACTACCACTCTGTGTTGTGGCAACCACTAGTCACAATGACCAATAGTAACACAAACAATAAATCTCTCAGTAGGATATCAAGTAGGGATCATAAGAGAACTCAACAAGGAGTCTCTGCTGAATTGCTACCCTATTTATATAAATTACACATGGTCCATGCTACTTAATATTTATTCTACCCTAAAGTCCATATATTGTCCATGAGTGCACCATGTGTATAACTATGAGGTAGCCATATAGGTAATATGCTCTTTGATGTCATCCATCTAGACCACTCTAGCCTAATCTAGTCTATTCAAGGCCTATGACCTCACATCATGTGATATGTCATGTGACCTTAGTCATGTGCCTCTTCATTGTCAATAAAAAAGAAAAATATAAATATAAAATCAAGAAAAACAGATAAAAGAAAAAGAAAAGTATTAGTGTCTCAGTATACCATAATACTCTGGATGTCCCATATATCGAACCAAATAATAGCCATATCAGATTTGGGAGAAACCTTGATTATGTAGGATCTTAATACTAGTATAATATTGTTGAAAATATGATTTCTCTTCAAGATTTCCTCAACCACATCTGCATTGATCAGAATGTTAGTGTTTTCTATAATATACAGGATACTTATAATTTTCAGATATGATTTAAATTGAGAAAGACGAGGCACTTCCACTCCTTCAGCAATAACATTTTTGGCATTCTTAACATATCTCTCATGTCAAGTTCACAAACAGTGGACTTAGGTTTTCTTTACTTTACTTTTCATTTTCCTTTTATTTTCGATTTATTTTTCTATTTTCTATTTTTAGAACAACTAGGGTTAGGGCTGATTGGTCACGCTGTCACATCAGTCACAATCTGATGGCATAGTTACCAGACAGATCATGAGACTTGAGAGAATTTAGTAGAAGACTCAAGAACAAATAATGTCATACAACATGGATACCATATGGTTGTTTAGGGTAGGATGCACAGTATTTAGCACGGACCATCTGTAGGACTATATAAGGTAGACTAGTTTGTAGAAGAGTTCTCTATCGAGTTCTCTTGTGTTTCTCTAATATAAGAGTTGTTCTTATCTCCAACCCTAAGGAATAAGTTCATAACATCTCAATTGTTTGAAGATCAAAAGAGAAGACAATCTTGTTTGTGATGATCATGACTCTTAAATTTTCTGAGTGAATAAAG
>Ga0157359_1001182_pt1 | contig 10481 bp, 8 predicted proteins | sample AttcapACBM3_FD_111482 | JGI IMG/M metagenome (GOLD analysis project Ga0157359, IMG submission 111482) | Fungus gardens microbial communities from leaf cutter ant in Botucatu, State of São Paulo, Brazil - Atta capiguara ACBM3 | ecosystem: Host-associated > Fungi > Mycelium > Unclassified ...
ACAAGCGAGTAAATCTCTTAGGTGGATATCTAGTGGGAATTTCACAAGAGAACTCAACAAGGAGCCTCTTCTTAATTAGAGTCCTATTTATACAAAAGGTTCATGGTCTGTGCTACTAATATTTAACCCTGCCCTTATATCCATGCTTCATCCTCATGTCTGCCTCATGTCTTACTCAAGGCTACTATGTGTACTCCATGTGCTCTGATGTCATCTTCTACTTCCTTCTACCATGTTCTAGGCTTATAACATCACATCATGTGACCTGTCATGTGACTTCGATGTCACGTGCCTCTTCATTGTCCAAAAGAAAAGAAAAGAAAAGAAAAAGAAAAAGAAAACAAAATCCCTATAAAGTTAGAAAATAAAAGAAAAAGAAAATAAAAATTGTTCATGTCCAAAGCGTCCCATAACACTATGTAACATATAAGAGTAAACATATTTTTAAAAGTATAACCTACAGATATAAACATATCTATATCTTATAGTCAAGATATGGAAAAGAGCACCAAACCCATGATAGAATCTTTAACTATACTATATGGTAACAATCAACTAGTAGACTCAGATTTTTGGAATGGTCTTTTTGTTCTAGTCTTGTTACTCAGGATCAATAAATTTCTCAATAGTAATACTCAAAACATTATCTGTTTACTTTTTAAAATTGGTATATTTATCAAGCAGCATTTACTTGGTGACAAACTAGCCAAGAATTTTCTAAAACTAGTAAATATCAGTTTCATAGCATAAAATTTAATTAATATAATATATTAGTCTGGCTGGGATTATCTCAGTACAGATGCAGAATATTTTGTCAATGTATTTCATTATACTTTATACCAGTAGCTCCTAAAACTTTCAAATCTACTCTGTCTTTCAGTTTAGTCATACAAATTCTAGTGTTTCATAGTATAAAAACTGTTAGAAATGAGAATATTTAACCTTTGGGTATTAGTCATATGTGTTCAGGTATATCAAATACAATGAATCTTACAAGACTGAGCATCATAGGGAGAAATCACAGTACTATAAAGAAAATACTAATGTTGATCTGCCAAGGCTTGTTATAAAGGAAGGTGAGCTTTGTTCTCATTCTTTCAAATGTATTAACTATGAAGATGACTATCAAGCAGATAGCTACACATATCCTTATTGGCATAACTATTTCAATAAAATTTGATATAGTAAAAAACAATAGAAACTCTAAAGAATTAAAGTACAGTAATATAGAAATTCTGTTATTTTTAGATTAGTTTTAATTTTAATTTTAATTTTGATTTCTACATGTTGTTTGTTTTTCAATGTTTGTAGCTACAAAGTAGTTACTGCAGTCTACTATTGTGCTCCATATTATAAATTATTGATTTAAAAAAATCTAGAATTTTAGTTATCAGAGTTAAAGATAGTAAACTCTATTTATTTTTACTTCTTTTCTTATTTTTATTTTTATTTTTATTTATTTTTTTAATTTTGAACTTAGGGTTAAAAGTTAGTATAATATTATATATAACTATTATAAACTGATACAAATATAATACTATGTCATATATATATCATATATCATATAAAAGAATATAAAAAATTCCAGAATAATAACATCATATAATATATTTACCATATGTTAATCTTATGGATAATATATTCTTATTAGAATAGGCTAGGTTTAGTATAGCATAGACTATTAACCTAGTATATATAAGGTAAAAACTTTGTACTTAGAACTTTATTGAGTTTTTTAATATTAATTCTAATATAAGATTCTTTTATTAACTTAATACTTTGAGTTTTTCAATTAACTTATAGATAATCTAAGCAATAGAATACTTGTATCCTTCTTTATCTTAGAGACCAATGTTATAATTAAAACTTCAGTCAATAGATTTATCAGCTAATGTAAAGTTCTTCTCTAGTTAATAAAGAGAGAAGGAGTAAGTAGCAGAAGATTCTAATCCTCTAAGGCTGAGACTATTACAACTTAAGACTCAAAGTTAAGTTAAACATACTAGACTCATATGATATTATTGTTCTGAAATCTTCTACAATATTCTTTGTGATATATAATGTGACTATGATGTGTGACAGTATTATGTGACATGTGACCAATGCATGACACCATGTCATGTTGTGTGACAGTTTGTGACAGTCATATTAACCTCTATGTTATAATCTTAAACCTTTAGAGCGAGGTTAAAGATTAAACTCTTGTATTAGAATAAACACAAAAGAACTCAATAGAGAGCTCTTTACAAAGTAGTCTACCTTATATACCTATTCAGATGGTCTGTGCTAACTACTGTGCACCCTACCCTAAATAACTATGTGTAAGGCATGAGGTTAACATATGGTATATATGTTGTATAACATTACTTCTTTTAGAACCTTTTACTTCCTTCTCTCTAGTCCCATGATCAATATTGTGACCACACCATCAGATGTGACTGATGTGATTGATTACTCTAACTCTAACTCAGAATAGAAAAATGTAAAATAATTCAAAAGAAAATAAAAATGAGAAAGAAAATAAAATAAATTGAAGTCTATTGTTTTTGTTTCTTACACTCTAACCCTAAATCCAAGATAAAAAATGAATAGAAATGAAAATAGAAATAAAAAAGAAAATAAGTTTATTGTTTTCAACTCTGATCTGGAATAATACTAGAGTTTGGAGTTATAAGTAAGAATATGTCTATATTTTCTAAAAGAGTGTGTATAAGTAATTAGGAAAAAATAGTTAGTTTTAGATTAAGTTGTCTTAAGTAATAAAAAGGATTTTTTATAATATTGGTAAATTGTTTGCTTAGCTATAATATAGTTATGAAAGAAGATTTCAAGTAAGAATCTATAAATACTTTTCTAGAAAAGGCTATGAGAGTAAACTAGGATACATAATAGATAGAAAAAGTAATAGTAGTGTTAGAGTCCAAAAATACTATCAAAAACTATTATATCAGAGTTAAAGATAATATACTTGGTTTATTTTATTTTCTATTTATTTTCTTATTTTTGAACTTAAAGTTAGAAATTAATATTATATGGAACTATCATATATTTGTCATATATCACAATTATAGTTATATATCACACAAAAAGATATAAGAGGTTCTAAAATAATAATATTATACTATTAGAGTTATAAATAATAAACTCTATTTTATTTGTATTTAATTTAAGGTTAGGGTTTAGTGTGACATCACATGTAACTGTCACAAAATGTCACATAACATAACATAGTATCACATATAAATTATATAATAGAAAAATATAGAAGGTTCTAAGATGATGATATAATACATATGTTCTTTAAAGTAGGCTAAATTTAGTGTAGTATGGACCAACAGCCTAGTATATATAAAATAGATATATACTGTATGTCCACTATATATTGTCCTTATAATAGATAATGTTAGGATGAAACTTGCTTTAAGTAGATATTTATAATCAGTTATATAGAAGAAGAGAATTAGATCAAGTATGAAAACTTATCTGAGAAATGGATGTGAAAATCTATCAGATTATGTAAGTATTCAGAATATAGATCAAGCTTAAAAGCTTATCTGTAGATAGACAATATAATCTTAAATAATAACTTTGGCCTCAACTTATATGTTATATCTATTATCTGTTGTATAGTTGTAATTTCAAAAGTTAAGATATTAGAAAGAAGTAAGAGAAGGATTCTGAGTTGAATTTTAGTCAGGTCAGATTCTTAGTCAAGTCTTAGTTAATTTTCAGACTAGATATTACAGAGTATTTACTTGGTCTTATATACCAAGTCTGTAGTCAGAACTGTAACTAGGAAATAGTAGTATAAGAAATACTAGCAGTCTTTAGAATATTGAATACTGCTTATTGTTAGAATCAAGAATGGTGGACTTGTTTTTTTCAGTTCTAGTTTCTTATTTAAAGACTTTTCTATTTTACTTAAATTCTTCTATTTCTTTTTCTCTTTTTCTCTTTATCTCATCATGTGACAATGGAAGGGTGATGTCATATATTATAAAAGAGATAATTATAAGTATATACAGACTATGTATCAGAAGTATATAAATATACCTGTACTAAGAACCTTACTTAGTTCTTTTGTATTGAACAATATCAGTTTTTAATTTTGACCAAACTTTTAGACTTAAGTTATAATACTTCTTAGCTTTTAGTATTATAACTTAAGTTCAAAAATTAGGATAAAAGAAGAATCTTATATTAATTAGTATAAAAGAACTCAGTAAAGTTCTTAGTATAAGTAAGTCTATTCTGTGTATGGTCTGTGTACACTTTATATTTAGCCTATCCTAAATGTTATAAGTTATATATATAAGAGTTATTATATTATATGATATATAATATTATTCTTCTAGACCTTTTTTATGTATCACATGATATTGTAGCTATAATATGTGACAGTCATTACATCTCATCATGTTACTATTACAGTTATGATAGTCATGTGTAATGTCACATTATTCTTTTTTACTAAGTCAAAAATAAAGAAAGAATAGAGAAGAATCAAATATAAAAATAGACAAGCTCAGTCTGCTATGAGAACTGTTCTACAACTTCTGCTACACATTCAGAACTTTGAGTTGGTATTTATTAAGGGAAAATTTGACATTCTCCTAGACTACTAGCAGTGGAATTATGCTATTGAACTAACATCTTGTACCAAGCTTAAGCTTTCCAAAGTCTATCTGCTATTACTAGTAAAGTAGTCTAAACTCAATATTTTTCTTGCTTATTAGATATAGTTTATATCTTATTATCTGAGATCCAATAAAGGTTTCTTGAAAGTCCAAATAGGTTATTTAAGTATTATCTAAGAACACAAAAGTAAAAATTAGAATGATCTTTGGCTTTAACTTGTATACTATATCTCCATAAGTTATATTGGTCATATATTTCAAAAGAGTACTTAAAGAGCTCAGAGAATTGAGATCACTAAAAGATAACAAAATATGTTGTTGCCAATACCAGAAGTTAGTGTTAATTAATATAAACTACTGATTTATATACCAAGTAATTTACTTAGGATAGTTGTCTAGTATAGAAACTACTAAGTGAGTTACTCTAGTTACTAATATTCTTCAGATATTAGGGAACAGAGTTTGCAAGAGTCCAGCAAGGACATCTAAGATGAAATAGAGACAATTTATCTATACTGAAAAAGATTGGGAAGTATAGATAATAGAGAAGATATTATTTATTTCAACTTATAAATAATACCTGTTCTCTCATTTATACTTCTATTGTATAAGGAATATACCCAAAAAAGAAAACTATTTGTAGAAAAATTACAAAAGATATCAAAAGAGTGTAGAAATAGTATATAATACTTATACATATAAATCCAGAGTTATTAGAATCAAAAATAGTGGACTATATTTTATTTTATTTTATTTTTCATTTTTATTCTATTTTCTATTTATTTTATATTTTAAACTATGGCTTCTAGTATGGACAATATTGATATGAATGATGACTTTGTTGTCAATACTATTATCCACAACAATTATGACAAGATGAGAGGTCATACTCTTATGCCTAGTGCAAATAGTTCCCACTCTGTTTTGTATTCCTCCTCCAATATGAGTGAGAAGGTATATACAGAATGAATGCAGAGAGAAAGTGACAGAATGGTTCAAGATGAACCTACTGCCTCATCTAACAGCATTCAGCTTGAGTACATGGCACAAGAGGTGCAAAACCCTATTATCAACAAGGTAGCTGAACCTCCTTCTAATATGAGAACTGAATGTGAGCACAATATTGCTTCAACACATGTCAACATTACTATGGTCAAACTAACTATGGTTACTACAGCCAAAAATCCTAATGTCATCAATATCCAACTAAACTACAATATTAATCAACTATTGGATCCAGACTCTTGGGATGGTGACTTTAGAGCAATTTCCCTTCATGGCTCAATGGAATATCTCAGTTCCAACATCAAGATCATCAAAGAATCACTCTTCAAAATGGAGAAGTTCATCCTAGGTAAAAGCATTGATAGCAGTAAGGCTAACAACATCAAAGACTTTGAAGGTTTAGGCAAGGCAGCATAGGGATTCATCTCAGCCTTCTATTCATCTTAGTGGGACAGCTTATTAGTTGATGGCACTAACCATTCTTTTAGAAATAATGTCAAATCAAAGTTCAGCCCGCAAGTGGCAAAAGAAGCCACCAAAGCTAAAGAATCTAACATATCCCATTCCTCTTATGTTTTAATCCTCCCTTCTTCCATCCTAGCAAAATCAGCTAAGGAAGTTAATAAAATATCAAAATATTTCAAAAAACAACAATTTGTTAATCAAGGACCCAAATTATATGTGCAGGTATCTGCCAGGCAAACTAACCCTACTAATATTGCTAGAGAAACATTGAAAATCAAGGAGGCCTTCCCTAAACTCCAGAACAAAAAAATTGAAATAGTACAAAAAATTATCAATGGCCAGAACAAACCCAAACCAAAAATTAATATAACTACCAAAGAACCATTCTATAAACAAGTCATCATTCCAATGAAAAGCGAAGATGCAAATATTCTTATCAAGAATTTGAGTATACATGTAATTAACATTAACCAAATTCTCAAAAACATCAAGTCTAGTGTTATAGCAGACTATATACATGTTGATGATAAAGGCATTATAATCACTACTAACAATATCGCTTCTCCCTCAGACTTACAAGCCATCAAGAAGTATGTCAAGAGCGTGTCTTGTGTTGATACAAATCAAGTCCAATCCCCCCAACTTTCTCAATCCAAGTCATATTTAAAAATTGTTGGCATTCCATATCTATCTGAAGCCACTAACTTACACATTACCTCTGAAGAGATAAAAAACACCCTCAAGAATACTCACATCTTTAATGATGTCATTTTAGCCTCAAAACTGAGAATTATAAAGGTCTTTCTGAAATCCGACATAGTCATTATATGGGTCAATATATGGAATTCTCAAAGTAGCTCTAATACCAAATCCCTCATTAACCATAGATTTAACATTGGAAGGTTTATCACTACCATGCATGGTGCCAACGTGAATCCAGGTGTTCCTTAGTGCAAAAACTACTGGAAATGGGGTCATACTGCCAGTATTTGTAGAATACAGAGGGTAAAATGCATCAAATACAATGGCCTGCATCAATCTATTCACTACAGAGAATTTGCATGGTGCTGCAAAGCAAACAACAAAATCAACCCTTCCAGACTTGAAATGAAGAAAGGCAAGCCTTGTTCCCATTCCTTCAGATGCTCCAACTGTAAGGGCAAGCATCAAGCAGACTCCACCAATTGTCTATTCTGGAAACATTGTTTCAATAAAGAGTGGCATAGCAAAGAATACACTAAATTTTGCAAAAACTGCAAGGAATCAATTTGTTCATCTGTGAATGCCTGCACAATATGATTTTTAAAGATATCAAAATCTTTTCTCAAAAGGTTCATAAAAACTTCCTTCTCATTAACACCATCCTAGAAGCCAACTCTTCTTTCAACATCATCTTCATCCAAGAACCCTCTTGGTCCACTATTTGCTCCATTCCCAGCTCTTCAAATTGTGAAGGAGATACTCTTGTTGGCATGGTTAACCATCTTAGTTGGCTAACATTCATCAGATCCAACACTACTGAGATGGACTATCCAAAAGTCATTGCTTACATCAATATTAGACTTTCTTCTTTTCATTTCTCTTTTTGCAAAGATATTATTGATCATAAAGACATTTTACTTACCTCGTTCTTCAATAACAGTGAACTTTTCTAGCTTATGAATATTTATTCAGATTCTTCCCATTCTGCTTTAAAGTATCTAAAGAATACTGAAGTGAACCTTTGCAATCTTCTCATTATAATAGGCGATTTCAACATTAGGAATAGTTTATGAGACTCTTCCTTTCCTCATCATTCGTCTATTAGTAATGACTTAATTATTCTTGCAGATTCTCTTGATTTATTCTTATCAATTCCCACTAATCAAGTCCCCACTAGATACATAGACAATGCCAATGAGTCAAACTCAACTATTGACCTTATGTTCATACAATGTGATTCCCCTGCTCTCAACAATCACTCTATTCACCCAAGTGGCCCCTTTCTTCTGACCATGCTCCCTTAACCATCACTATTCCCATTTCAGAAGAAATTGTCAATACACATAAAAGCAACATCAAAAAAGGTAGCAATGAAGAAACTCAGTTTTTAGAAGACACTGCCAACATTATTAAGAACTTGAACATCTCAAATCTCATGGATATTCATATGTTGGAAAACATTGTCAACAAACTTGCCATTGAAGTGGAAGAGGCATATGTTGTGGCAACCACTTATTAGAAAGACAAATGATTACACAAGCAGTAAATCTCTTAAGTTGAATATCAAGTGAGAAGTTCACAAGAGAACTCAACAAGGAGTCTCTACTAAATTAGAGTTCTATATATACAAAGTACACATGGTCCATGCTACTAATAATTATGCCTGCCCTTATGTCCATGCTACAGCCTTATATCCACCTCATTCACTACTCAAGGCTACCATGTTGTATACATGTGCCCTGATGTCATCTTCTAGATCCTTCCCCCATGTTTTAGGCCTATGAAGTCACATCATGTGACATGTCATGTGACTGTGGTGTCATATGCTTTTTCATCATCCAACAAAAGAAAAAGAAAAAGAAAACAAAATCAATATAAAATTAGAAAAATAAAATAAAATAAAATAAAAATTGTTAGTGTCCAAAGCATCTCATAACAGCATGGAACTGAAATGTGAAACTCACTAATATCACAAGACATTCCAAGAGTTGGTAAGATGATAATTGTAGTAGAGAACTTGAAAAATACAGAATATCAAAGAGTCTAGAAGACTAGAAATCCTTCTGCAGAACCATAAAGAGTACCAAAAAAACATTCTTCAACCTCAAAATCAATGAAATAGCCAACAAAAAACAAGAACCATGGGAGCTTATAAATTGGGTCAACAAACAAAAAATTTCCACTCCAGAAGCTATCAAATTCAATGGTTGGCCATGCCTTGAACTGGACAATTTCTGGCAAGCATTACATTCTATCTTTAATACTGCTCAGCACCACATTATAGATTGTGTTGTTCTAAATGAATTAGTGTCATTTTTGTCCTTGTCTTGGATATGTTTTGCAGAAGAAGAATTTATCAGTTCTCTGATCAAATGCAACAATTCTTCCATCCCAGGGCCTGACAAGCTGTTTTGGAGACACCTCAAAATTATTCTCAAAGACAGTACATGCTTGGAAAACGTTATCTCCATTGCAAACACTTGTATCAAACTGGGTCACTGGATATCTCATTTCAAGATCTCTTCAACTATTGTTATCCCTAAACCTAACAAAATGTTGTATGACTCCCCAAAGACATTTAGACCTATTGTCTTCTTGAACATATTGGGTAAACTCATCAAAAAAGCCATTAGCAATAGACTACAACTTCATGTAGTCTCCAATAATTTCATTCACCATAGTCAATTTAGTGGTCTCAAGTTCAAATCCATGACTGATACGGATATCACTCTCACTTATTTTATTCATACTAGATGGGTCAAGAATCTGTTAACCAGTACTCTTGCCTTCAACATTTCCTAATTCTTCCCTTCTCTTAATCACCACCTCCTTTCTCTCATTCTCAGGAAAGCTGGTTTAGACTCTAGCATTGTCCAATTTTTCTCCAGTTATCTTGTCAATAGAAAAACAAAATATGTTTGGAATAATTTCTCCTCTCATTTTGTTGATTTTAACATTGGTGTGGACCAAGGCTCAGCCCTATTCCCTATTCTTTCAGCTTTTCTTTGTTGACAATGGCTTGCTCATTACTCAAAGCAAGTCTTTTGAAACTTCTAACACTTATCTTTTTTGTAGTTACAACATTGCCCTTAACCTTCTCACCAAATTTGGACTTCAAGTCAAACACTCAAAAACCAAAGTGTTCCACTTCTCCAGAGCACATGGTATCTTTAACCCTCCTTCCCTTGATATTTCACCTCTAGGTGGCCCAATTCTTTCTCCAAAGTTTTCTTGGCACTACCTTGGCTTCATTTTTGACAGGAAATTATCTTTCCATAGCCATATCAACTTCTATGCAAATAAGGTGATCTCAACAATCAAATGCATGAAAATTCTCAGCAATTCCACTAGAGGTTTAAACCCATATCAAAAATGTTTACTCTATAGATGTTGCACTATGCCAATTGCCCTCTATGGCTTTTAACTATGACATTACAACAAAGTGTTGTAGCAACCACTTGCCGTAACGGCACTCGTAGTTTGCTTACTTCAGCAAAGCTCTCTAATGGGCTATCTAGTAGTGGAGATTTACAAGGATTACAAGGGTTACAAGAGAACTCCACAAGGAGCCCTCGCTGTATTGCTCCTCTATTTATATAAATTACATGTGGTCCGTGCTACAACAATATTAACCTACCCTTATGTCCATGCATCGTCCTCATGTCCTATTAC
>Ga0157359_1001183_pt1 | contig 10476 bp, 5 predicted proteins | sample AttcapACBM3_FD_111482 | JGI IMG/M metagenome (GOLD analysis project Ga0157359, IMG submission 111482) | Fungus gardens microbial communities from leaf cutter ant in Botucatu, State of São Paulo, Brazil - Atta capiguara ACBM3 | ecosystem: Host-associated > Fungi > Mycelium > Unclassified ...
CCCCGCGATGTCTACCCCTGGCCCCGACCTGGATCTTTCCCGTCTCGACGATCACCTCGCCAACCTGATCGCCGACATTCGCCAGCGCACCCAGGCGCTGCAGCCGGCCGCGTCGCCGGCCGAGCCCACCTGGGAGGCCCTGCAGGAGCTGGACGACGAGGCCCTGGTGCGTGCGGCCTATCACTACCTGACCGGGCACCCCATCGAGCCGGAGCGGCTGTCCCACTACCTGACCCGCCTGCGCGGCGGCGAGGATCGTTTCGATCTGCTGGCGGCCATCCATCTCAGCCCGGAAGGGCAGCGCCATGGCGCCGCCGCGCCGGGACTGCGCCGTGCGCTGCTCAAGCGCAAGCTGCGCCGGGTGCCGGTGATCGGGCGACTGCTGAGCCTGATGCTGGAGGTGGCTGGCCTGCAGGGGCGGCAGCAGCGCGACAATGCCCGCTACTACCGCTGGCAGAACCAGCTGGCCTTGCAGGCGATCCTGCTGCAGCAGCAGAGCAACCTGCTGGAGTGGCATCAGCAGCGCTGGCAGGTGCTGCAGGATCAGGCGCCCGAGCCGCGCCTGGGCGAGCTGGAGCGCGAACTGGCCCGGGTGGAAGCACAATTGGTCCAGGCCCAGCGACAGCTGGACCGTGGTGAGCAAGAGCTGCGCACACGACTAAGCCTGCTGGAAACCGCCCCGGCAATGCCCCTGGCGCCCCAGAGTGCGGCCCTTGGCGTACCCCTGGCGTTGGAGCGGACGCTTCGTGAGCACTTTGCCTTGGACGATGAGGCGCTGCGTGGATTGCTGGGTTTCTATCTGCCTCTAATCGAGGAATGCCCAGCCTTGGGCCGGGGATTGCCTCTGGTCGAGTTGGGCTGCGGCAATGGCCTCTGGTTGGCCAGCCTGCCCCAGGTGATCGAGCGGCGTGGGGTTGAGGCCAACACTGAGCTGGTGGCCCAGGCGTCCGCCAAGGGGCTCACAATAGAACACGGCGATGCGTTGAGGTGGTTGAGCGAGCAACCGACGGGCAGTCTGGGCGCCCTGTGTGCGTTCGAGCTGGTGGATCGTCTGGACTTGGCGCAGTTGTCCAGTTTGCTCGACGAGGCACTGCGCGCGCTCGCGCCTGGCGGTCTACTGTTGTTGCAGGCCCTTGATCCCGCCCATACGTCCAGTGCTTGCGCTTTCTGGCTGGATCCAACGCGACAGCGGCCATCTCCGGCACCCTTGCTGGAGTTTCTCTGCCGCCACAAGGGTTTTGCCCAAGTGGCCATTCAGCGCCCTGCACAAGCCGCGCTGTTACAAGACGTCCCGCAAATTCCGCCGCTTACCTGGCAGCACTATGCAGTTTCGGCCATTAGAGCTGAGACGCCATGAAGCGGGCCGTTACCGCTTTCCACCAGTGGATCGTGGGGCCGCTGACGGGCGTCTACGGTTGGGCATATCTGCTTGAACTGCGTGATACCGCGCGCCGTGCTGGGCTTGTCGCCGATCTCTATGCCGACGAACCTCCCGAGCAATGGAAGGAGCAGGTGCGACCGCTTACCGATTGCGCCCTAGGCGGGGCAGACGAGCTTCTGTTGGTGCATGGTCAACCGCAGGCCGAGCACGAACGGCATTTGGCGCGTTGCGACGGCCACGTACTGCTCTTGCCAGGTCCCGAGGCGGAGCCCGCAGCCTTGTCGGAGCTCATCCGTCGGCGCCCTATGATCCGCGGGCTCCTGAGTCGCGAGCCCCAGTTGCTCGAAGCGCTCTATGCCCAAGATGTCACCGTTCCTGTTTCCCGCATAGATTATCCCTCCTGGCAGTTGCCTGCCGTTCCGCCGCCGGCAGATCTGGACCGGCCGCGCCCCTTTACTGTCCTCGTGCATGTCGCCGAGTTGCAGCATGAGGAGGCGGTCAACGGTCTGCTGCAATTGGCACAACCGTTGGGTGCGTCCTGGCGTCTGTGTGTTTATGGCGATGAGCAACCCTTGCACCGCGCTGATTTTCTAGCTGATGTCGCTGCGTTGGATCATATTGAGCTAACAGTGCTGCGCGCCGAGGAACCGCTGCCCGCAGTGGACCTGGCGTTCAGTTTGGAGCCCGCGCCCGATCCGGCCTGGCTGCTGCGTCTGCTGGCACTGGGCATTCCGCTGGTGGGCAATGCCCAAAGCGCGGCAGGGCGCGAAATCCTCGGCGACGGCTATTGGCCGCTGGCGGCGACCGCACCAGCGCACACGGCCGATGTCCTGCAACGCCTAATGGACAATCCAGGATTGCGCTATGAGATCCAGCACCGTGGCGACGCTCAGGCGCGGCGCTGGACGGCGGAAGGCTTTTACCAATGGCTTCTAACGTGGATGACAGTTCACAACGTTGTGCTGCCGCCACCTTACAGAAGTGCAGTCGATATCCGTGTGGAAGGTCCGTTCGACAGCAGCTACAGCCTGGCGGTGGTCAACCGCGAACTGGCCCGGGGCTTCGCCGCCATCGGCGCCAGCGTGGCGCTGCGAGCGACCGAAGGACCGGGGCCCATTCCCGTGTCCGCCGAGTTTCTCGCCGCCGACGCTGCCAGCGCCGCCGCCCATGCCCGTGCCGATCAGCCGGCAGCCGCCGTGTTGCGCCTGCTCTATCCGCCACGGGTGAGCGACATGGCGGGCGAGGTCCGGGTACTGTCCTGCTATGGCTGGGAGGAATCCCTGCTGCCGGTGGAGGCCGTGGCCGGCTTCAACCGCTATCTGCAGCTGGTCACCAGCATGTCGTCCTATGTGACCCGGGTGCTGGAGGACAATGGCGTCGACGTGCCCGTGGTGACCGTCGGCCTTGGCGCCGATCATATCCTGCGCACCCCGGCGGAGCCGGCGCTGCTCGGCCGCGCGCTGCCCGGCAGTGCCACGACCCTGAAATTGCTGCACATCTCGTCCTGCTTTCCGCGCAAGGGCATCGACGTCCTGCTCGACGCCTATGCCCGCGCCTTCACGGCCGCGGATGACGTGGTGCTGGTCATCAAGACCTTTCCCAACCCCCATCACGATATCGCCGCCGAACTGGCGGCCTGGCGCGCGCGGCATCCCGCGGCGCCGGCGATCGAGCTGTTCAATCTCGATCTGCCCGAGGCGGCGATACGCGCCCTCTACGTCTGGGCCGATGTGCTGGTGGCGCCCAGTCGCGGCGAGGGCTTCGGCCTGCCCCTGGCCGAAGCCATGCTGCACGAGTGCGCCGTGGTCACCACCGGCTATGGCGGCCAGACGGATTTCTGTACGCCCGAGACCAGCTGGCTCATCGATTACCGCTTTACCCGCGCCCAGACCCACATGCAGCTGAGCGGCTCGCTGTGGGCCGAGCCGGATACCGATCACCTGGCGCGGCTGTTGGCCGACTTCGCCGCCGCGCGCCGCGAAGGCCGCTGGCAGGCCCTGGTGCGCTCGCGCCTGCTGCGGGCCGACCGCCTGATTCGCCGGGACTACACCTGGGAACAGGTCGCCCGCCGCACCCAGGCCGCCATCGCCCGGGTCCGGGCGTTGCCGCCCTGCAAGCCGCAGCCCCGGGTCGGCACCGTCACCACCTGGAACAGCGCCTGCGGTATCGCCGGCTACAGCCAGCAACTGATCGCCGGCCCCCTGGCGGCCACCCAGGTGTTCGCCAACCGCCACGTCGCCCTGATCAATCCGGAAGGCCAGGAGATCCAGCGGGTCTGGGATCAGGGCGGCCAGGATTCGCTCGACGATCTGCTGCAGGCCCTCGATCGTCAGCCGGTGGACATCCTGCTGATCCAGTTCAACTTCGGCTTCTTCGGCCTGGTGCCTTTCGCCCGCTTCCTGCACGAGGTGCATCGGCGCGGTATCCGCACCCTGGTCACCTTCCATTCCACCGCCGATCTCGACCGGCCGGGCGATCACCGCAGCCTGCGGCAACTGCGCCTGGCGCTGCGCCAGAGCAGTCGCCTGCTGGTGCACAGCAGCCACGACCTCAATCGCCTCAAGGACTTTGGCCTGGCCGACAACCTGATGCTGTTCCCCCACGGGGTGATGCCGCCGCCCCAGGCGCTGGAACTGCCGGACGAGGCCCAGGCCCTGGCCGGACGGCGCATCGTGGCCAGTTACGGCTTCTTGCTGCCGCCCAAGGGCATCCTGCAGTTGATCGAGGCCTTCGCCGAGGTCGCCGCCGAGCACGACGACCTCTACCTGCTGCTGGTCAACGCCCAGTACCCGGTACCGGAAAGCGCGGCCCTGGCCGACGAGTGCCGCCAGCGGATCGCGGCGCTGGGCCTGGAAGGCCGTGCGCAGCTGATCGACCGCTTCCTGGACGATCGCGAATCCCTGGCCTGGCTGAGTCTGGCCGAGGTCGTGGTCTTTCCGTACCAGCATACCCAGGAGTCTTCCAGCGCCGCGGTGCGCTGGGGCCTGCTCGCCGGCAAGCCGGTACTCTGCACGCCGCTGGACATCTTCGAGGACGTCGACGAGGCGGTCTACCGGCTGCCCGGTACCGATGCCCAGGCCATCGCGGCAGGACTGCGCAAGCAACTGGTCGCCCAGCGACCTGCGCGGCAAGGCGAGTGGCTGCGCAGCCATGCCTGGCCGGCCGTATCTCTACGGGTCAAAGGTCTTTTCAACGCGCTGAACCGCAAGGGGACAAAATGACCTACAGCATATCTGACTGTTTCAATCTTTTTTGGCGTACCCATGTTTCCTTCTAATGCATTAGAAAAGTTGCAGTCTAATTTTGCGCGGCGCGGTGCCGGGATATGTTCGGTGCTGATAGGGATGGTGTCCTTTTTCGTCTTTACCGGGGGGCATATTCTTAATCCGCTCTATACGGGCTGGTTGATGGCAGGTGATCCGGCGCAGCACTGGCTCGGTTGGCAATTTTTTTCCCATACGTCTCTTTGGCAATGGCCATTGGGTAAGAATTATCCTTTCGGGATGGAAGTTTCCAGTTCCATTGTTTATACCGACTCGTTACCTCTCCTGGCTATTCCCCTAAAGCTGCTGATGGTGATTTTTCCCGAGGTGCCGCAGTACACAGGGCTCTGGATTTTTCTGTGCTTTATTCTTCAGTCGGTAGTCTCCTACAAGCTATTGCTGCGTTGGACTCAGGATCCACTTTATGCATTGATATGCTGTGCATTCTTTTCCTTTGCACCTGTTTTTATCTTTCGCTTGGTTGGGCATTTTGCACTGGCCGGGCAGTGGGTAATCTTGCTTGCGCTCTATTTTTACTTCGATAGAGCGTTCAGCATTCTGCGCTGGCTGCTGGTGTCGCTCCTGGCCGTTTCAATTCATGCCTATCTGCTCGCCATGGTATTTGCCATTTATGGCGCTGCACTCCTGAGAGCGGGAATAAAGCAGCGCGAAAAATGGACCATTTTGCTTGTGTCGCTGCTGGCGACCGCCATTGCTGTTGCCTTTGCCATGTGGGCTATCGGCTATTTTGTAGTAAAGGGAGGGCAGGCCGCAGGAGGATTCGGAATCTATCGAATGGATTTGATTGCCTTGTGGAATCCGGGTTTCAAGGAGTTTTCCCGCTTTTTACGGCCCAATAATGGCGCGCTCGATAATCTCGAAGGCTTCAACTACCTTGGTTTGGGAATGCTGCTGCTATGCAGCTACGGGGCAGTTTCTAGCATAGTGAGGCGAGAGGGGGCTGGGCTGCTCAAGCTTACAGCTTTTGAACCGCTTTCTTGGATGTTGCTGGGGATTTTCATCTATGCTTTGTCCAATACGGTCTCATGGGCAGGTACACCCGTTTTCGAGTATTCCCTTCCGTTTTGGGTTTCTTCTCTGACCAATACCTTCAGGGCATCGGGACGATTCTTCTGGGTGGCCTATTATGTCATTTTCCTAATGGCCTTTCTGCTGGCCTGGAAGTGGGCAGGTAAGCGTGCACGTTATATAGCCCTGTGCGCACTTGTTATTCAGTTCTATGACGTTCAAGTTTTTCAACGCTTCCTTGTATCTCATTTTGCGCAGGAAAATAGCTACCGCAAGGAGTTTTCGGGCTATCCATGGGATGCAGCGGTTGTGGGTAAGCGAAATTTGATCGCGCTATATCCCGATCAGATGACTCCCTACTGGATGCAATTTGGTGAGTTTGCTGCCCAGCATAATCTGAATATGAATTTTGGTTGGTTTGCGCGTGTGGATCCTGCCGCCAAGGAGCGGCAGGCTGAATTGCTAAGGATCAAGATAGAAACGCGCGATTTCCAAAAAGACGATATCTATCTTTTGCCGGCAGGGCAGTGCGGCCTCTGGCTGGGCAACGCGGCGAGTGGTTTCCATTGTCAAGAGACAAAGTATGCGGGAGTGCTCTTTTTCGATACCAGCAAGGACTGAAATTGGAATAGGGGCTGTTGCAAAACAGGTAGTCACTGGGCAGATTCTATTTTCAAAAATAAGGCATTTCATCAATAATGCGGTCTTCCCGTGACTGCCATTGCAGGCGTTCGCGAAACGACACGCTTTGAAGACAGGACATTTCGTGCTTATCAGTCTGGTAGTACCCGCCTACAACGAAGGTCGTCAGCTTATTGCCAACCTTCGGCAGATCCTGGCCGCCGCCGAACCCTGTGGTCACGAACTCGAGCTCGTCGTGGTGGATGACGGCTCCAAGGACGACAGCGCCGCTCAGGTCGAAGAGCTGGCCGCCATGGATCCGCGCGTCCGCCTGGTGGCCTTTACCCGCAATTTCGGCAAGGAAGCGGCTATCTATGCCGGCCTGGACAATGCCCGGGGCGCGGCTGCCGTGGTGCTGGACGCCGACCTGCAGCATCCGCCCCAGCTGATCCCGCAGATGGTGGAAGCCTGGCGCAATGGCGCCCTGGCCGTCGAGGCGGTCAAGCACAAGCGCAACGACGCCTCTTCCCTGGATGCCTGGCTGGCACGCAGCTTCTATCGGCTCTACCGCAAGCTGTCCGGCTTCGACATCGAAGGGCATTCGGACTTCAAGCTGATCGATCGTGAAGTCATCGACCTCTATCTGAAGTTGCCAGAGCGTTATCGCTTCTTCCGCGGCCTGATCAACTGGCTGGGCATGGAAGGCACTGCCATCGGCTTCGAGGTCGCCCCGCGCGCAGGTGAAGGCAGCCGCTGGAACAAGCTCAGCCTGCTGCGCTACGCCATCAACAACGTCACCGCGTTTTCCACCGCCCCCCTGCTGATCGTCACCTGGCTGGGTTGCCTGACCCTGGGCATCGGCTTCCTGCTGCTGCTGGTCACCCTGTGGCAGAAATTCACCGGCACCGCCGAGGGTGGCTTCACCACGGTCAATGTGCTGCTGGTGCTGATGGGCGGTTCGATCATGACCAGCCTGGGGATAATGGGTCACTACGTCAGCAAGATCTATCACGAGATCAAGGCCCGACCGATCTACATCCAGAAGCCGCAACGGCGCCGCGAGCCATGAAGGCGGCCTATCTGATCGCGCTGGCGGTGCTGCTGAACGTCGGCGCGCAGTTCTCCATCAAACTGGCGGGTCGCGGCGGTGTTCCGGCGTCGCTGATCCAGCAGGTGTTCAACCCCATGCTGATCCTGGCGGTGGGGCTCTATGGACTCAGCTTCGTCCTGACCGTACGCATCTATGCGGTCAATGAGCTGTCGGTGGTGGCGCCCTTCATGGCCGCCTGCACCTTCATCCTGGTCTACATGGTCGGCTATCTATTCTTCGCCGAGCCGATCACCCTGACCAAGAGTCTGGGTCTGCTGGCAATCATTGGCGGCATGTTTTTGCTGCTCAAGTAGCCACGTGCCAGGTGCCGGATCTCTCCGGTGCCGGGCGAGCCCTCTGCAACTTCCCTCGCTATAACAGAACGCTGGTGGCCAATAACGTCGGACAGGCGCTACCCGTGTGATTGCCTCGGTATCCCCATACCCCGTATTCAGGGATCATTCACGGCTACCCGTCAGACCGGCATTCTGCGAATGCCTCCTGGAGAAAGCTGAAAGCTCTATCCGGCAAAATCTCAAGGCACAACGTAGAGCAATAAGGGCGATGGATAAGTGAACAGGCAACTACGGGCAGCGAGTTATGGCATTCCGATACTGATCGGCGTGATCTTCTTTGCTGTCGTCTTCGATGTGAACATGCTCAACCCGACCCATGTCGAGTGGTTGAGCCATGGCGATATCCTGCAGGCTTATCTAGGCTGGGACTTCTTCCGCAAGGCACCCTGGACCTTTCCTGTCGTAGGGTTGAATCCCTATTACGGTCTGGAAGTCAGCAGCTCGATCGTCTTTTCCGACTCCAATCCGCTGCTGGCCCTGGTGTTCAAACTGCTGTCACCGCTGCTGCCGGCGGGTTTCCAGTATTTCGGTCTCTGGTTGTTGGCCTGTTGCATCCTTAGTGCGGTCGCCACCTGGAAGATCGTCGGGCTTTATTCCGACAGCTATTTGATCAGGTCTTTGGCTGCAGCCCTGGTGCTCTTTAATCCCGCGTGGATCCATCGGATCGGCCATATCAACCTGATGGGTCATTTCCTGATCCTGTTCGCTATCTATCTCTGTCTGCTGCGCGACCGGCGTCATCTGGCCGTGAAGTGGTGCTTGCTCATCGCGGTCGCCTGCCTCACGCACTTCTACCTGGCGATGATCGTGATGATCCTCTGGGGCGCGAATCTATTCTCCCGCGTCGTGACCAAGGTAACCGCCTATGGACCCGCGGTGCTGGAAGCCCTGGCTGCGGCGCTTGGCGCCTATGTACTGATGTACACCACCGGTTATTTCACCGTCGATGATGTATCCGTTGCCGGCGGTTATGGCGCCTACAACGCGAATCTGCTGTCACCGCTGATTTCGGATGGCTGGTCCTATGTGTTCGATCACGTCTATCTCGGGCTGGGCAACTTCGAAACCGTCAACTACTGGGGACTGGGCGTCCTCTTGTTGGTTCTGTTCAATCTCAAGAGCCTTTATCGCAGCTTCGGACGTTTTACCGTCACGGCCACTTCGCTCAGTGTGCTGATCGCAGCGATAACCTTTTTCCTGATTGCCACGACCAACAACATCCAGTTGTTCGATCATCATCTGATAGTGCCGCTGCCCGGCAAACTGCTGGATGCCTTGTCCACCTTCCGCGGCTCGTCGCGTTTCTATTGGCCGCTTACCTATCTCGCCGTGATCGGCCTGGTCTATCTGACGGTCAGGTACTGCGCCAGGCCGGTCGCCCTGGCGGTTCTGGCGGTCGCCCTGGTCGCTCAGGCCGGCGATATCAGCAAGGGCTTCAAGCGCGAGAATTTCTACTTCTTCAATTCGCCGGATGTCACCGCGGCGCTGCGCAGCGATTTCTGGAGCAACGAACTCGGTCATTACGCCAAGCTGCGCTATGTACCCTTCACCAACGATGCGGCTGACCGCCTGGCCCTGGCCTTTGTCGCGAGTCGGCAGGGACTGATGACCGATTCCGCGATGCTGGCACGCCCGAGCGTGAGCAAGCAGGACAGCCTGAACCTCAAGACGCTGCAAGCCTTGTCGTCCGCGCGCTATGACGACGACACAGTGTACGTCCTGAAGAGCGACATCCTCGACTTCGTCCGGCCCAAGCCCAATGACCAGTTGTTCAAGATCGATGGCCTGAACGTCCTGGCGCCTGGTCTTAAGGGATGCCAGGGCTGCGAACGGCTCGCGCCGGCGGCCGCGTCCAAGGCCGGTTACCTCTTGATCAGCGGCTGGTCGACGCCCGAAGAGTTCGGCATCTGGAATGATGGGCGGGTGGCGACCCTGCTGGTGCACAACCAGGGCGCCACTACTCGGGCGACGCTGCGTTATCGGGTTTTCCTGACCCCGAAGGTGCCGACCCAGCGGCTGATCTTCAAAGCCGACGGCCAGACGATCAAGGAAGTGCAGGCGCAACAGAATGGCGAGGTGTCGCTGTCCTGGCCGGTGGCCGAGGGTCAGGCGACCACGACGCTGACGATCGAGTTGCCCGATGCCCTCTCGCCGCGTGATGCGGGCCTGAGCACCGATGGTCGGGTACTGGGCATGGGCCTGGAAGATCTGCAGATCGAGCGAGCGGTCGAGCAGGGGATCAACGCCGGCGGGGCGCCGCTGGGCGCGCCTGTTCCCAAGACTGGCGAACGCCGCTAGAGGGGTGCTCCGCCAGCCTCGGCGCCGCGCTAGCCAGCGGCGCCAGGCGCCAGCTGGCGATAGACGGCATACAGCCGCTCACCCAGCTGATTTGCCTGGAAGTGCCGCTCGAAATGGGCGCGGGCGGCGGCGCCGAAACGTGCCCGCTCCTCGGGCGCCTGCCAGAGCCGCAGCAGGGCTTCCCGGATCGCTGCAGCGGTAGGCGCCACATCGAGGCCGGTCTGCTCGTGCCGGTTGATCTCGCTCATGCCCGAGCCTATGGCGCAACTGATCAGCGGCTTGCCGTACATGGCCGCTTCCAGCAGGGCCATGCCGAAGGCTTCCGAACGCAGGTGCGACGGAAAGACAAAGGTCTCGGCGAGGCTGTAGAGCGCTGCCACGTCTTCTTCCGGCAGGCGTCCGAGGAAGTGGCAGTTGCGCAGGCCGAGACGGTGGGCC
>Ga0157359_1001184_pt1 | contig 10470 bp, 15 predicted proteins | sample AttcapACBM3_FD_111482 | JGI IMG/M metagenome (GOLD analysis project Ga0157359, IMG submission 111482) | Fungus gardens microbial communities from leaf cutter ant in Botucatu, State of São Paulo, Brazil - Atta capiguara ACBM3 | ecosystem: Host-associated > Fungi > Mycelium > Unclassified ...
AGTATTTAATGATTCAATGGCTAGATTATTGAGTTGTTGGATATGAGATTTGAACTGTTAGTCATTACTTTTACTAAATAAATGAAAAGAAAACTGATTAGAAAAACAATCAATAATTCTAATAGCTAGAGGGTTAAGAGGATCAAATGAAGGGAAGACTTTGTTGAACTGATTATCTATGTCTACTAAGTGGTCTTTAATGAGACTGTGTTGATGTCTGGTTAAAAAACTAAGCAAGAGAGGGTGGAGATGTATAGATGTATTAGAATTGTTCTCTATAAAAGATCAAAGGATGTGATTGGCAAGAAGAGAATATGCTCTGAGTTGAGATCTTCCACTAAGTTTCTGTAAATATAAATGAATAGGTATAAGTCTGGCAATAGCTTTAACACCAAATGTTGGAGCTGTTTTGAAAGCTCTTACTATCCATAAGGCAGCTCATCTCTAAAGTTTTCCCAATGTCTTTAAAGAATACAATAGAGGTACTTTGTTGTAGTACCACATTTGAAAGCCATACAGAGTGATTGGGAGTGCACAGCTTCTGTAAAGGAGTTGTTTTTGTTAAGGATTTAAGCCTCTTATAGAGTTGCCAAGAATCTTCATGCATTTGAGTGTCAAAATTGCTTTGTTGGCATAAAAGTTAATATGCTGACAAAAGAGAAGTTTCCTGTTGAAGATGAATCCTAAGTACTTTCATGTATCTTTTGGATACAAGATAGGGCTGTCTAAAGGTGAAAGATCAAGAAGAGGGGGGCTAAAGACTTCCTGAGACCTAGAGAAGTGAAAAACTTCAGTCTTCAATTGTTTGACTAAAAGACCAAATTTAAAGAGAAGATTAAAAGCTATATTGTAACTACTAAAGAGACAAGCATTAGAGATCTGAAAAGATTTGCTTTGTGTTATGAGAAGACCATCATCCACAAAAGATAAAATGGAAATGTTTAGATCAAGATTTTTTAAATGTTTTTCCAAAATGTGAAGAAATAGAGCAAGATATAAAGCCAAAAGAATAGGAGAGAGAGCTGATCCTTGACAAACTCCTACATTAACATCAACTGTAGAAGATGAAAAATTGTTCCAGAAATACTTTGTTTTCCTATTAACAAGATAGTTCAAGAAGAACTTGACTACTCAAGGATCAAAGCCTACTTTGCCTAAAATGAGGGCTAGAAGACAATAGTTGAGTGAAGGGAAAAATTGTGCAATGTCAAATGCCAGAGAGCTGGTCAACATGTTTTTGATTCACCCCATACAAATGAAATGGGTGAGTGCAATACTGGCACCTGTGGTAGACTTGAACTTTAAACCTCCTAGCTGACTTTGGTAGATAGAATTGTTAGAGATGATGTGAAATTGAAGCCTGTCACCAATGACTTTTTCAATTAATTTTCCCAGTATGTTTAGAAGCACTATAGGTCTAAAGGACTCCAGTGAATCATACAACATTTTATTAGGTTTTGGGATAACTATTGTCATCAAGTTTTTGAAGTGGTTAGGCTAATGTCCCAAATCAAAACATGCATTAGCAATGACAATGATGTTACTCAAGCATGTTTTATCCTTAATAATGCTTTTAAAGTGTCCCCATGAAAGCTTGTCAGGTTCAGAGGCTGACAAGTTATTATACTTGATAATAGCGCTAGTGAATTTTACCTCTGAAAATAATGCCCACAATGACAAAGAATACAAATCTAGTTCATTTAGCACATTTTCATTTATTTGACAAAATTAAGCTGTGTTGAAAGAAGAGTGAAGGGCTTGCCAAAGATCATCTAATTCCAAGCAAGATCAACTATTGTACTTGTTTATTTCTATGGCTGGGAGTTTGCACTTGTTAACCCAGCTTATGATTTCCCAGGGACCATGTTTCTTATTGCTATTTCTTGGATTTTGAGATTGAAGAAAAACCTTTTCGTATTCTTAACAGTCTTTAATATTCTTTGAAGACTTATATTTTGTGAAGTCTTTGTTGCAATTGTCATTCCACCAACTTTTCACATGCTTTTTGATATTGATGATTTTTGAATTCATTGTCCATGCATTATCAATGATGTTAGCAAAATCATTGACAATTCTTTCCAACTTGGGTATATCTAAAATACTAGATGTGTCCAACTTTGTAAATGATGTGATAACTTCTTTGATGAATGATTCTTCCTTATTGCTGTTTTTTGTGATAGTTCTTTTATGAAGGTCAATATTTTCTTCAGCAATGGGAATAGTGATTGATAAAGGTGCATGATCAGAAGTGAGATACCATTCAGGATAAATCAAGTGGTTGTTTAATTTAGAAGAATCACATCAAAGGAACATTAAGTCGATAACTAAGTTTGAGTCATTGTCATTGTTGTTAGAACTTGGTTAATAGGACATGAAAGATTTAAGTTAAAAGAATCAGCAATGATGATGAGATTGTCACTGATAGAAGAATGATGATGAAATGAAGGATCCCAGATACTGTTGCAAATATTGAAATCTCCAGTCATAACTAACAGATTGCAAATGTCTACTTCAGTATCCTTAAGATACTTTATCACAGAGTAAGAAGAATCTAAGTATACATTTATAATCCAAAAAATATCACCATTGTTAAAAAAAAAGAAACAAGAAGAATGTCTCTGTAATTAATAATATCTTTGTGAAAAGAGAAATAAAGAGATAAAAGTCTGATATTGACAAAAATAATGACTCTTGGGCAGTCGATTATTGTATCAGGTTCTCTGGTAAAGATAAGCCAGTTGAGATGATTAACAATGCTTACCAACGGAACACCTTCATAGTTGTCTAAACTAGAAATAAATCTTATTGTTGTCTAAGACAGTTCTTGGATAAAGATAATGTCGAAATTGTAGTTGACTTTGAGGATTATATTAATAATGAAATTATTTTTTTTGATGTTTTGTGAAAATATCTTCAAGTCCTTCAAAATCATATTATATTGTCATTCATAGCTGAATGAATTGAGTTCCTCCTGGTTTTCCAAAGCTTAGTGTATTCTTTGGAATGCCATTCCTTGTTAAATCAATGCTTCCAGAATGGGTAGTTGGTGAAGTCAGCTTGATGATCGCCTTTGCAGTTAAGATATTTGCAGTTAAGATATTTGAACAAATGAGGGCAGGGTTCACCCTTCTTAGTTTCTATTTTAGAGAGATTTATTTTGTTGTTAGCTTTACAGCACCAAGTGAAATGACAATGATGAATAGTTTGGTAAGGCCCATTGCATTTAACGCATTTAGCCTCCTGGATATGACATACCCTGGCCATGTGACCCCATTTCTAGCAATTCTTGCATTGCAGGACTCCTGGGTTCATATTTGCTCCCTGTACTATAGTAATAAAGCTTCCTACATTGAAGTGTCTGTTGATGATCATTTTCACATTGGAACCATTTTGTGTGTCCCATATGTTGATCTATACTATAGCTATGTCTGATTTTGGTGACACCTTTATGATTCTTGGTTTGGATGCAAGAATAATACCATTGAAAATGTAATTATTCTTGAGAATTTTCTCAATCTCATCAGACAAAATTTGCACATTTGAGTGTTTGCTAATATATGGTATACCTATAATCTTGAGGTACAATTTGGATTGAGGGAGTCTAGAAGAGGAAATTTGTTCCATGTCATTAGTAAGTGAGTTTTTTATGCATTTTTCAATCTCCTGTAGATTGGAGGGGCTGGCCACATTGTTGGTGGTGATAACAAAGGAATTGTCATCAACACAAATGAAATTAGTGATAATGTTTGATTTGATATCCTTGAGCACACGGTTTATGTTGATAATGTACATGCTCGCATCTTTAAGATATCTTTTAGCAACTTCATTGTTCATAGATACGATGACTTGCTTTTGGAAAGGACCTTTTATGGTCATGTTGAGACAAAGTTTTAGTTTGCTATTGTCCTCATTGATGATTTTTGAACCTGATCAATTTTCTTGTTATAAAGATGAGGGAATGTTTTCTTGATCTTCAAGGTATCCATTGCAATGTTGGATGAGTTTGATTTGGATGAAGAAGAAACTTGTGCATAAGATTTCTTCTGGGGTTGTTTTTCATTTTTTTGAAGTATTTTGATATTTTGTTCACCTTTTTAGATGATTTTGCCAGAATAGGTGAAGGAAGAGGGGACACAAAAGTGGGCTTAACTATTTTTTTTCCTTTGTTGTTTACTGGAGTCTTAATAACCTGTGGATTGAATTTCAACTTGACTTTATTCCTGAAAGATGTCTTGGAGTTATCAACAAATAAGCTATCCCAATGAGCCTCATAGATAGCAGAAATGAATTCCCAAGCAACTTTACCAATACCTTCTAAGTCCTTGACTTTGTTAGCTTTATCATCATTGATAGTCTTAACTAAGATGTATTTGCATATTCTAGAAAGAGAGTCTTTAATGTTCTTAACATCAGATGCCAAGTGTTTTATAGAGCTATGAAGTGAAATTGCATGGAATTTGCTATCTCAAGACTCTGGCTCAAGAGCCTGATTAATGTCATAGTTCAATTAAATGTTGACCACATTGTTTCCAGCAGGTTGGTTAAGAGCTGGGACCTCATTTGAAACATGCTGTTGGCATGCTGTATTAGTAATGTTAGCTGCCTTGCTAACTTAACCATTTTAACTACTAGGAGTCACATATTCCAGTTGAACACTGCTAGATAGGGCAATAGGTTCATCTTCATCCATTCTGTCATTCAGTTTCTCAAGTCTTGTAGCATAATCTTCCTTGTAGTCACTCAAGGACATCAACAGAAACCTAGGTCTATATGTACTTAGAATAAGTAAGTGACCTCTCACCTCATCAAAATTGTTGCATGCATTCTGAAAAAGAGCATCAAATGAGTTAACACCTATAGTAACATTGTTACCTGGAGCCATATTGAGTGTAGCACAGAAAGTAGGAGTATCAGAAGTTATATTCCCTAGGTCTTTAATAGGCACTACCATGCAAGATGGTAGTAAGAGAGAAAGAAGGGATGAACCTTAATCAAGTTAGTAGACTGAATAAAGAATAAGGTGAAGAAGTTCATTAATATTATAGATTTAGGAAAGATCTATTAATTGCTATGCATTGAATTAAAGAGAGATCACAAGACTAATAAGCTAATGATATCTCAATAGTCTATTATATACTATCTGATCATATTTAATATCTACACCCATTTACTCTCTTTCAGTATAGATTATGTTCTATTCCAATCAATCCAAGAACTAAAACCTCTTCATTTCTCATCAATCTTATAGAGTTCTGAATGACAACTTCTATAATACTTGATCATCCAGAGTATACATAGTAATAGTATTATTAGAAAAGACTTCCTGTATTTAAAAATGATAGTTACCATATGTATTCTTTAGTCTAATAATCAACTTAGAATTGTGTTATACTTGCTTTACTCCAAGTCCACCCAAATCCACTTTTCCAAAATATGACTATGTAATAAGGTTAAGCTAGATACAATGTCTTTCCATTAAAGCCAAGGTTGTTCTATCTATATAGTATCACTTCTAAACCACTTCTGCCTCTATCTTATAACAAGTCACTTCATTCAATCTGTCTTCTGTACTATTTGTGGATAATCCCAGTAAGTATAAATTACCATTAACACAATCATATATTGATGCTTCACTCTACTATTTTAGGCTTGAGGATACAAAACTGATCAGCACACTAATGGACTCTGCTCTATATCTTATCTCTGATCAATCTTCTAAATCATCAGTTGAAATTACATATATGGTCAATGTTCCATATTAAGAAGCAGTTGGTATTCTAATATATGCTGCTCTTGGAACATACTCAGATATTGCCTATATAGTGCAAATGCTCTTGAAATTTTCAAAGAACTTTAGAGAAATCTATCTGAAAGCAGTTAAAAGAGTTTTCTGTTGTCTGAAGAATACACAAAATCTATGGTTGACTTATAAAGAAGCTGGGGAGAATTTTGCTAGATTTACAGATACAGATGGTAACATAGCAGAGGATTGTTATGCTACATCTGGACATACTTTTATTATAAATAGTGGTACTATTTTTTGAAGTGCCAAGTATTAGGGAATTGTGTTGACTGTAGAATCTGAATATGTAAATGCAACTCACATAGCTAAAAAAATAATTTGGCTTCATTTTCTTATCATACAGATCTTTAAATCTATTCTTCCTTCTACAAATATATTTTCAGACAGCAAATTTGACATTGCACTGCAAAAGACTACCAATACTATGCACATACAAAGAATATTGATATTCAATATCATTTTATTTACTGGATCATTGAGAAAGACAAGATTTGGCTTATATATTCTTCCACTGAAGATATAGTGGCTGATATCTTTATCAAAGCTCTTTTCTTAGAAAAAGTCAAGCATTTTGCTCATAAACTTGATCTTGCTATAGTTTAAAGAGGAATGTTGGATTAGCAAACTTATATCAATATTACTGAGGCTTTGGAGACTACTTAAACTTCTCTATTTGTACCAGATCTTATATTTTACCTGTTATTTCTACAGATACTATTTGGTACTACTTTGCTATATAGTTTACTATGCAGCACAATATATATCTCAGTTTTTGTGTTGTTTTGCATACTGAGGTTGTTCTTACACAGAGTGCAGCTTCTAGTAGAGGTTTTAGTAATAAGACACTGACAGAGGTTGAGATAAAAGAACTCTGCTATGAAAGGCCAAGTTGGAAAGAAGTAAACTATGCTGTAGAAGACCAAGTACTTGCAGGGTTTGAACAGAGTATAATGTGGAGAATGAGTCATGGAATAATACTACTGTAGAAGACAGGCTATTGATATGTGAAATAGATAACACTGCTACAGAAGATAGGCTATCTTCAGGATTTAGACTTAGCACATGATAATGAATAACAACACTTATCAGTCCAACTATAGTTATTATAGACTTAGTCTCAGGACTGCATCTCATTTAGTTAATACATCACATGATCATATGTACTACTACCTGTGGACATATTCTATGACTCTTAGTTATTTACAGTTGTTCACAGGTGAAGTGTTATATTACTATCTTTAATTTCAGTCATTTATAGTTGTCCACAGTTGTTCAGTGACTCCTAAGTAATCAGATTACTTTTTAAGGCTACTAAGACCTCTTGGTTGTCACCTGTACTCCATTTAACAGGGGGCACAAGTATTATTGACCAGACCAAGGTTAAGAGTGATTTGTGCTAGCTATGGCTGTTCTAGATATGGTTTCATGTGATCCATGCCCTTATTCTTACACTGGCTCATGCCTCAAAATTGTAACACTACACCACATAGTGTTCCAGCCCCAGGAGTGGACCTGTGGTTAGTGGATGTTACCTCCATCTTTGGTTGGTATATATATCAACATCTTCCAACTTCTTTGAAAACTAAGACTATATAAGCTCAGTGGTTAGAGCTACCAATGCAAATCTGGTTGATTCCTGGTGTAGTTGTTTGTTATCATTATCTTATTCTGGCAGAACATCACTTCTGCCAAATCAGCATACTGAAGCCTATAGTTGATTATGCTGTACCCGTGATCAAAATTTGCCCTCAGAAATCCCAGTGAAATACCTCCAAATTTTCGGCACGTTTTTTATTCTCGGATAATGATTCACTAGCTTGATCCGTATTTCATTTGCCTCTTTCTCGAAATCAGCACCGGGCATTCACTCAGGAACATATTTTAACGGAGTCATGAGGTTGACGAGATACTTTTACAGAGTGCCTAAGTAATCCATCACTCTCCATCCCTCCTCTGTAAGGCGATCATGTTTTCGCTAGACGACTTGATATTCATTACAAATAAAGAATTGAACAAGGATGTGCAACTATAGGTTGATACGTCGTATTTTTACACCAGTAATTCAATTGGCTTCGTATCCTATTTGTAATTCCGATTCACCACCCTTCTGCTGAACTCCTGATGTCGAGATATCAACACCAGTATTCCGTATGGGACCCGTGAACCAATAAACTCCACCGTATTTCGGGAAATAGAACCAGATCACAGAGAGAACTAACACTCCGCCAACGACAACTACCGTGTAATTCATTTCCGCGGCACTGGTAGATGGGGTCGCAGGAAATAGAGTGATAATGGTGATGAAAGTCATGTATAGTACAGACGAGATAGCAACAGGAAGGCTCTGGAAGAAATAACAGGTCCAATTACATCAAAGCTCGAGAGGGAGAAGGTGCGTACAAATATTCCCATATTAAAAGGCCCGGGCTTAAATTCACTTCCTCCAGTGTAACGAACAACAACTGGAATCGTATAAGCAATATAGGAAGCCGTAATTGCCATAGAGAAAACAGCGTTTACAGCTTGATTTCCAGCAAAAACAAGGAGACCCAGAAGTAAGGCCCCTATCGCATTGAACAAGATTACATTCGCTGGTGCTCCTGTGGAAGAATTGATTTGATAAAGCCATTTGGAGAAGGGAAGAGCTTGAGGGATATCAGACGTTAGCTATCTGTAGGTCACAATAGAATATACCTCCGTCCCGACTAAATGCGAAGGTCTGCCTACTTGCCGCCAAAAGCTTGGGAAATACTCAAAGGGAGGACATTAAAATTAGGAGTATCGAAGCTTACCATGCTCGAGCCCATGAAATATCTAGTTTCCAGTCCCAATGATCAGATGTACCCCAAGAAGTTCGACAAAAACAGACATACTGAGCTAACACCACTAAAACCCACATACCTAATGCACCTTTTTTCCCAAGGCTATTCAAGAAAATCTGTGCCATAGGCTGATGACTATTTTTCAAGGCGCCGAGGTCTGTTCCCATACAGAACGCGAGGGTCATATTGATAGCTGTTGGAAATCAACAGGTCAAGAGGGTGCTCGTCAAGCTATAAATAGTACTATACCCCATCCGAGAATTCCTGCAGATGTTATAGCTCCAATGATACCCCATGGAACTGCCGTTGCGGCATTGGAAGCCTCTTCACTGATATGTACGCTCGAGTCAAATGAACCTGAAGGTTTGATGAGTGTAAGATCCTCGATAAGGGTAGAAGATTACCAATAGCCCATGAGGGTGCAAGAAAACTGAGAATGAAAGCGAACCCATTCGACCAGCCACTTACTGGAACAAAATAGCAATTAGGGAAGGGAGGGAAGGGACTGGTATTCGATACGTACAGTTAGTGAATTCCCAGAGAGCGAATCTAGCACCGTTTTTAAACTCTCTTGGTGTAGCAATAGGTAGTGCCACGATAACCAGAATGCAAAACCTGAATCATTTGTGCTTGGTTTCCCAGAGAAATGATGCGATATAACATACATGATATTAAATGCAATGTAAAGATTTTGCAATCGCGCAAGAAGTCGTGTTCCAAAACAACATACAATGACGTGAGTGATGACGATGGCCACATATATACCACTGCAGATAAGTAATCGATAAGTTCTGTAGCAATTGATAAAAGAATATTTCGTACAATAGCCTGCCTTCAGTCTCTTGTATGGCATTGTCAGTGCCTATAGTTATAGCTGTCATTACTTGGATGGCTGCACCCCAGTCAATAGAAGCGAATCCGGCAATGGAACCAACCGTATTCGCGTCTGCGCTATTTAAGTCTTGAAATATATATATATATCCGGATTTCATTTCTTACATCCAACGATCCAACAGAGCAGATTTCGCCACTTTCTCGGTGCAAGCGAATGGGTCCAGAAATAAAGCTTTGGAGGGAGGTTGAGTGTTCATTACGAGGGATCATAGATTAGTAGGACGTACTCCTCCTGATGTTGGCGCTGCAGATCCAAGCTCCGCCATCGACATACCTACAGTCAGGATGAAAAAACTCGCCACTAACCACTGTCGTGGAATGAACTTGACTACTCCAAAATTCCGCGAAATTTACATTTACTCACTCCCCAGACCATAGCGGGCCCTCCACCATTAGGTATCGAGTAAAACAGCACAGAGGCGATCGAAGGCACCAATCCCACAATGGAGAACGCAACTCCGAATACCTATGCAGTGAACCGGTTTAAATTTGCATATAACTGTTATCAAATGTTATCCACCTCAAGAGGTGTAAATTCCCTCCTAAACTCCTGCTTATAGCCAAGTTTCGCTAACAAGGCTTCATCCGCCTTCTGAATGGCAAGTTGGCGCGCATTGCTCATGCTAGAAAGGATGAGAAGGAACTGATAGGCAAGATATCAGTTCCTTGATAACAGCGATTTCTCACCAAATATGAGGAACGGGGTAGGCTATGCGTGCTATGCATGTGATTGATTCCTACTCCAAAAATATGATTTTCTCATCCAGCCAGGAGAAGATTGTTGTGAAGCACTAGTAAGCACATAATTAGGTAGTCGATAGAGAAAATTTACATAGTGAGGTTCGTCTTTCAAGAATATAACTCGTCTCTCTTCATTGCTCCCTTTCAGCTCTCCATAGAAGTATACACCACAGGTAAGTGGTTGCCAGTTGTCCACACTGCACCATGCTG
>Ga0157359_1001185_pt1 | contig 10470 bp, 3 predicted proteins | sample AttcapACBM3_FD_111482 | JGI IMG/M metagenome (GOLD analysis project Ga0157359, IMG submission 111482) | Fungus gardens microbial communities from leaf cutter ant in Botucatu, State of São Paulo, Brazil - Atta capiguara ACBM3 | ecosystem: Host-associated > Fungi > Mycelium > Unclassified ...
ATCTAAAACCAGATTGCAATTTTGCTAGTTGGGAGATCTGAAAACACAGATCTTACTACTTGGTTTGAAGCTATATACAGAATTAACTAGGCCTAACAAGCAAATAAAGTATTTTAATTGACTTAGTATATTACTTCCAAATATCACAGAATTTCTCAGTCATTTCTATCTCTAAGTAACCACTCTCTATCTCATTCTTATCTCCATAACAACTACTGCTGATGTTTCCTAAAAATATCTCTATAGATATAAATGTTGCACAAAAATCCTATTTTCTTCTAGTCAAAGAATATTATTACTGTGAGGATCCAAACTATATAGTGTGTGAATACCCAGTAAGGTTGGATATCTGTCAACTAACTACTAAGCAATGAAAAGAATTAATAAAAGAATTACATGTATTGAAGAACATGAAGATTATATAGTAGTTAGAGCCTACAGACCAGAATGATTTTGATAGCACTATAGACAAGAATTTTGCATAGAGAAGTTGGTGATTTTTATACTCCAACTGTTAGTAAATAGGTTTGCTATACTTAAGATAGAAGAATATAATCCAAAGAATAGTAACCTATTAGATACACCTATTTGTTTACTCCAGTCCAATCTCTCAACTTTTGTCAGATGCCTTTGATAAAAGAAGAAGTTACCTCTGAAGTCTACAATTAATACTTTCAATACTTATAAAACCTTCTTATATATTCCTATCATCTGTTTAAGCATTAGTAAACTCCAAAGCTATAGAGATTTTTATTAACTGAAGCTTTGAAGCTTAATAGAAAAACACTATATAAACATCTATAGGCTCTTGAAACCCATATCAGTCTATAATGTTGATGTTATTTCTAATAAGGACAAACAGATATTCAAAATGATAAATATAGTTTTGTATCACCAGTTCTACTTTAGATAGACTTTGCTTGTAGTTTTTAGTCTAAGAAAGCAAGATTTCATTCTCAGTTTCACATGGCTAAAAAATTATAACTCCAAGGTCAATTAGCAAAAGTGAGAAGTAGTCATAATACAGTACCCTATATACTATACTAGCCACAAAAATATATGAAAGGCTGAAAAATACTGGGAATATGCCCTTAATACATATAGGAGTATTAGAAGAAGTTAAATAACTACTTTTACATGACTCAGTAATATCTAGTAACAGTGGTCAAGCAGGAAAGAGGATATTACTAGAATACAACAAGAACTATGCAACATTAGCTCTTAATGTTAAGATCGTTGATGGTGGACTTCATTTTATTTTTCATTTTCATTCTTCTTTTATTTTCTATTTTTAGAACAACTTGGGTTAGGGTTTATCAGTCACGCTGTCACATCAGTCACAACTTGATGGCACAATCACAAGACTGATCATGGGATATAAGAGAAGGAAGTAGAAGGTTCTAGAACAAAGTGACATCATACAGCATGGACAACACATGTTGGCCTCATGTTATACTCATGGTCATTTAGAGTAGGGTGCACAGTAGTTAGCACAGACCATGGGTACTAGTATATAAGGTAAACTACTCTGTACTAGGAACTCTATCAAGTTCTCTTGTGTCACTCCAATACAAGAGTTGTTTCTTGACTTAACCCTTTGAGTCTTGATTCATAACACTTAACTGCATACTAAAAATTTTAAAGAGAATGATATCAGTATCAGAAATCTGTAGCAAAGATAAATAAAAGAAAATAATATATGAATCCTTTAGTAAGACACTTATAAATACAAAAGGGTACTAATAGAATGAATGTTAAAAAGAATATATGAAGAATATCCACTCACAAACACATTCCCTTTCTAATACACTCCTAAACAGTAAACCTTAGATTTGTATAACAAGTTCTCTTGGAAAATCTAGTAAATAAATTGTATAACTCATTAAGAGTTTATAACAATACTATTTATTCTAGATGATGCACTTCAAAAGACATCTCTCAAGTTGAATCTTATAATTGATGATATCAACTGATATTCATCTTGGTAATCTTTTCTAGACTGCTAAAACTCTCTAAATATTACAATTCAAGACTTAGAGTTAAGTTAGGAAAAGAACTTTGTATAGAGTTTACATAAGAGAACTTGATGAAGCTCCTAGTACAATGTATCTACTTTATATATGCTAGACTAATGTATTACATGAGTTTTAGCCTATTCTAAAGGCCATATATTATATGCTATTAACATATGGTATATGTTATATGTCAAGTTCACTTGTCTAGAAAACACATCCCCACAGGATACCCCTTGTCAACATCTAATCCAAAAAAGCCTACCTTTCATGACAGCCACTTTTCTTATAACATGCTTGCACAGTGTTGGTATAACAATCCAGAGATTCTGTTTTCCATGACAGGGATACTCCTATCTGACTCAGCCTTCCATAATGGGGTCATACTCCTATTAGTGTCTCAACACTGAAATCTCTACTCAGGGTAATAAAGGCTTTACTACTAAAACTCCAAGCATCTCCTATAATATATAAGACTAGTAGTTACACTGTAATTCACTAGTCTGATAATCAATGATGATAACTTCTATTGAACTCAATCCCCAGTATTCAACAGTGACACATTAATTAGTACTCACTTTATTTTGTACTTCTTCCTTCTATCAGAAATTGCAACCACATGGCAGACAAATAGCACAGCACATAAGCTGAAGCCAAGGTTGTTCCATAAGTCTGCACATCTCCAAGTCCATCTCACAGACTTTCATCTCTGGTATGAACTATACCTAACAGTATAACATTATTGTTCTAGAACCTTCTATATTCTTCTATATAACATATGATTGTGTAACTGTGACTGTGACTTATAACATGTGATGTGTGACACAATTTCATGTCATGTGACAGTTTGTGACAATCATATGTGGATATCATGCTAATCTCTAATCTTAAAATAAATAAAAATAGAAATAGAAATAAGAAATAAAAATAAAAATAATTCAAGTCCACCATTTTCAACTCTGATACTAAAACTTGTTCAAAAGTAAAAGCTTAGTACTAACATTACACATTCAAGAAATAGCAATTAAATTGCTTGTAAAGGAGAAAAAAAAAGAGAATAAAAACAGAGAATGAAAACTAAAACAGTGAGAAAGCCTTCTAAGATTTTAGAAACATATATTATTTTCTCTATTCTTAACCTAATATTGGTTTAATAGCCTTTTCTTACTTATGAGTACTAATTTTCTTTTTTTGGTTGTTTTTACCAGCTGTTTCTACTTATACTAAAGCCTCCTATTTTTGATTACTTCTTGTTTTCCCATTCAGATGTCTATAAAGATCCTAGTTATGCTTGTAAGTATCCATTCTTTGTAACTAATTTCTTGTGAGTTCTATGGCATTTTTTGTCACTAAAGATTTCATATCTGAGATCTAGTTTGTTTAATAGTTATTACACTATCTCTTGAGTAGACACTGACTTAAAAATGGAAAAGTATTTAAATACTTCTGGTGTAATGTCTCTTTCTTACTATAAATAACTGTTCTCAGTCTTCTCCAAAACTTCTCACTATCTCATAAGTACTATATTTATATTCAGTTTTTCTGTATTGCTTTAACAGCTTTCTCTTTATATTGATCTAATTTTATTTTTCTCTCTGGTTAAAGGCTTTATAACTTCTAGCCTATAAAAAGATTATGATAGTTAATATACAAATGATAAACAGAACAATGATAATGAACTCATCTCAGTTAGGCCTGAAGTCCAACATGAAAAGTTGGACTTCAGCATACAAGAGTCATGTATTATATATAAGAAGAAGAGGAAAATTTACTAAAGGAAAAACTTTTTACTCATGTGCATTTGTTGATCATATCTGGCTACATATACCAATTTGCATTGGTAGGTCCAAATGACCTGGAAGTGATGACATAGACATATTACACTTTGATAAGCCAGTTGGACATATATGTCTTACCTAGCATCTAGCTGTCTTGCAATACTGCATGAGAGACTTGTTGTAATATTCTTTTTTTGAGAAGTGGAATGAACTAATGGTCAGTGTTCTTGCTAAGATTCATTTGATTTCTACTTTCTTATATACTACTGATGAACTTTCTACTAGATCTCTAATTAAAGTTCTTGCCACCAATTCCCTTCTAGCTGTATCTCTTCTTGTTTTTTAATATTGATTTTAGCAATATTACTGAGTCTAGTGAATCTGATGACCTCATAGCTCTGGCTGACCCAGATCTTTTGATAAAGTCTTTGAACTCTTCTGCTCCTATTTCTCTCACATTGTTTTTTCTAATTTTTTTCTTTCTTTCAGACTGCCACTTTGTCTAATATTTGCTAAATTCCATTCTTGACTCTATCTTAGATTAGACTCCAGCTTCTTCTTCAATTTCTTTCCTAGTTTCTTGATGTTCCAGACTATAGCTATATTATTTTACTTCTATGTTTTTATCAGTGTCTCCTTTTTCTTCTGCTGATTTCCCTTCTAAATTTACTAGTCATATTCATTACAAAAAAGCTAGATTTCTAGCTTTTGTTCCATCCAGTAAGCCAGTCCTTGTTGTAGCACCTATTAAGATAATTAATAGCATACTAAGTAGTCTTATGAAGTAAGAGTCTCATAAAGATTACAAAAGAACTCAACAAGAAGTTTCCAATGTATTACTACCCTATTTATACTACTAGTATATGGTCTGTGCTAACAATAAAAATAGTCTTACTCTAATGTCCATATATCAGCTATAAATGTGCTATGTATACACTATAAGGTAAACATGCTATAAACATATATCTTAATCTCATTTTTCTAGCCTCTTCTCTTATGTTCTAGGCCTATGAAATAATATCATGTGACCATACATGTATCTCTTTATTGTTCAAGAAATCAAATCAAGAAAAATAGATAAAAATCAAAATAAAATATAAGAGTCCAAGTGTACTATAATAGTCTCTGCTTTATTACTGCCTTTCTTATTTTTTTGCTTTCTAGTTATAAAGACATAGTACATATTCCAGTTTATTCTTTTTACTTTACTTTCTAATGTCATTTCTAGAGTCTTACTAGAGAGCTCAAATGCCTTTTATGCATCAACTTGAAATTCAAACATTATACTCTTTGTCCTTTCTTCTCAAGACTTCTGCTACTGCAGCTTATACTATCCACTTCTAGTTGGTAATTCCCAAAACTCTTCATTCTGAGTTGATAGTAGCATTATAGCTGACCATACCACTTAAAGTAAGGCTTTTACCACTATCTATACCACTGTTTCTGATCCAGATGGCCTTCTCTGTCAAGAGGCTATGCAAGCTCTTTTCAATCATATATTTATTTTATTTCTTTTTTCAAAACCACTCTAACTTCTGTAAACTATAATAGCTCTTTTTCTAAGACCTTAGGTTAGTACCATTATCCTCCTCCTCCTCCTTATTTAGCTAATGTCTTCTCTTATGTCAAGAAGTCAGCAAAGTCAGCCAAGTAAAAGAGATGTTCTCTTTCTAATATTCTTTTATCTATTCTGTATGTCTACTGTCTAATAATGATCTCTTTCTATACTATACCTCTTTTCTATTGTGTGATTTGAGTCCTGTCTCTAGTGTAAAACTCAAACTATTTCTGGTATAAACTAAATTCATCTTTGCTTTTTCTTGTCAACTTAAATTACTTTCAATATAAGTCTCTTTCTACTGTTTTTTGTGTGAATCTAAGTCTATTTTTGCTATATTAAGTTATAAAATATCCAATTATGAACCATGTTTTGCTTGGTTTTTCTTATAACTTTTTAGCTTTTTATAACATCTTACTCTCTGTTTAGATCTGTTTTCTGCTCATAAACTCTCCTTTTCTATTTGCAAGTTACAATTTTTCTATGTATTTTTCCATTCTCCCTCTCTCTATAAATAGTATGTGTTCTTACATTCTACTTGTAATTAGGTTTCTTCTATATTGGTCATCAAGTTAGATATCTTTAAGTAAGACTTATTATCTTTCTAGATAGCCAGATTGTGGTTTCTGCTTGTAAGAGAAGTTGATTCTTTAAACATGTTAGATGTGGTTCACACTTCACTATTCAAGATTTGATGGGGTATTTCAGAAGTCTAAATTAGGTCATTTGTACATTATCTGAGAACACAGAAAATAGAGTTAGAATGACCTTTGGCTTTAGCTTATGTGCTGTACTTCTACTAGTTGCACTAGTTGCATATCTTGGAAGTGGGCTTAGTGAACTTAGGGGATTAGGACTACTAGAGGGTGGTAAGATATATCATTGTTAATATTGAAAGAGAGTGTCAGTTTTGGTCAAATCTCAGAATAAGGTTAATATGGTGTAAAATACTAGTTTATATACTAGGTATATTATTTAGAATAGTTATCTGAAATAAAGACTGTTAAGTGAGTTACCCTAGTTTACTGGTAATCCTTGGGTATCAAAAATAGAAGTCTATGGAGTTAGTCAAGGACTAATAAGAAAATGGAGAAAGGTGATCCACATCAGAAGAGTTTAAGAAGTGTGGATGAGGAAGTAAGTATTATCCATGGTTATAATATAGATATCCAGAACAGGATGTAACAAAATATCTCTTATCTTATACTTCTGAATGTCTATTTCTATTACAGACCATCCAGTATGATTAATTTAGAGATGATCCTCTCAAGACATATATAAGCAAGTCTGCTTCCTATGAAAGTCTCTTCAAGTTGTTTTCTGCTATATTAATTCTTCATTTATGTCTAGTAAACTCACAGGAGGATCATTAATACTTATCTTGAACTCATAAATATGTTGTCTAATATCATTTATTACAGCCAATACCTCTCTCAAAATAAGACTACATTGAGCTCTCTTTTTACAGATATTAATGCTCTTACTAAGCCTACTATAAGTATTCTTGAATAAGCTTTCTATTTTCCTCTATATATTAAGTAACTCTTTAAGGTCAAATGTACCTACAAGAGGTTTAAAAAAGAACATAACCTCATATTTTATTTTCTAGCTGTTTTTAAATAGATATCCCAATTTTTATTTTAATATAATAAAACCTTTTGGTCTTCCAAAACATCACATCTTGCTGTTCTTTTAACTACTACCCCTTTTAGCTTCCAAGCTTTGGCTTCTACTAGCCAACCTTCAGTAATCATTCAGAACAAGATACAGGTCTTTCTTTCTATATCTTATTATTTCTTAATAGCTTTCTTTTTCTTGTCTATCCTATTTAGCACTACTATATCAAAGAGATTATTCCCTTCTGGCAACTAGTACTCTTGATAGTAAACAGTCTAACAGTGATGAGATAAAGATCATTGCACTAGCTTACTAGCTCTTTACAATCACATTTCTAAAGAGCTCTATTTACAGACTTCTGTTCATACCTTCTTATTTACTACCTTCTTCTCATTCTCAAGGATCCTTCTTAGGTTCTTATATAGATAAGTAATATGAATAGCTCTTTTCTACTCTTCTCTCACAATTCTCTATCTATAGTGAGCCTTTTATTCTCATAGAGTTTCTCTGACTTATTACAATATTTATTCTAGCTCAGTTTAGTAGGATTATATCATTCTCAAGTGATCTTCTTGTAAGCACTTTTCTAGTCTAACCTCTCCATATTTTTCCTTTAGCTTATTCCATCCATGTCAGAATTGGATCTCTTTAATGATAGTAGATGTTCTACTATCTATTTTTCACAAGAATCTAACCTTTTGCTTTCTCATAGCTTAGATCTTGTTTGACACTACTCTATCTTTTTTCCAACAAGATATCATCTTCCAAGATGATATTGCTACTATTTTCAATAAGCAAACTATAGAGTATATCTTGTTCCAGACTTCTTATAGGCTATCAACAACCTCAAGTATGTTACTTACAAGTATAAGAATGCTACTAATCAGTATAATTGGATGTTCCAGGTCTAGAAGACCAAGAATGTAAAAACTCATCAGAAGCAGTAGCTACTTAGCTTCTTGTTTCTTAAATAATATCCAATGCACTCTAAAAGTCTATACTTCTTTTTTTATTTTGCTCTGCTTATAAGTGACTCTAATCTGCATTATCTACTAAAGTACCCTTATTGAATACCTTAACTAAGCTTTTTTCCAGATCATCCAAACTCATTTCTAGTGTATTTGATAGAGCCTATACTTTGTTTCTGAATATTATCTTTCTGTACACCAGATTAAAAATTATTCTAAAAGCCACTACTTTATTCTGTCATACTGAGCTATCTAATTCTACCAGAATAAAAATGCCTTTTTGTAGCTATTTGACTACTACAATAGGATTTAGATAATAGCCAATGAAACTTGTAATTACTGATAGTCTGATATCTCAGTAATCTGTTATCACTTTTGTACATCTTATATTAAGGTTTTATTTTTTTATCTACTAATAATTCTATGGCCAAGTTTTTTACTAGAACTAGACACTCTAGCTTTAGTACAAACTTCTTGATTTTATTTGCAAGATAATTCTACTCAGATAGGTTACTAACCAAGTCATCTCCACTATATCTAGTGGCATAGCAAGCTGTGCTCCTATTACCATAAAGTATGGTGAATAGTCTATTCTTTTTCTAATAGTTATCTTGTTCACTCATATTATATAATATAGAAACTAGTACTATTTCTTGATATCTTCTCTGGTTACTTTGTATAGTATCTATTGCAGATCACAGTGCAGTCTTTCAATGATTCCATTTGCTCATGAGCTATAAAGAGATATGTGTTACAACTTAAGACTCAGAGTTAAGTCAAAAAAAGAATCTTGTATAGGAATTACACAAGAGAACTCTGTTGAGTTTTCAGTATAAAGTGTCTATCTTATATATGCTAGACTACTGGTTTATACTATACTAACCTTAGCCTATTCTAAAGACTATGTGTATTACATACTATTAACATATATCAACATATAGAATGACATTATTGTTCCAGAACCTTCTATGTCCTTCTGTATAACATGTAATTGTGTGACTGTGACTTGTAACAGATATATGATATCATGCTAACCTCTAACTACAAGTTCTAAATGAAAAAATAAATAAATAGAAAATAGAAAAGCAATAAAAATAAATAGAGTCTTTTATATCAAGTCTACCTATTGTAAAAATATGTTCCCATAGCAATAATGCAACAATTCAGGTATCTGGTCTTTTATAATAGAGATACTCCTATTGAATTTGGTCTTCCATGGTAGTATTTCTCTATCCAACCCTTTAGTGTTTCATTACTGAAACCTCCTAATATCTCCTATAAATCTGACTTGTATATAAGACTAGTAATTACACTGTAATTTACTAGTCTGATAATCAACAAAGATAAGCTCCTATTGAACTCAACTCCTAGTATTCAACAGTAATATACCAAATTAGTACTTACTTCCATCTCAGACTTTATTTACTTATTTGAAGTTGTGACCATACAACAAACAGATGTTGCAGCACATAAGCTAAAGCCAAGGTCATTCTGACAAGTTCATATCATTGAGCTCATTACATGAAATTTCCATACTCTATATATTTCTAAGCTAATTCCATAAACTTTTGCATCCTGGTATGAACTTTTTCACACTTCAAAATCCAATGGCTTTCTCCTAGTATAACTTTTCAACTTACTTAGGGTCAACTCTGGTCTCACCACTTGGAATATCTTTCAATACAATTTTACATTTTAGTAGTAACCTCACTAGGACATATCTACTAAATTATCTCCTTCCAACATGTCACTTCCTACTCCCAAGAAACAATCTGATTCTTTGTGGGTAGATTTCTCTTCCAAGTTGGCCAATAATGGCAAGTTAACTAGTGACAAATACAAAAAGCATCTCAAAAATAACCTGTACCTCTATTATAGTACAAGGGACTACAAGTTAGACTTCTGTCTCAAGAAGAAAACTATAGTCACTCCCAAAGGCTGCAGTGCTTTAATAGCTGTTTTTAAGAATTTTTTGGAAAAATAGAGAGTGATTCCCAAAACTCTGCACAGACTGAGGGCCATTTTGAACTTTCTTATGCAGCAATGAGTCTTATCTGACTCAAGGCATCTGCTTTTTCTAATCTTCACTCTCTCTTTGTTTTTTTACTTTTCTCTTAATCCTTTATCAGGATCACCTTTGTCAAGATCACAAGAAGTAGACTTAGCTTTTTATTTTCTTATTCTTATTTTCATTTTCATTTTGATTTATTTTCATTTTTCTATTTTTAGAACTCTATGGTTAGGGTTGGAGTGATGACTAGTCACACCATCACATCAGTCACATCTGATGGTGTGGTCACAACAATGATCATGAGACACAAGGGAAAGAAGTAGAATGTTCTAGAAGAAGTAACATTATATAGCATGAACACCACATGTTGACCTCAAGCCTAACATATGGTCATTTAGGGTAGGGTGCACAGTAGTTAGCACAGACCATCTGAATAGGTATATAAAGTAGTCTACTTTGTATAGAGCTCTTTATCAAGTTCTCTTGTATTTTACTCTAATATAAGAGTTTTGTTCTTTTATCCAAC
>Ga0157359_1001187_pt1 | contig 10468 bp, 6 predicted proteins | sample AttcapACBM3_FD_111482 | JGI IMG/M metagenome (GOLD analysis project Ga0157359, IMG submission 111482) | Fungus gardens microbial communities from leaf cutter ant in Botucatu, State of São Paulo, Brazil - Atta capiguara ACBM3 | ecosystem: Host-associated > Fungi > Mycelium > Unclassified ...
ATGCTTCTTAACATCATCCTTCTAGTCTGCTCTTGCCTAGTCTAGGTCTATGACCTTATATCATGTGATATGTCATGTGACTGCAGTCACATGCCTCTTCATCATCAAATAAAGAAAAGAAAAAGAAAATTAAAATTAAAAGAAAAGAAATATAAAATTAAGAAAAATAGATAAAAGAAAAAGAAAAATGTTAGTGTCCAAGTGTACTATAACATTAGTGGTCTGAGGAAGTGCTGAAATATTCAGCATGTCTTCAGTAATAAAGACAATACTAGAGTAGATAATAAGAACAAAAGTTAATTTAACACAGATTTTCCAAAAAGGATAGTCAGCAAGATCAGTAAGTTTGGAAAGAGTAGCAATAAAGTTGGCCATTTCTATCAATAAAGATATTCAGCATAAATTAGAAGGCAAATATAGCTAGCTAGAGTGCAAATGTTCAACCTAACTAATGATAAGCTATTAGTATATGTAAGATATAAGTATGGAACAATTTAGGATTAGCTCAATTTATAATAAGTTTAAGAGTGATAAGATATTAGCTTACTAGTAGGGTTGGTCAAGCCCTTTTTATTGATAGAAAGTAGTCTCAAAAAGTGCTAACTAGAGATCAAAGTAACTGGAATCTATAACCTGTTAAAAGAAATAGAATATATAGCAGTCTAGTATAGTGTGAACAACTGACAACCACTTACCTATAGTAAATACTGTAATGAAGAGCTAAAGAAGTATAAATAATAACTCTTTCCATCCTCTTCCAGTATAGATTATACTCTATTCCAATTAACCTGAGGGCCAAATCTTACATTTCTCATCAATCTTATAAAGTTCTCAACCTTCACAATATCTAACAACTTAGAGTATGTATAGCAGTAGAGTATTATTAAATTTACATTTCTGTATTTAAGAATGTTAGCTACTATATACTGTTTTTTAGTCTGATAATCAACTTGGACTTATACCATACTTGTCTTAAGTCTCTCTGAGTCTTTGTCATCTGAAATTATAACCACATAATAAATAAGCTAGGTATAATATTATCTGTTGAAGCCAAGATTGATTATCTATATAGTATCACTTCCAGTTCCTTCTAATATCTGTATTGCTAAGTTAACCTTCTATTATCATCTTTTGTGCTATATTTATAGATAATCTCAGTAAGTGTAAATTGCTCCTAATAGTATTATTATTGCAAACTTCATTTAATCTCTACAACTAGTAGACTGATTTTCATAAACTAAGTTATACTGAAAATTCCAAATAAGGGCTATTCACACATATGTGGAATGCATAAATGCAATAACAAACAACTGAGATATTAGACTATTAGTAACTATAATAAAAGCTTCATTGGCTAATATCTTATGAATAGCTATACAGATTCACATAATTGAACTTGTGTTAGAGAGCACTTATCAAATGGTTTCTAATGATATATCATATATTATATAAAGACCAGTATTTATAGAGATATAAGTATATTAATATAGTGATATAATTAGTTATCTTCTAAAATTAGCCTGACATCTGCTATAACAGATGACAGCCCTACCAGATATAAGTTTTGATCATGTGATGGAAACAGCTTATATACAAACTATCACTATTTTATATAAATACTTTTGTATTTGAGGATTAGATCTTAGACTTAATAATATCAATTTTCATCATTTATCATTGATATCATTATTGAACTTCTGAATCACTCCTAAACATCTAAGAGTATACTTAAGATTTAGGTATCATAAACAAGTGAGTAGTTTATTTTATAATAATTATCAGACTAAGAAATAGTATATGGTAGCTAATATTCTTAAATACAAAAGTATAAATCTAATAATGCTTTACTACTGTGTATATTCTAGATTGTCAGACATTGTGGAGATTGCCATTCAGAACTCTATGTGATTAATAAGAAATACAGGGTTTGGTTCTCAGGTTGATTGAAATAGAATGTAATTCACACTAGAAGAGAATAGAATGAATGCAGATGTTGGATGGTATGTGACATGATTCAACCTATGTGAAAATTTACATTGACTACCTAATTAGTACTACTGATTATAGACATTATTGATAAATTACAAATGTGGGCAATTATTTGCAAAGCACTTTGCTTATACCCATCATTTCTCTCTCTCTTACTACTATTTTATATGGTAGTGCCTAACAGAGAAATTGTAAATATGAACTCTCTCTTTACAATATGATAAACCCAGTAAAAGCCAATTACATCTTAGAGAACATTAACATAGATAAACTTAGGAATAAGTTTATATTTTTAAGCAAAAACATGTCAAGAGCATTGTTCACCTCTTCAAAAACATTGTCTATATCATATATCAAATGAATGAAAGCTCAGAGCAATGACCTCTCCTAGTTCAATCAAACTAAACAGGAGAAATTCTAGAAGAACTTTCAACTTTCATATGTAACTCCTAAGAGGGGTATTCCAACTGACCAGAATAAGGTCCAGAGTCTCTTCTATCTACCAATTACACATGTTGAAGATGAAGTATTGATCAATAATATTACTAATTAGCAATAAGGTCTAGAAACCTTATCAATTTCATACTCAAGCTCTGGCCTGGCTAATCTAAGTCTCTGGAACAGTAACTTCAACCTAATATCAATATTTGGTACAATTTAAAAATATATAGAAAATATAAAAAACATTATTACCTTCTTAAATTACATGGCCTCTTTCATTGATAAGAGAGATATCAAGGATAATAGGGACAAGCAATATTCTCTATTTGGAAGGTTTTGGATAAGTTACTTGAAATCTTATTTCAGCTATTTACAAGAGCAGATAGGATAAACTCAAAACAAATAATAGCAATTAAATATTTAGATAAAACATATCATCTTAATTCAATAAGTATCAAAGTTAAAAGTGGTAGACTCTAATCATTTTTATTTTCTTTTATTCTATTTTTAGAACTAGGATTAGGGTTAAAGTGACAAGATCATGCTGTCACACATTAGTCACATCAGATGACATGGTCACAGTAATGGTCATAAGTCACATGATGTATAAAAGGATGTAAAAGGTTCTGAAAGGATGATGTTATACAATATATACAATATATGTTAACCTTATGATATATACATGGTTGTTTAGGGTAGGCTAGAAGTAGCTTGCACAGACCATTAGGTATTAGTATATAAGGTAGACTATCTTGTATAGAGTTCTCTATTGAGTTCTCTTGTGTTAACCCAATACAAGATTCTTCTTATTAACCAACTCTAAGATCTTTGAGTTGTAACAATAAAAACAACATGAACAATTACAAACTGGCTTATAACAAATTGAAAAACAAGAAAAAGAATGTTTCAGTCAAATTTTCAAACTTACTGGTCCCTACTCCAATAGGACCTCTACTTCTAGTTTTACTCAGACTATCTAAAGAGGAACTAACTAAATTCAATTTTTACAAGAAAAAGGAAGGAAAATTTATTCCTTAATGATCCTATGCACAAGCATCTTTGGCAAACATCAAGAAAATCTTGAAGATCAAAGAGTATTTCTCTAAATTATCAGATAAGAAAGTAGAGAAAGTTCATAAAATAATCATCAATGCTAGCAAACTTAAACAGCAAATCAACATGACTACAAAGAGTCCATTGTGTAAACATATTATTGTTCCCATAGATAGTAATAGTATCTCAATCTTTATGAGATCCTTAGATAAGCACATATCAAACATGAATTGTGCTTTTAAAGATATCAAATCCAACAATTTCATTGATTTTATTCAATCAGACTACAAAGGTCTAATAGTAATTTCAAACAAAGTTACTTCACATTCTAATCTTTTAGTAATTGAATTGTATATAAAAAACCAAAACTCCATAAATGCCAATAATGTACAAAGTATGTGATTACCACAATCAAAATTATATCTCAAGATTCTTAGTATCTCATACTTCAGAGAAGATACAAATACTTCTATTGATACTAGCTATATGGAAAATATTATTAAAACAACTTATATATTTGATAATGTCCAAATTGTTTCCAAACCTAGAATGGTTAAAGTATCACTTAGATCTGACATGGCAATTGTATGAATAGATATCTGGGATATACAAAGTAGTAACTTAGTAAAAACACTTATTAACTGTTCTTTCAATGTAGGAAGTTTTATTGCTACAATCAGGGAAGCAAATATAAATCTAGAAGTACTCTAATACAAAAACTACTAGAAGTAGAGTTGTATGATGTTTATATGCAAATTCCAAGAATTAAGATGTGTTAAGTACAATGGTCCTTACAAATCAGAACATTACTGATGCTTCACTTGGTATTGCAAAGTGAACTTCAAGATTAACCTACCAAGATTAGAAACCAAGCAAGGAGAACTTTACTCTCATTTGTTCAAGTATCTGAACTGTAAGAGAGATTATCAGGCAGACTCTAACATATACCCTTTTTGGAAATACCAATTCAATAAAGAATGGCATATAAAGAAATATCAAGAATTCTGTGAAAGTAGGAAAAATTTGATTCACTCAGCCATGAGTGGTTCCAAGGCATGATTATTGAAAGTCTCAGAATATATTCACAAAATATTCAAAAGAACAAGTTACTCATTGAAACACTAATTGAAATGCAAAAAACTTCAATACCTTGGTCTATAATTCAAACAACTCCCAGTTCTTCCAATAAAGAAGGGGATAGAGTGGTAAATATCCCCAATTATCTGAATTAGATTACATTCTTTAGACTGAATACTAATGATTATAATCACTTAAGAGTTGTGATATACATCAACATTTGTTTAGCAACTATGTGATTCTCTTTAATATATTTTTGACCACAAAGACATTTGTTGCTTTTCTTTCTTTAATAATGGTTCTATCTTTTTGATGATTAATACATTTATTCAGATGACAGCCACTCAGCTTTAAAGTATCTGAAGAATACTGAAGCAAACATCTGAAATGTCTTAATTATAACAGATGACTTCAACATAAGGAATATCAATTGGAATCCAGTGTATCCCTTTCATTCCTCCTACAGTAACTATTTAGTAGAAATTGCAAAATCATTTGATCTATTATTGTCTTCAGCCATTCAACAGGTTCCTACTAGGTACTCAGACAATACAAACAACTCCAATTCAGTTATCAATCTTATGTTCTTATGGCTAACTTCTGCAGAATTCAATAATCATGAAATTTATCCTAAACTTTGGTTTTCATCAGACTACACTCTATTAACCATAAATATTATAATTAAGAAAGAGTTTATATTAAGAAGAAAACATACTATTATCAAAAACAGTAAAGAGGAATCTGAGTTCATAGAAGATTTCACTAGAAGATTTAGAAACATTGGTATGATGTTGATTACTGACAAAGCATACTTGTTACAAACTCAGGTTCTTAGAGTGGGACAAGTGAATGAACCTTATATTGGATTAATACAAGAGAACTTAATAGAGAACTCTGTACAAGATAGTCTACCTTATATACTAAAATCCCATCATCTGTGCTAACTACTTCTAGCCCTACCCTAAACAGCCATGTATTTATCTTAAGGTCAACATGTGTTAAACATGCTGTATGACATTATTCTTCTAGAACCTTCTATACTTTTCCATGTGATATGTGACTGTGACTGTGACCTTGTCATGTGACTGATGTGTGATGGTGTGATAGTGATATCATGTTAACCCTAACTCTAAGTTTCTAAAAATAAAAATAAAAGAAAAGGAAATAACAAATAAGAAAAGAAAAATAAAATAGTTAGAGTCCACTGTCTTGAATTCTGACAATACTTCAAGAGTATGCCAATATAGCTGATATAATCTGGAATTAACATCTTCAGTAGATCAATATTACTAGTTGATTCAAGAATTGGTGAAATAATAAGTGCTAGAAGAAGCTAACAAAGTATAGATCATCTAAGAGAGTTAAAGACTGGAAAGACTTCAAGAAAACAGTGAAGAGTATGAATCAATCATTTTTTGATAACAAAATTCAAGAAATTGCATCAAAAATCAAAGATTATAGAATCTGATAAATTAGGTTAAGAAATGCAATCTACCAGCCATCAAAATAATTCAGTTTAATGAATGTTTATAAGTCTCTATTAGAGGAGCTTCTGTCAAAGTAACATTTACCATAGAATTCTCTCTCTAGAGAAGAGTTCAAGACAGCTATCAATAAATGCAACAATTTGTTGGCTCCTAAACTAAATAGGATATTATGAAAACACCTCAAATGTATTGTCAAAGATGAAAATTGCTTGAGCAATATCATGAACATTGTTAATACCTATATCAATTTAGGACATTAGCTATCACATTTCAAAGAGTTATTGTCCATTATCATTCCTAAACCTAATAAGACCATCTATGATTCTTCTAAGTTTTTTCAACCCATTGTCTTGCTCAATACAATAGGTAAACTTATAGAAAAAGCCATCAGTGAACATTTACAATACCACTTGATTACAAACAGTTTCATTTATTCAGGATGGGTCAAAAGGCTCCAAACAAGTACTTTGGCATTTGACATTGTCCAGTTCTTCCTGTCTCTTAATCATTACTTAATTCCACTTATTTTCAAAAAAGCAGGATATAATACAAGAATTTCTACTTTCTTTTCTGATTATTTAATAGGCAGGAAAACCTGTTATTTATAGAATAGTTTTATGTTACCTTCTTTTTCTGTGAATATAGGTATTAGTCAGGGATCAGCATTTTCTCCAATTTTGTCTACCTTTTTTATCACTCTAATCTTTTATATCTTTGAAAAAAGAATAAAAAATTTAAACATTCTGATTTTATTTCTTTCTTTTATAGATGATGGATTGTTTATTTCTCAAGAGAAATTATCTATTAAAATGAATACCAATCTTTTTTGTTGTTACAATATCATGTCATTACTTTTAAATCAGTTTAGTCTCATAGTAAAACATAGGAAAACTGAAATCTTTCACTTTTCTAGAGTATATATGTCAGAGTTGAAGACAGTGAATGCTAACTATTTTTCTTTTTCTTTTTCATCTTTATTTTTTTCCTTTATTGGGAACTTAGGGTTAGGGTTAGTATGATGTCATACTGTTACACATTGGTCACATGTCACATACCACATTGGAAGGATAATATCATATAGCATATATAATACATGCTGACCTTAAGGCAAACACATGGCTATTTAAGGTAGGTTAGAAGTAGAGTAACACAGACTATAGGGTTTCAGTATATAAGGTAGACAATTCTGTACAGAGTTCTCTATTGAGTTCTCTTGTGTAAGTCTTATACAAGGATTTCTTTTCTTGATCCACTCTAAGGTTTTGAGATCATAACAATATGGATTAATCAATTTGTCTACATTGGACCTCAGTCAAATTGGAGGTCTTATTCTTTGACCCAAAGATATATGAAAATATCTTGGGTTTATCTTTGACAAGAAATTAACTTTTCAACAACATATTGACTTTTATGCAAACAAAGCTCTTTCAACAGTCAAGTATATGAAATTTCTAGGAAACTTGAATCAGAAACTTCTACCATACCAGAAATACCTTCTATACAGAATATGTATTCTGTCTATTATTCTTTATAGCTTTCTGTTGTAGTACTATAATTAAGTACCTTTATCTCATTCTCTCAAAGTACTCAACAAAATGTGATGATGAGCCACTGTATGGATTCTTAGCATATTTTACACATCCCTGACATTAGGAATAAAGGCCATCACTGGTCTAATCCCTATACAACTTCATTTACAAAAGCTAAGTGGTAGAAACCAATTATGAATAGCTACTCTATCACATTATCACATTATCAAGTTGTTGTTAGAAAGAAGTAATGCTCCCAAGTCTCAACTTTATTATCTTATGCTAGGGAATATGATATTCAAGCAGCAACAAAGAATTAAAGACTCTATAGTTGATATTAATAATCAACTACATAAAATCTTTACAACATTTGATTCTCTAAATTTTATTTTTTATCTGTGTTATAGACTAATTGATAATTATTCTAGTCATATATCTATTAATAGTACTAATTATAGCTCAAATGAAAGCAAAAATTCTCATTGAAAGAAACTCAATGAAATAATCCTTGAATTTTCATCAGATCTAAGAACAATTGTTGTCATCTCATACATGAGCATCAAAAATAATGTTGTTTCCTCTATATCCCACATTCACTCCTTCAGCAATCTACTCAAGAAAACAATACATCATATAGTCAATATTACACCAACAGAGACTGAATTATTCACTATTAGATATAGCATTAACCAGACAGTTCAAGTATAATATGTATCACACATTGTAGTTATAACAGATGCTATTTACATAGTCCAAAAGATATTTGATCTGGGTGCACACCCATATCAACAACAGGCAATTGCAATATCCAAGAACTTGAAGGCATTTCTTAATAAACATGATAATAACTCAATTGAATTTTGGAACTGTCTAAATAACAAATGGCATCTCCACACAGCAGTAGATAAGGAAACTAAAAGTTCAAACCTTGTTCTGCTTCATCTAAGTAAAGAGTCATGAAACTACAGCAAGAAAAAGAAATATAACAACATTATCAGAGAATGGTGAACAACCTTTGAATTGTTCAATCTCAAGGGAAATTTTTTTTACTACTATTAAACAACAATCTTTCAGAAATTGAACTGGCTTATATGAAAGAAGGTTCATGGCTACAACACTTTGGATCTTCAAATTCACTATGTATCAGGAGTATAGTATGAAGTACATATATAATATCAACTAGATATCAAAGCTAAGCTTAACATTGTGCACTTTTAGCATAACTGATTCAGTGGCTAGTCTGTTTCTAACACTATATACTTGAGCCACTTATACTATTACTAATCATATCCTTATTGGAGAGTATTACTTAAAGTTTTTTTCTAGAGAAAAATTTAAATGTCTGTGCAGATTTTATCCAATTAAATCAAGATATCACATTCTGTACAAATGCAGACAATTTAATAAATATTGAAAGTCTAATGAAAAAGACAATAAATCACTTTATTGCTTTCTTAGAGTTTAATCCAGATGCTTTGTCTTTTGGATAAGGCATTATATGAGCTAGTTTGTTGTGGCAACCACTAGTTACAAAGACTAATAATAATACAAGCAATAAATCTCCTAGTAGGATATCTATGTGGAAATTACAAGAGAACCCAACAAGAAATCTCCACTATATTCCTATACTATTTATACAAAGTCTTCATAGTCTGTGCTAATGATAAATAACCCTATCCTAATGTCCAGATATAGTCCATGCATTAACTTCATGTCTTCTATAAGAACATCATGCCATATACATGTGCTCTGATATCATTCTTCTAGTTTCTTCTTCCAAAGTCTAGCCTATGACCTCACATCATGTGATATGTTATGTGACCATAGTCACATGCATCTTCATTGTCCACAAAATAAAAAGAAATATTAAATCAAGAAAAATAGATAAAAGAAAAAGAAAAATGTTAATGTCTAAGCACACCATAACATAGTTGCTTGAGCAATTTTCTTTGGGTTTCCTAGCATTTCTTTTTCTTCTTTTTCCCTTTTCTTTTTCTTTTTTGTTTTCTTTCTCCTTTTCTTTTGCCTCTAGTCCTATTTAATATTATAAAGTAGCTACTATGGTTTGCCTATGAGCTCTGTGTAATAAATTGTTGATATAAAATAAAATAAAATAAAAAAGAAGCACTCTGCTTAGTAAGCACACAGTCCTAATTAGGTAGTCAATAGAAAAAATTTACAGAGTGAGGTTCATCTCTGACAATACAACTTGTCTCTCTTTGTTGCTTCCTTTCAGCTCTCCATAAAAGTATACACCACAGGTAAGTGGTTGCTAGTTGCCCACACTGCACTATGCTGCTGTGCACTCTGTTCCTTCCAACATTAGAGACTTGTAATTATGTTCTTTATGACTGTGTTAGATACAATGATGCAGTAGGTGATACATCAATTGACATTATTGGTTTTCTGCAAGATAGCCCAGACACTTTCTACTTCCAAGATAAGCAGTTTCATACTACCATAGTCTGTCTATGTACCCTGTGTAATAAATTGTTGATTATATACATGTACACATGTACTAGCACTGATTAGGTGGTCACATGGTGAAGGTCATGTGTATAATATGTTGGGAGTGGATGGATCTCACATTGTTTGTTTATCAGTACTATGTCACAGTTTACAGATCAGAACCTGACAAGACCTCGCTCAACAATCAAAAAATATAGGTTCACCTCAGTGTCACAATACGAGTAACTCGTGCGAACGACTGTGGATCACATTTGGCACATCCTATCAATATTTTTGTCATTGAACTTTGTTTTGAGATGGCATGCCTTCTCCAGCACACCTGACCACATGTTAGTAACCGCCAGCCGAGTTCGCCGTTCTGAAACTGTATTCCACTGGATTTCAGCGCACAGTCTCGTCTTCCAAGTGAACCGCTTTCTGACC
>Ga0157359_1001188_pt1 | contig 10463 bp, 9 predicted proteins | sample AttcapACBM3_FD_111482 | JGI IMG/M metagenome (GOLD analysis project Ga0157359, IMG submission 111482) | Fungus gardens microbial communities from leaf cutter ant in Botucatu, State of São Paulo, Brazil - Atta capiguara ACBM3 | ecosystem: Host-associated > Fungi > Mycelium > Unclassified ...
CGGTATAATCCCCAACGTTTTCCGCATCCCTTCAGTGCCGAAGTGGCGAAATCGGTAGACGCAGTTGATTCAAAATCAACCATCGAAAGGTGTGCCGGTTCGAGTCCGGCCTTCGGCACCATTCAATTTAACTTCTTATTAAACAGTGAGTTAGACGCAAAATTCTATCTCTCTTGCATGTAAGAAGTGATCTAAAGTTTCACCAGAAATTGCCGCTGTAGTTAGTAGTGGCAGATCTTCGGGAATACTATCTCATAGCGGCGTGTAGTTCCAAGCTTCAAACACGTACAGTTCTCAACTTGAAAAGCTATGACGTTGCCCACGTCTCTGAACCATCCCAAAACAGTTTGATCGCACGCATTCAAGCCCGATCTGTGGCGTTGTACAGCCCCAAAACAGGTCTATGGTGGTTAAAACGTACCTGCAAACGATATGCAGGCTCTGCCAGCGTCTCAGCCACGCTCCCGCATGGGTACACAGTTATCCTGATAAGGTTGTGATCAGTCTGACAGATGATGTCGCTATGCTCCGCTTGTTGGTAGTACCACCAACGGGGCTTTATGGCTTCTATTGTCTTTTTGTAATGAGGCTTTATGATAAATCTATCTTATCTGTAGGGCTGCTAGCATGGATACAACAGAAGAGCTAAACGGGACGTACTTCTACAACGGGATGACTAACCTTACCGCTGGTGAACTGTTTTTCTGGTTATTCGTTGAGAAAATCGACGAACAGTATGGCATTCATGATTTAGTAGCGGTAAGCAGCATAATCCTTGGATTGCCATTACTGAAAACCCGCACAAAGCCTGGGGCGGCCACTAAAGGCACTTCTATAGCCTCTATAATGTCACACCGTTACCTTGATATACATCTGCCGTTCCGTCTCCCAACCATAACAAACAAGAGCATTCAACTTTTAAAGCCGATGTACGTTAACAACTTAGGGGCTTTTGTAGGCAGAACTGTCCCTGTTGTAGGATGGGTGCTACTGGCTAATGATTTTTCTCAAATCACATATAAAACCGTAGTGACTTACAATCGTATTGCTCGGGGTGATGACAAGGTATGGTGACAGATAATGAAGTGCTCACTTTTTTTCAGGATGAACTACCTATTTTAGGTTGGCTCCCAACAAAGGATAATGCAGTGGGTTTTGATGATGTCTTGCAAGATTACACTGAGCAAGAGGATTTAATCATATCTATAGAGAAATTCGGGAAAGAGTTTGATATCGATCTATCCAGGATGGATATTGACCGATATTTCCCGTGGAAAACCCCGTGGTTTTTTAGAAAGTGGTTTACTAACAAGGCCATTATCCAGACTAAAAAACCCCTGACAGTAAAAATGTTTGCTGATTCTGCAAAAGCGGGCAAGTGGTTGTACGAGTAAAAAATTGTAGTTATTTATCTTAAATACCTCTGGAGAATAAAATGAAAAGATTTGCAGTTCAGTTTGAAGGTATCACATATGGATTTATTGAAGAAGGACGTTTTCAGGATAGAAGATGGGAGCTTGTGTATCCGATAGTGGATGGTAAAGTCTCAATGGATATAACCAAAATTGTGCCTAAAAAGGATTCTGGCGACGATGATGGTTTTGCCGTAACTAAGCAAATCGAAACCATAGCGTTTGATTTAGATATTGATAATCGGAAAATGACTCGTAGTGATGGTACGGTTTTTAAACTTGTTGAAATTGAAGGGTAAAATTATTCATCTATTTTAAGGCCCCGCAAAGGGCCTTTAGTTATTTTTACTCTTTCAATTTCTCTTCGCGCTCTTGCAGGAATTTTTGATGGCGCTCTTGAATTAATCTTGATTCCTCATCTCTATCATTTTGGCTGAAAATATCCGATTTTATTTTCTTATTTCCTTGTGATATCGGTCTCCAATCCTCACGAATCTTCTTAATCTGATCTGCAATCTGTGTTACTGGACTCCTTGCACCTAAATAAGAAATCCCATCGAAGGATGCCATATCATAAACGTATTCATTTTCGTCTCGAATTCGAGAGTTAGGCCTCTTAGACCAACTTATTTTAATATTATATTTGATATCTTTAATTTTTTCATATTCACAAATATTGCTCGTGAGAGATTGACCGTTTTTTAATACGCTTATATTACTGAATGGTATGTTATGATTGCTTCTTTCTCTGTGATCCGCATTGATTAGTGGTGGGTCGAAATTCACATTTATATTATAAGCCGGAGAGTTGCCGGTGTTAGTAATGCATATATCAAAGTGAAATGCAGCCCACATATTTGGTTCAAGAGTGACTACAACATGAGGCTGCTCAGCAGCATCAACCATGCGTTTAGTTTCTTTTGCTAATAGATTAGTGACTCGCCACAGAAAAAAAGTGGCTATGGCTGTAAAAATTGCTGCTAAAGCCGTAATGAATGCATTGATGTTTGTAAAGTTTTGAACAATAAACTGTAACATTCTATTTCCTTTTTGATTTTAATAATTTTAAAATTTTTTTGGGAATGTGATTTATTGTATGTACGGGTGCGATCAGTATCTAATCTTAACAGAATATTTTGATATGAACTTGACGATTTAACAAGCATCGTTCGATGTAATGTGCAGTTCTCCCATTACCCACACGCTCAACATGAGTTAGTTTTACTTGCACGGCGGAAATCTTCGACGAGACGCACAAAAGAAGGTCGATTATTAGCATCTTCATGTTCATCTCTCATTTATAAAATTTTTCTTGCAGATCAAGAGGAACGTTTCAAAGCTGTATTTCTGATTTTACCTGTGAATACCAGTTACCCAAATCCAAAATTAACGTGCTGTGTATCGTGCGGTGCGGCTATGGCTAAAAACTTATCACGCTTACCCCGCCATTGGTTAATGATAAATTGTTTGTGGTTGAGTGATAAGCAGTATCCGTCTTCGGTATTCAGATTATGATTTACTGTAGCAAGTACGGCAATTGCAAATAAGCCAACGATCACCCTATAGGAAATCTGCACCCTACCCGGAGCGGCTATCAAACTAGTGCTGTTCGTAACACCGTGAAGTACGTCAGGTATTAGTTCGAAACCCGCAGGTAATTCGCCACCATTATCATGGGCACAGCGGTGCACACTATAAATTACCTCGGCTGTGTCAGGCCATTCTTCAGACTTTTGTTCCGCAGAGATTTTAACAGGCCACTTTATTTGCTCGATGTCTAAACTTGGAAAAAAATTTGGATGGAGGATTAAGTAAATTTCTCGCAAAGTAGTTATAAATCTCGTGCGGTGTCGGTACATTTCCGGATATAATTTTTTTCGAAGTACCATCAACGGCCATACATGCGTGTAACATCGCACCGTTCAAGTCACCGAGCAGAAAGTCATCAATAGACTTACCTACCTAATAGCCAATGCCAGCCATAATTATCCTCTAGAAGAACTATTTGATGAAATACAATTACAAAACTCTAAGGCATTAAGGATAAATCATTTAAGATTCCCCTCTGCCGTGGGCAACTACAAAAGACCATGCCTACACTCTTCAATTGATTGAAAAAAATATCCCACCTAAATGGCTGCTTTGCTAAGCGCCGTACTGGAGAGTCTCCAGCAAAATCACAGAAATCCCAAAATATCAGGGCTGCTGATCCCGCCAATTTCTTCAACTCCGTACTAAAACTTGTTCTGTTGCACCTAATTTAAGCTTAAAAATAGCACTTTTTAAAATAATGATACTTTTGATTTATGTAAGTAATATTTGCAGGTGATTTTATAAAGATAATAAATGATGTCAAGTTAGCGAGCTATCATAATTTTTTGAAAATAAAATTAATTTATGTAATTGAAAGAAATAAAATTACAACAATACACGAATTTAGAGTAAGGTTAAGATAAATATTGTAAATAATAGGCGAGGTGTTGGTGGTGATATTTTTATAATTACCTTACAATGCAGCTTTGCAATTAAGGATTTCTATTTTGTGGCATCTAAATAAAAAATGGGAGCTAAAATTAGATCCCATTAAGATTTTATATCTATATTAATTATGCGGGCCCAAGAATCGATCACCATTCAGATGGATCATATGGGTCGGTGCATCCGAAACCCAGACCTCTGTTTCCCATGATAGATCCATAAGATATTTAGCCATCATTTTTCGGTCAGGGAAAGCTGTGACATAAACTAAGCCTGGTTTTGCACTCGCGAATAATTTTGCTAACTCACCATGCCTTTTTCCATCAACAGGTCCATGTGAAGTCACTGACTCGATTAACAGTAACCAATTACGTTCTTCCCAATATAGTACAACATCTGGCAGCTTACCTTTACGGTCTACAATAACTCCCAGATTTGCAAGGCGGTCCTTGCGGAAATAATCTTCTTTTGCGCCAGTATCCCCTATATATATAACTTCGGCCTCCGGGGCAAAGCGAGGACCAAACTCAACAATGATATCCTTAATTAATTGGCTGTGAGCACCAGGGCTTAAGATGAGATCTGTTCCATCATTCAGCTTCAAAGGGATCATTTCCATCTTTCTCGCCATTGCATATTGCTCAATCAAAGTGGATATGTGATCCATATGCTTTTTGAGAGATTCATCCCATTCTGGGGTACCATATGTCAGCAGTACGGTATGTAATTCTGGAGCTATTTGATAACAAGCTTTAGGAGAGTTAACTGCCCGGTTGGGCTCATCAGGATTATAAAGCGCAATTCCTCCATTACAAAATTGATGGAGAGTTTGACGCCGAAAATTTTCACGTGTATTCGGTGCATATTCTTTACCATATACATCTCTACACCAATCCATGATGGGAGTTACACCTATCAGTGGCCGTTGTATTTCTGACCAAGACCCGTTAGGGTGAAGATTAAGAAGCGCTAATAAGGTCAATGCTGAACGTTCATTAATCTGAGGGCGTGGCATTCCCAACATACGCAAGATTTCTATAGCTTGTTCGATTTTTTCTTGAGCTTTAAGTGGATCAGCCGATTTTCCATCTGTCATAAGATCTAATTCCCTATTGATTATTTCGTCTATTTCATTCTGACTAAGTACTTCCCCATCTAACGTACTGCCTATTTTTCGAAGGATTTCCAAAGACGGGTAGTGGATTGATTTTAGATCTGAGGCGTTTACTTGAGTGTGGCCACCAAATTGACGATAGTATTTATCCAATAATGTACTGTTAAGATAAACATAAAGCCCACGGGCAAGATCTGCATCCATACCAATTTTTTTATTGTGAAAAACATTAGTTTTGTTTTCAAATCCAATTAAATCTCCTGGGAGAGATGAATCATATAAAGTTGCTACAATTCTACGCTTTTCTTCTTTGCTACTAAATCTTTTTATAATTAGAAAGTAGCCTTTATTTCTCCAAAGCCATGGACGTGACAAATCTGAAATTCTTATAGCGTTTGGCTTTTTACCTTCAAGCGGCCATTCAACCTTTCCGTTTAAATGCTGAGGAAAAAGAAGCGGGACGGACTGTGAATCTAATTTTTCACGTAGATCTTCTTTAAGTCGAAAGTTAACGACTGGCCCTGTACTAACTTGGATTTTTAAATCTTCTAAAGTCGATATGAAAGGTGACAATCTTTCAATTATATCCTGTTCACGCGGACTTGCTGCGATATGAATAAATTTTTGTTTATCTGTAGGGTTTACTATTTTTTCTATCGAAACCTTACGTTGTGTCATATCAGTAGCTGTTATTTGTCCCGTTTCTTCATCAATCTGAAAGTCAGAAGTTGGGCTTGAAGTAATTGTAACTTCATCTTGCGTTACCCCCTTAATGCAGTGAATTATGATATTTTCTTGAAGAACATTATCTTCCGCAAAAGCAGTATTCCTAGAGTCAAAGATGTGAATATGCTTAATAGATGTTTCGGAAAGTAACTGTTCTCGAAATGGCTGATAATACGGGCCATTACAGAAAGAACGAGGAATAATCGCTACTAACTCTCCGCCCATTTTCAATTGTTTTAGCGCTAAAGAAACAAATCCTGAATATAAGTTTACCGTTTCTATCCCGGCCTTGCTCATCGAAATCCGGTGAGGGCTCGAGGAAAGGATTTTTTTATAAGGAGGATTCATAATTACGTGGCTATAAGTTTCGATCTCTTTACTATTGAAAGTATTTTCTATACTTAGGCTGGTTTCAATAATATAGTCTTTATTGTTTATTTTGAATGATAAGACTTCTCCGGCCTTATCTATACATGATTTTAATGTTTTACCTAAGAATGGTAGCATCACGTCTTCAATATCATAGACATCAAGGTCTATTTTTTTTATTCCCAACGATAAAGCTCGATCTAAAAATGCAGCGGAAAGTGATCCAACTCCACAGCCAGGATCAAGTAACTTTACGTCACTTCTTATATTGTCAAACAGACTTGCCATAAAAAGACAAATCGGGGCTGGAGTCATAAACTGACCGAGTGCCGATTTGGTTTTGGGGTTGAGTAGTTTGTTTGCTTCTTTTCTATTATGTTCAGCCAATTCCAAAAGACTCATCGTTTTTCCACTTAGTTACAAAAAATTTAAAACTGCGTTCTTTTTGGTAGCATTTACTTCCACTCATCAAAACGCTGCTCAAGGGTACAATGTTACTATAAACTGCTTAAAGAAAAAGGTTTAGCAAGGATACATTGATTACATGCTCACCGTTGATTTATGCATATTCACATAATGAAATTTATGTCAAGATAAATCTAGCGTCAACATCGAAAAAACACATCCATACCTCAAACATTATCAACATATCCCGTTGCGTCTATGCAGAATTTCTGCTGAGATTTTTGATGTAGGCGTAGGTGATTGATAATTTTGCCAATATTAGGATTCTGATGTTTTTATATGCAACACCATACAGCACCTGAGGGGACGCATCACATCTTTTTAAACAACTCAGTACCAGAGTTTTTTGTAGGAAAACAGGGTGTTGTCACAAAATTCCTTGTCTATTTAGGTACTGGTAGAAAATATGAGTAATGGGTCGAATGGTATTAGAAGTTGGAATATCAAAGAAGTGTCGGCCAGCTTACTAGCCAAATAAGAATAGATTCATCAGATCATTAAAGTTGGTCTTGCCGATGTGGATACCGGGTGTGTAGTGAATCATGCGTAATTTGTTACTTTCCTTAGAAAACCTGATAAAGGGAAAGTTACAGAGCTTTTCAGCTTAGTATGAATAGGAGCTTATCTGCCAAAGTCTTAACCCAAAAAGACGCTCATCATCAGTCACTTTCCCTAGACTCTCTGCCCCTACAACTCCCCTTACGGAAACAACGACGCTTTCCGCACCGAACTAAACCGCGCTATCTCTGCCACAACCACTTTAAACGCAGCCTGCATCGGTTTGATAAGCAATAAATTAGGTTCGTATCCGCCCTGTTTAAGTTCCTGTTCCAGCACTTCAGAAAGCCCTTCTTCATATTGCTAGAGATTTTGATTTTTACCGGCGCCATAACGGATTGACTCCACGACCTTGCTAGCATTGTTGCCCGAGCCGCCATGCAGCACTAGTGGGATATTAATTAACTGGAGCAGCTGACTCACTGAAGCCATGCTGGATAAAGAGGCGCTTCAGGTGGCCGTGGGTCGAAAGTTCTGACGACAGAACAGCAGCGGGCATTCGCGGAAGTTATGTGTGAGACAATGGGCCTGTCGCAACGTTGTGCCAGCAGGCTGGCAGACCTGTCCCTGTCAGCCAGCAGTTATTCGGCCCGGCGTCCGCTGCTTATGCACTATTATCTGGACGCATCATTGAGCTGGGGCTTTTGTTATAGCCTTATCTGGCAGCTTCTGCGGCGTGAAGGGTTTTGCGTTAATCACAAGCTTCGGCACTTTATTTACTGCCTGCTTAAACTGAATTTTCGGCGTAAGTGTAAATAATCTTTGCCGGCACGCTATCAGGCCCCGCAGGCCACGCCGGAAGCACTCAATCAGAGCTGGTCGATTGATTTTATGCACTACACGCTGACATATGGCCGACGTTTTCGGGCTTTTAATATTTTTGATGATTTTACCATGAAGTTCTGGGTATCAGAACATGATCTGAATATCCTGATGCAGTGGGTAGTGCAGATGCTGGACAGGATTGTGGCACACCGTAGATTTCCGCTGAGAATGCGGATAGATAACGGACCGGAATTGGTCTCACTGGCTTTGGCGCAATGGGCAGAAGACCGTGGTCTTATGCTGGAATTATCAAGCCTGATAAGTCGACACAGAACACCTTTATCGAATGGTTTAAACGGACGTACCGGCCATCCACAGCGCAGCTTCTGGATTATTTAGCACCGATGCTATCCCACAGGAAACGATGCGCAACTATTATAAGGCGCACCTCAACAATGTAGATGAGCTTCAACCCATAGACATTAAGACGTTGCACGGGAGGCTGAACGTCAGCTAGCTTTATTTTGCTGGCTACCTGAATACCAAGCTCTCAACGATGCATAAATAGGAAAGTAGTGTACAGCGCCCAAGTGGATTATTGCTGAAAATGCTTTTTTTGGTGTAGAGAAATAGTTTTAAAGAGTTAATTTAATGTTGTTTTATTGGCTTGTTTTTGGGTCGGTTATTTCAGGGAGATAAGCTCAGTGTCGACCTGACCGGCAGCCAACAGCGCCGCCGCGTTGCTGGAAAAAATCAAATGTGAACGTGCAGCCAGTTCAGGTAAAAAGCGTCTTGGAAAAATCCTGAACCTTATTTTATTGCGCGCCTTGCTGGTGCGCTTCTTATTGTTTTTTTGTTAGATAAACTTTAATTTTAATATTCAAATTATTTTATAAATGGCTTATTTAAAGCTGGGCTCGCCCTCTCTTACCTGATGATATATACAGGTATTTAGCGCGGCACAGATGTGCGCCAACACACCCGCGCCGCTAATCACAATCACTATTTAAAAGGAATAGTAATCATGACTGACGCCCATTCTATTGCACAACCGTCTGAACCAGAAGTCTCCCCGGCAAATAACCGGCAATTAACAGTTGGCTATGCAAGCCGCTATCCGGATTACAGCCGGATCCCCGCCATCACCATGAAAGGGCAATGGCTGGAAGCTGCCGATTTTGCCACAGGCTCAATAGTAGACGTAAAGGTCATGGAAGGTTGTATTGTTCTCACAGCCCTACAGGAGAGCGAACTGATACAGTCGCTGCGCCAGGTGTGCAAGCTGTCGGCGCGGAAACAAAAGCAGGTGCAGGAGTTTATTAAGGTCATTACTGGTAAACAGAAAGCCCTCTGAGTGAGAAACCGCTCCCGATATTGTATCGGGAGCGATTAACTATCAGACCGTGATAACCTCCACCAACACATTGATTGCCGGGCTTTCTTCACTGTTGGCCATATTTCCCCTTGCAGGCCAGCGCCATACTACTTTCGTGAAAAAATTCATCACTGGCTTAAAAATTATTCCGCTTTGATACAAAGTTAACGCGTCATAAGTAAGTTTCTTAATCGAAGTGAACCTTCCTTGTCTGATCATCCTCGAAGATTATCATCAACTTATGCATGATGATGTGGAAGACTAGCTGGCGCACAGACCACCTTCCTTTTGAAGGATCAATAGGCGTTATGGCGGTCTTTTAACTTAATCATAGCGCAGCGTTTCGCAAAAAATCATGAGATATCGAAATGCCTTGTATCCCCGGTCATTTGTCCCAACAACTGATGACCTTGCTCTGATACGCGATAACGTGGTCTCGATGAGCTTTCGTTATGAACAGCATCGACCATCCCCTCATTCATCAGGTTGGTTACTATGTTCGCAACATTGCTAAACCCTGGAATATCCCTTGTAGCAAGAGTGCGATCCAGTATCATCCATGTCCAGTCTATGTCTTTTTCTGCCATGACTTTCAATACATTAAGTTCGGTATTCGTTATCTCCATTTCAGTGCATCCGGGTGGAATAAATCACCGTCTTTAAGTTTAAAATCTTACAGCGTTGCCGTATGGGCATTGTTCCACATATCATAATCTGCAACACCGTATGGTTCACCTGCCTCCCATCCCAGATTACAGTAATGCTGATATTACCGACATTCGTGAGTGTAGTAGTTTGAATCCACTTGTTTAGGGGGCGCTTCTCCTTTTGCGATGTTTTTTAGCCTGCCTGCTCCTGAAACAGATAATCTGTCAGAAGGATTATAAAGGGTTTCACTTACATGCAGCGCTAATCTATAGATTCCCATTGGCGGTTATAGCACTTTAGCGAATCAGGAAGACAGTGTTTAAAAAGGATATCACTAACTTATGATTGTGTAGAATATCGAAGGAAGATCAATTTCTTTTCATGACGAGGCATTATGATAAATCACATTCTTGGATAAATTCATTAAAACAAAAGGAGCCAGAAATGGCATTAAAAGGAAAGTTCACTGTTAATGATGCAGATTACTCCCCTTTACTCATCTATGGAATAGGCACGTTTATGGCGTTTTCTGGTAACAGGGAATATCGCAATC
>Ga0157359_1001189_pt1 | contig 10463 bp, 4 predicted proteins | sample AttcapACBM3_FD_111482 | JGI IMG/M metagenome (GOLD analysis project Ga0157359, IMG submission 111482) | Fungus gardens microbial communities from leaf cutter ant in Botucatu, State of São Paulo, Brazil - Atta capiguara ACBM3 | ecosystem: Host-associated > Fungi > Mycelium > Unclassified ...
GGTTGGTTACCAGTTTTTCAAGAGCCTCAGCTAAGAGGTCTATAGACTGAGAGAAAACAGTAGTTATAGAAGGCATAGAAATTGCTCTATCTCTAGTGTATCATCCAGTTGGAGTCATTATCTACTAATACAATCTTGGATGATTTTGAAAGGTTTTCTAAAATTCTTTAGAAAGACAAGTAGATTGGTGTCATCCTCATCAGGTGCTTGAATTGATGAGGTGGTATTGCCAGATTGGCAAACTGCTTACTTAGTTGCTGAGCAGCTGAGATTGCTAGAAGGAATATAGAGCTTTGGTAGGAGAAAGCTATGATGAAGATGGGAATAATATTATAACAGTAGCTATTTGATTTGTTAATACTGTTAGAAGATAATTCACACTCACTAGGTTATCTACAGAAATAGTACAAAGGGCAAAATTGTAGGACTGGACCTTAGGATTTTAATATGAGAGGCTGGAAAATTAGTATTATATGGATAGCTAACCTTAGCTTCAACAGATAATATTACACCTAGCTTATTTGTTATTTGATTATAGTTTTCAGATAACAATGGTTTGAAAGGGTTTTAGTGATGAGTATAGCACAAGTTCAATAGACTGAAGAGTAGTATATAGTAGTTACATTCTTAAAATGAGATAGAGTTTAATTCTTAGGTTAATAGATAATTGAAAATGGAATGTTATTTGTATCAGAAAAGTGTAGATATTAGAGGGTATATGACACAAATAAAGTATGTTAATTAGAAACTTGACCAATATCTCAGACTATTTATAAATGAGTGATAAAGCAACTGATATAATCTTTTATATATGGTTAAGTTTCAGTACAACAACCATATCCATTTTGTTTAGATATAATCTCAGGTTATCTTTCTAAAATAGGTCTTGAATTATATTAACAAAAGTTTAAGTTAGAAAGTATTATGTAATTTACAGAGTGAATAAAGTCTGTATAGGAAGAAGCAAAGTCCATAATCTACAAATTATAAGAATAAATGATGCTTGTTAGAAATTGTCAAAGTGAACTTGGCTATTTTATCTTTTTTTCTTTTATTTTTCTTTTTTCTTATATAGACTTAGCTAGCCCACAGTCACAGTCATATGATCATGTGACCTAATAGAACATTGTAAAACTTTCTAGAAGAACTAAGTTAAGTACTTTAAAGTAGATTAGTATACTCATACAAACCAACAAACTAAGATATACAAAATAGACTATTAGGATAACTGAAAGAAGTCTATGGAGTTGCACAAGATTTATACTTCAGAAGAACCTAAGCTTTATTAATGAGACATTCTAAAGATATGACTTATCTTTAGAAAAACCTAAGAGAATAAAGTAAGATTTTAGAAGACAATAGATATACTATATATTCATGTTATATATTCTAATCTTTCAGATCAGCTTACTTCATTGTTATATACTAAGTTCATCTATATTTTCTACAACATGTCTCTGTAGTGGTAATGTAATAATCCTGAACTCCTCAAGTACTTGGTCCTCTACTATAGAGATACTCCTATTGAACTTAACCCTTCATAGTAAAATTTCTTTAATTGATCTCTTTTAGTGTTTTATCACTGAAATCTCTGCTTAGGGCTATACTCTAAAACTCTTGAATTTCTCCTATTAAATTCTTGTATATAGGACTAGTAGTTATACTATAATTTGTTAGTCTGATAATCAAATATCCAAGTGAACATGATTTCTGGTGTTCAACAACAACACACTATATCAATACTCATCTTTTTTAGACTTTGTTCTATTTTCTAGAGTTGTAACCATACAGCAGACAAATAGCACAGCATATAAGCTGAAACTAAGGTTATTTTAGAAAGTCTACATTACTGAGCTTACCATACAGAGTTTTTATACTCTGTACATCTCTAAGTCAAACTTGTAGGCTTTTGCTTTCTAGTATGAACCATGCCTAGTATCTATAAGAAATAATAATGACAACATGGCCAGAGATATCTTGAATAATAGATAAGATTATACTTAGTAGAGATTAGTAGTAGAAGATAGCAGATATAACTAAACAAACTCCATGGAGTTAGCAATAGTATTTAGCATTCAGAGTCTAGAGAAAAGAAACCTTATGAACTTCAGCAATGTTAGAGTGTTAGAGTTTTGTAAAAGAACAAGTCTTCTTACATAAACTGCCTCATACTAGAAATTCTATCAAGTTTTCTTGTGCACTTTTACTCTAACTCTTGAGTATAAGTTTATAACAATGTTGTACTATAACTAAAGATATATTCTGGTCCTAGTCTTTCAATCTAGTAATATAGTGTATCTAAATACCATGAATATTCACACTACATGTCTTTTTATCATATGCTAAGTCCAACTCTGTAAATAATTCATCTTTCATAGTGGTGTTATCTCTCTGTTTTATTCTTATGTATCTATCAGTATTTTACCACTAAAACATTTGCTTAATATAACTGCTGATATCACTCAGAGCTGTATTATAAAGTGATAGTACTATTTGAGTACTCTTTTATATTACTTAGTATTTAAAAACTAGTGGATACACTGTAATATTTAGTCTAATAATTAACAATAATGAATACCATTAAATACTAAACTCTAGTGTTTACAGTGAATCACTTGTCTTGTCAACACTCACTCTCTTGAACTCTATTTCTCTGAGACTGTAACCATATAGCAAATAAACAGCATAACATATAAGCTGAAGCTAAGGTTATTACAAAGCCTACAACTCTTTGCTCCTTGAACAAGTTTCCATACTTAGTCCAAACTCTACATAACTTTATAGACTTTTACTCTCAAGTATAAACCATACCTAATACTCTTGGCCAAATTGTTACATTGATGTCTTAGATCCTCTATGATAGAGAAGTAGTAAGACTCATGACTTATTGTCTGAAGCTTCTACTTGTATTGAAAAGACTAGATTTAGTATATAATATTGTCAATTTGACTACTATATCTGAAGACCTAATATCTAGCAGATATGTCATAGTTTAAACTCCAAGCTATATTCATCTCTAACACAGATAATGTTCAACTCATATCCAAGTTGCATCTTTCTCTGATAAGATAATACTCACCCATCTTGAGTAATATTCTTCTTTATAATAGATAAAGTTTATCATTTCTGTGTTGCATTCTTCTTTGTGAGAATGACACTCATCATCCAAGCTGTATTCTTTTCTATAAAGATCAGCCTCTATCACTATTCTAAAGTATATCCTCCTCTGCAAGATTTGTACTTTATCTCTATTCTGTATTGTGTCTTTTTCTATAAAAATAGTTTTAAACTTCATAAACACTTTGTATCTCATAATAAAGTTTGTTCTGTCAATCTCCAAGAGTACTCTGTCAGAGTCTTTCATAGTGGACCACTCTTACATCAAACTCTACAAGTAATCCATCTTTTACATAGACTTACTTACATCAAAACTCCAAGAGTGCTCTATTTTTTATAGCAAAGTTTATATGTCAGAGTTGAAGACAGTGGACTTTATTCTTCTTTCTCATTTCTATTTTTATCTTCTATTTATTTTCTTATTTTTGGACTTAGAATTAGTATCACAAACTTGATTTAACTTGTAACTCCACAACCAGTAGACTGATTTTTACAAACCAAGTTGTATTGAAAAGCCTCAAATAAGGGCTATTCACACATATATAGAATATACAAAGGTGAAAACAGATTACTGAGATATCAGACCATCAGTAACTGCAAGTTTCATTGGCTATTATCTCAGGAATAACTGAATGGATTCCCATGATCAAACTTATGTTGAAAAGCACTCATCAAATAGTTTCTAATGATATATTATATATTATATGAAGATTAGTATTCATAGAGATATAAGCATATTAATATAGTAATATAATTAGTTATCTTCTAAAATTAGTCTGACATCTACTATAATAGATAACAGTCCCACTAAGTATGAGTTTTGATTATATGATAAAAACAGCTTGCATATAGACCATCACTATTTTATATATATATACTTTTATATCTAAGAATTAGATTTCAAACTTAACAATATCAATTATTATCAATTATCATTTTTCATCATTGATATCTATATTGATCTTTATTATTATTATCATTATTATTAAACTTCTCAATTACTTCTGAACCTCTAAGAGTATATCCAAGGTTCAGATATTACAAATAAGTAGTTTATTTTGTAATAGTTAGATATTAGTGTAATGCTATATCACACAAAAGAACATAAAAGATTTTAAAACAATAATGTCATACCATACATCAACAGCATGTAACATATATGCTCTTTAGGATAGACTAAGTTTAGTATAGTATGGATCAATAGTCTAGTATATATATAAGTAGGATATATCATACTTAAGAACTCCATCGAGTTCTTTTATGTTAATCCAATACAAGATTTCTTTCTTATCTTAATACTCTGAAGTTTGAATTATAATATTATACTTATTCCATAACCAATATTTATCTTTGTTTTATCACAGATTAACTTACTTTATAACATTTCTCTAATTATTCTCTACACTACTGTTATGACTTAAATCTCTAAGTAAAAACAAAAGACTACTTTTGTATTAAGTAACACAAAAGAACTTAATAAAGTTTTAAGTACAAACTAGTTTATCTTATATATTACAGACCATGGTCTGTATGCACAATACAACTAACCTACTCTAAAGTATATATACTTACTATAAGACTAACATATTGTTGCCATATTATATAATATCATTTATTCTAGAACTTTCTATGACCTTCTCTATGTTATATGATTGTGTGACTGTGACTTATGTATGACTATCACATATAATGTCACATCACACTTTTATATTAAGAAAAAGAAAAAGAAAAGAAATCTTAAATAGAATAGAATAGAATGAAATCAAGTCTATTATTCACAACTCTGACAACTACCATTTTCCTAGCCACAGTTCTAACTATAAACTTAGTATTTAAGACTAAGTAAGTACTTTATAGTTTTCTAGTCTAGAAATTAACTAAGACTATCTATTTGTCTTACTTCTCTTTCTAAGCTTGAATCTGGATAAATACTTCTTTTTTTATTATCTATCTGAGATTATGACTACATGATAGATAGTAGCATAACACATAAGTTGAGGCTAAGATCATTATCCAAGATTTAGTTGTAAGTTTGCAAATAAGCTCTCTAGCTTGATTTGCAACTCTGGTACTTCAACTACTTATGTAGATAACTACATCTGTTTTCAAATAAGTTTCCATACTTGATCCAATCTCTTACCATACAACTAACTATAAATATCTGCTTGAAGTGAGAATTGTACTATATAAGTAGAAACTTTATTAAGTTCTCTTATATTAAGATTTATTTTAATTCTAACTTTTTAAACCTAAGTCATAATATATATAACTAATTACTTTTAACATCTTCTATCATGTAACTCATATAATGTGATTTACTTATACAACTCACTAGCTCAAAATAGAAGTAAAAAAGAAAGTCAAGTTTTAATAGTCTATGATATTGATATTTATACAAATATTATTATGGACTAGGTTTAACTATTTTCTACTCTAGACTTGTGTTTAGGCATATAAGAGTCTTGATCAAGCCTTAGCTACTCTGTTATATCTTAGACTAGTATTTGCTAATATATATTATAGTTATATTATATCCCAATCCAGTATTAAATGCAGTTCACACCTCATTATCCAAGATAGTCAGTTGTGTATTATCCAAGAATATAAAAGACAGGTTGGAATAACCTTCAGTTTTAGCTTATATATTATATCTCTACAAGTCATACTGGTTATATATTTTGGAAGGAAACTTTGGTAAACTTTAGTGGATTGGAACCACCAGAGGATGGCAAGGTGTATTATTGCCAATACTGAAAGAGGGTGCTAGTTTTGGTTGATTTTCAGAATGAGGCTAATACAGTATAAACTGCCAATTTATATACTAGGTATACTATCTAGGATAGTTAATTTGGAATGAAACTACTAAGTAAGTTATCCTGGATTCTGGTAATTCTTGGATAGCAGAGATAGAAGTCCATAAGGTTGGTGAAGAACCCCCAAGAATATCTGAGAAAGAATGGAAAGAGGTGATCTGTACTAGAAGAGGTTGGGAAGTGTAAATGAGGGGAGAGATGTTACTCATGGTTTTGGAATAAATGGCTGGAACAAGATATAATATCTAGTCACATCCATTTCAACCCACAGATAATGCTTTCTAACTCATCTGTATTTCTAAATCTCTTTTGGTATAGATTATTTCTCTCTATTTCATCATAGACATCCTTGCTAGACTTTTTGACAACTTCATGGATCTCTATCTTATTATCTAATAACCATCCAAAACTAGAATAACTCACTTACAGTCTCTATTTCTAGATGTCTATTCTAGATAGAATACTTAGTATATAAGCCAGTAGTTACACTGTAAATATCAACCAAAACTAACACTATCTTCTAGTGTTGGCAACAACATACATCACCATCTTCTAGTGGATTTATTCTCTAAGCCTTTCTAAGTAATACCTCCAAAATATATAACCAGTATGACTAGTAGAGATGCAGCACATAAGCTAAAGCCAAAGATCATCTTGACATCTGTGTTCCATGTATCTGGATAATATATACTTACTAATCTGACTTCCAGGAGCTCACTAATAGATCTCAGATAACAAGGTGTAAACTGTGTTTCAAAGTCTAAAATAATTTATGAGGAAAAATCAAGAATAGAAAGCTTGTCTATTGATGACTTTGGGGTAATTGGACAAAAGACATGTTGGAAATCAAACTTGAGATTGTATGTCTCAAAAATTAATACAAAACAGCAGTGTATCTGTATATTAAGCACTGTAGCACACCTCTACAGAACAAGTGGTCTTGAGACATATGGCTACCAAGGGTAAACATTAATTTGTTGTCAGGTGTTTTCACAACAACAAAAATGAGATATGCTATTTATCTATTTATCATCTGTTTATATATTATATTCCCTTGGTGTACTTCCAGATCTCAGTTCTTTCAGAAAGTGTAGTTTAGGGAACTACATCTCTTCCACCAGGTCAATACTTACATAATGCATAAGTCAACTTCACATTGTTCCTGGTCACCAACCAATCAGAACGTTCCCTAACATTTTGCTGTGCTTTCCCACGGGTTGGTTCTTCCCTGCAAAGCCTAGCTTGTTCTTCTCTTAACAATGCCCGGCACTCATTTACTTCCGCCAAACCTCCTCAAACTCTTTGCACCTCGACCTCCGCTCCCCTACTCTCGTCCTGTTGATAAGGATATTGACCGAATCCGTAACAAGGATGTGGGTGGCGTCGGCCAAATTCTTGTCCGTCTGAAAGAGGAAACGACAAACAACCTCTTCAATGCCGCAAATGCCGATGCGATGGAAGAGGGTGAAGAGCCTGTGTTTACACATGCAGAAGAAGTCAAGCGCCAGATTCGAAGAGAACAACGCAAGGCACGCAGGGAAGATGATTTTAAGAAGGCCAAGGAGAATTGTAAGCTGTAGCCTTTGCCACGAAACACCAAGTGTGACTCATGCTTCTCCTAGACAAACCAACGGACGATCCGGAGGCAGTTGGTGATCCATATAAAACACTCTTCATCTCCCGGCTAGTATGTATTTCACTCCCTTTTGGCCATTCGCTGACCTTGTCTAAATAGCATAAGAGCGCTACGGAGACCGACCTTCGACGCGAGTTCGAGGGCTATGGTACAATTGAGCGCGTAAGAATAGTACGAGACAAAAAAGGCCGGAGTCGAGGTTACGCTTTCATCGTCTATGAACGTGAACGCGACATGAAAGGTGCCGCCGATATCTTTTCTCTTCTGGCCCCGACTGACCTCAACTTTTCAGCTGCTTACAAAGAATCAGATGGTCTACACATCATGGGTAAACGTATTCTTGTCGACGTTGAACGTGGTCGTACCGTCCGAGGCTGGAAGCCGAGACGACTCGGCGGTGGTCTTGGTGGTCGGCCTAAAAAGGTCGACCCTGCACCTCTTCCTCCTCCTCCTCGTAGTAGCTTCCGCGGCGGCATTGGTGGGCGTAGTGGTAGTGGTTTTGGCGATAGAGGATTCCGCGGCCGTGGGGGCGGCTTTGGCGGCGGTCGTGGCGGTGGCTTTGGTGGGGGTGATCGTGGATATGGTGATCGCAATGGTGGGGGCTTTGGCGACCGCGGTGGAGGAGGCATGCGAGGCGGTTATGGTGGAGGAGGAGATTTCAGAGGCTCCGGAGGTAGCTTCCGTGGCCGGGACGACTTTGGCGGCGGCGGCGGTTTCAGGTATTCCAGTTGACTAGCCCTGCAGTTTAATGGCTGATATACCGTAGGGGCGGACGTGGCGGTGGAATTGGCTATCATGGTGGAGGTTTCAACGACAATCTAAACGGTTATAATGGTCCACCTCCTGGAGGTTTGTCAGGGGGAGGTAGTGGTTATGGAGGTGGCCCTCGTCCAGATCTCAAGCGAGAAGGTCCAGGCGGGTATGATGATAGAGAATTCAAACGGCCCAGGTATTAGCTTGCAACTCGATGACAGAGGTATCCTTTTTCTTCTTCCTGTCCTGAGGTTTTCACAGGATGCACAAAGAAAGGTTTCTTCCACCATTTTCTAATATGTGCAAGTACGTTCTTTCTGTCTTGTGTCGGGGTTGTTTTTTTCTTGTGCGTAAGTATAACCTCAGCTTTTTGAGGGTTTCTTAGGGCTTCCGGTGAGTGAGTAAGTATGATACGGCGAAAAAAGCAGCTCGAGACCATCGATTATGTATATTTGAAATTTTAGTGTATGGTGGGACATGAACACTTTCGGGGTAGAATATTCCTCCGCTACTCCAAGGGCAAGGTGTATCGTCGTCCTGTCGGATAGTTCTAATCCGATGATCCTTCAACCTTAAGCTTCTTGGAGAAGTGTATCTGCAGACAACATTTTTTCCTTTTAGGTGTTGTGCATGAAAGTATGAAAGCTTATCAGACATTGAGTTCTTAGCAGCTCATCATAGAGCGTTCTGAACGTTTGAATACGAGCAATTGGGTGAGCGACCGATTGTTACAGCCTTGGCCAACGTTTTCTTTCCATTTCGAGCTAGGGCTAGCCCTGTGATATTTGAAATAGGCTACACACAACATATTGTTGCTTTTCCATTGCTACCTGGTACTTGGTCGTGACAAGCACACTCGGCCCAAGTTCAATTACCTGGATTGGTTTTTAGATTTTGCCACTTCCGCAGTAGTTAACTTTCGCCCCATTCAATCTCGAAGTCTTGTCACAAGCTGGAGGATCTCAAGAAATCAGGATAAACATGGTTTCTACCGAATCTATTGCTAGATTGGATCATCGTCGCGTGGAGTGAGCTGTGGCACATGAAAGTAGAGACTTGAGGATGTTGGCAAAACTACCGATTAAGCAAAGCCTGGCATACAGATGATGACCTTATATACGGTACGAAATTTAGGGGTAGAAATATCTCAGGTCTATAGCGGTTAGATAGTATGCTCTTGGCTTTTCGGAGCTATTGTCTATTCGGTTTTTCAGCTCCGCCGGAAAACTTATATTGTCACTCGCCTCAAAGCCCCTCTCTGATTTCCCCAACTCGCCTGCAGGTTTTCAAGCCGTTCCCAAGCTGCACTTCTCCCAGCTCAATTATTGATCGCAGTGACGTCTTGTCAGTATTGCCAAACATGCCACTCCCAAACGAGCATTCGCTACCGTGTGAAAGCCAAAGTCAGTCAGAGGAAACGCAAGCCCCCACCTTGCAAGCACCAGGAAAAAAGAGAAACCGATTCAACAAAACACAGACCAGTGTGCTAGAACAATATTTTACTCAGGATCACAGCCCAAGTGCTGCTCGGCGGAAGGAGATCTCTGAATTGATCCGTTGTTCCATTCGCCAAACCCAGGTCTGGTTCCAAAATAGGTATGGCTGCTCCCTTGGGCTTGCTTCATTTGAACCTCAAACTATATACCATAGACGGAATAAAGAGAAGAGGAATAGCAGAATATGTAGACCTTCACGCCAGGGGGTTATCCCTTCTGTCAAGCAGCCTCCCGATCTTTGTCGAGCAATTCAGAATGACTTTGCCATGCTAATCCTGGAAGATGACAGTAAGCGCCTTATATATATTAGGATGCCTTCATCTAATCACCTTCAACAGTGTCCATATACACTATCCCTTGTACGACTCTCACCATCGGTGAATGGAACCGAGTCAATCGCCAAGATCAGCAAGACCTCATTGCTTGGGTCTGCGAGGAGAAACGGTGTTTCACCTGGTTCATTAACTCCCAAGGTTATAGCTTCAAAATGCAGGTGTCGTTTGACGATGTGAAGGAAGCAAGGTCCAGCAATGCCGGTCCTGAAGAAGCTCTCTTGACCCTCGAGCTCATGCGACCTCCGACGTTCTTTATGAAGCAAAACTTTCAACGACAGGAGGGTGTACCTCCGCCTTGCTGGAGACTATGTGA
>Ga0157359_1001191_pt1 | contig 10459 bp, 4 predicted proteins | sample AttcapACBM3_FD_111482 | JGI IMG/M metagenome (GOLD analysis project Ga0157359, IMG submission 111482) | Fungus gardens microbial communities from leaf cutter ant in Botucatu, State of São Paulo, Brazil - Atta capiguara ACBM3 | ecosystem: Host-associated > Fungi > Mycelium > Unclassified ...
ACATAAACAATCATCTAAATAAAGTTTTTCTAGCTTTTAATAGTTTAAATAAAGAATTTTTTCCTGGTTTTCATCTTGTAGATAATTTCTCTGATTGTTTTTCTTTTTCTTCTATTAACCAGAATACCATATCTATTATATCTGATGTAACTGTCAAGAATAATATCACTACCTTGGTCTCATATATTCAAAAAGGTCATGAGATTATTACTAAAACTATTTATCATGCAATGAATATATCATCAACTAAAGCTGAGCTTTTTGCCATTAGATGTGATATTAGTCAAGCAACTCAAATGCAAGATATTACATATATTGTTGTTATCATAGATATTATCCCAGCTGCTAAACAAATATTTAATTCATTGATTCACCCTTACCAACTCTATACCATTGCCATATCCAGCAATTTAAGAAAATTCTCCAATAAGAACAACAATAATTTAATCTCATTTTGGGATTGTCCCAGGAGTAACAAGTGGCCTTCACACTTATTGGTCAATAAAGAGTCAAAGTATCATAAAATGAATCCTATTCTATCCAGTAGAACATCATAGGAGTTTAGTAAAAGAGAAGAGTGCAACTCAATTGTTAAGAAGTAACAAATGTATTTCCAAACATCCAACTTCAAGGAGAAATAATAACCAATCTATTTGTCCTACATATTCCAAAAGTGGTACTTAGTTGAAATACTTCAGACTTTCCAACTCTCTGAGTATATATATTACAAGACTGATTAAAAATCACACTCCTATTAGCAAATATTGACTAAAGTTTTTTCCTAATGAATTGTTCATATATTTGTGTAGCAACTCAACAAGATCACATATTCTAAATATTTTTATATGGTATATAAAGTCATAGAACCCTAAGAGGAAATCCTTTAATAACAGTATGTTGGTCTTATAAAATGCACATAAACTACAGTCTATAGCATATAAGATAGATTAGTTTGTACTTAGAACTTTATCAAGTTCTCTTATGTTACTTAATACAAGAGTTGTCTTTTGTTCTATTACTTAAACCTAAGTCATAACAATAAGTAGAAAGACTGTAATTTTTAGATATTGTATAAGAAAAATCTCACAGATTACTTTGTAGTAATTATTATATATACAGGAATGAAGTGAGTCATTTTGGACACTGAATCTACTACCATCATTATTATGTCAAAACTTATAAACTCTGAGAGTTTTACAATGAAGTCTACACTAATAGTTTTCTATCTTGAATCTGGTACTGGTAAGAGGCATAGCTTACTAAGAAATAGGTATTATGCTGGTTTAGTGTGCAAGAAAAGATTACATATGCTAATATACTAATCTATATCTTAATATCTGATAGAGCCATCAATAATTCTAAGAAACTAGTTTCAAGATCTTCTATCTGTATATATATTCAGCTATCTTTGAATCATGATACAGGGCAACTAACCACTTGTTGAGGTCTGCAGTATTAGGAACATATATCTTATCATGAAATAATAGCAAATTCTTGTTCTCAGACTACTCTAAAGAGTAGAGCAACTTTATTTTATTACAGATTGCTGAAACTCTCATATAGCTCTTGCTACCAGTTTTTTTTTGCTTATTTAGCCAATTTCTATGTTTAATGTTTTTCAGTAGCATTTTCTCTTCATCTTTTATAGTTATACCTCCTAATATCTAAACAGCAAGAAACTTCAGTCTGAGCAATACTATGTTTTAGTTATCATAGAAGCTAGTTTTATAGTTAGTCCACATAGAAAGTGTGTCAAACATCTCCATGGACTTTCTGGAGCAGTGGTGCAGTATAAAGTTGAACTGTGCTAAATATAAGGACTACTAGGCTTGTCTTTGGTTCAGCTTTTTGGTAGTCATAAAATACTTGAGATACTTGAGGTTTTGGTAGTCCATCCAAATCTTTACTAGAGTAGAAGCTTCTTCTAGAAAGTAACACTATTTCTTCAGTATATAAATGATTGCTAGTATTTTCATATCATATATCTTGTACTTGTATTCTACTGGGGAGAAAAACTTACTCAGAAAAGCAACCAGATGCCATTTCCTATCTTTCTTTGAGTCTTGGGAGAGTATGGCTCCATTGCAAAGTTAAAGCTGTTAGCTTTAATATGAAAGAGAGCAGAAGTGTTCAGAAAAGTTAGTACTAGTGCCACAGTGATAGCAGTCTTCAGCACATCAAAGACTACTTGTTATACAAGGTTCCAGATTTATATACTGTTACTTCCTATGATATCAAAAAAGAGTTGGAAAATGTCAGAAAAGCTGTAGATAAACCTTTAGTAGAAGTTAGTGAAATTAAGAAATACCTATAGCTCCATATTGGTACAAGAAAATCATAGTTTGGAAGGTGGCTAGGCTGTTAGTTATACTGAAGAATATTATAAAGGATTTAAATAGTTTGCAATTTGAATAGAAGGTAGTTTTTCACTTATTACCAGACTTGATATAAACATTGTTAAAGCCCCAGTACATATCTAGCTTAGTAAAGTTCCAGATATCTAGTAGTCTTGTATAAGGTCAAAAAACCTATTTTTTTTCTTAATAAAAAATACTAGTACAGCTATAGGAGACTTTGAGGGATATATCCATCTAGTACAGAGGTTCTCTGTAATGAACTTGTCTAACTCAGACTACTCTATAGAGAATAAAGGGTATATCTTTGATAACTTGGGCTTTGCACTAGAGATAAGCTTGATAATATGATTCTACTTGTAGTAGTTCAAAAGAATATCAAAATATTTTTTATCAAAGACCATCTCAAACTATTGTATATAAGAAGAAAAACTAAGGCTTTATCTGGAGTATTACAACATGAACTACTCACTTATCTGTAATATCTGAACCTTGGGTGCACTCTCAAAGGTTTAGGAATAATTCAGAAGTTCAATAATGATGACAATGATAATAAAGATCCTTTTTTAAAAAAAATCGACAATTTGTTATATGAAATGTGGTAGTAGACCATAATAAGTACAATGTAACTACTTAAATAAGAAAAAAAGGAAAAGCAAAGAAATGAAAAGAATAAAGGAAATGAATAAGAGAAAATATTATCAAAAAAAAGACCTTTCTTTATGTGATATCTTCCTGAAAGCAAAAGGCTCCAAAATTGAACTCTAAACAAATGAGAATATCTTTAAGAGATTCTCTCTTTGGATTCCAAGACTTCTTGTACTGTAAACACTCAAAAATAATGTGCCTTCTTGTCTTGATAAGGTAATTACTACATGGACATACAATAGGTTCTTTCCTAAAGAACCTAAGCTTATATTTATTGATTGGTGTATAATTTGTAACCAGTCTGGCAATGCATGTACACAACAAATTTGAAGAGCTGAAATGTTTCATCCAAGCTTTACCTTTAGCATAGGTCAGATGAATTTAATATATATTACAAACTTCATTCAGCTTGTATCTTGACAACTAGTAGACCAATTCTCACAAACTAAGTTATGCTGAAAAGCCCTAAATGAGGGCTATTTACCCATATATAGGATGTACAAAAGAAACAAGAAACAACCGAGATATCAGGCCATTAGTAACTGTAAAAGTTTCATTGGCTAATATCTTATAAACAGCTGGACATATTTACACAATTGAACTTGCATTGGAAAGTACTTACTAAACCATTCCTGATGATATATGGTATATTTCATAACAATAAGTATTTATAAAGACATAAGCATATCAATGTAGTGACATAATTAGTTATGTTACAATTGATGTTTCATACTTTACAAAAGATTGCCTTATAGACAACATATGTTGAAGTTGTTTCATTGTCTGACTTATTATAGACTGTATCTTGTTTTATCCATGTGTATGATTAGTTAGTACCTTATATAGTAGTAGAGATCTCCTTATATTTTCTCTCATTGTTTCCTTATTTCTAATATATGTATTCCTTATGAACAATAAGTATATATAGCTGTAGATACTCTCTTGTATTCTTATGCTTTACTAATTAATCCATCTCCTATTTTTACTCAAGTCTTTGTCTAAGTTACAACCTAAGCCAAGCTAAGGTTATAATATTTGGTAAAGTGTTATCAGACTTACTTTGCAAAAGGAAAGTATATAGTAGTTAGGATACTAGAACATTATAATGGTCAGGTTAGGTTATTGAACTTTTGAAACTACTTTGTGGTGAGATCATAGACAAACAGTTAAACTATTAGAAGAAATAGATATTGATTATTATGGTAGATATCACAGACAGACAAGATGGCTAGACAAAGTCATGACAGTATTAAGGCACTATCAGAAATACTTAGATTATTAAGAATTACCAAAGAATATGTCTTGGAAGAAAACAGAACTATAGAGCTAGTAATACTAGAGACAGAAGAAATGTCAACAGCACCAGTACTAGCAGTATACAATAGAACAGAGCAGACAGTTATGCCTAAGAGTATGGTTCCAGATCTAGAGTAGTTTGATAGAAACCAGATAAAATTTGAAAACTAGTGGTGAGAAATCTGTTTATTTTTCAAGAGTAACTGAGTCATAGCAACAGATAACAAGATTACAGAAGTATTAGCCCAACTTAGAGAAGACATCACAAGAATATATGTGCAGAAGAAAATTGACTAAATAGAAGAAGAAGAAAACTCCTAAGCTTGGGATGAATTTATCAGGGAAATCAAGATAGCATTTAGCAACAAGAGTAAGACAGTAGATGCTAAATGGAAAATCAAGTCATTCAGACAAGAGAATAAGTACATTGCTGACTTCATGATTGAGTTCAAAGTATTAGCCATAAAGGCTGAAACTGATAACATATATTTTTAACAAAGAAGAATATCAAAACTGACATTATACAAACAATACTAGAATACCCACCAATAGCTGTACTAGAGACACTTAAAGAATAGAAAGTAGCAATTATCTCAGTTAGACAAGGATATAAGTCTATAGAAAGTTGACATGACTATAAAACTAGAAAAGAAACTATATATAGAGAAAGAGGAGCACCTATGAACATTGGAAAGTCTAGAGATAATTTTAATAAAGATGGGAAATCAAGATGTTTCAACTGTAATATATATACACACATGGTAAAGGATTGCTGAAAGCTAAAAAAAGAAAGAGAAACAAGAAAGTGTTATAAATACAACAAAGTAGAACACTTAGCAAAAGACTATAGATTAGAACAAAAGATGAAGAATAGAAGTATCTAGAAAAAATCAGAGAAAGAAAAGAATGACAAGTAGGAGAATTTTGTTAGAGGTTTGGAGTAGGTATGGTACAACAAACCTCTGTATATAGTAATTTCCAAAATTGATATGTTATTCTGAATTGATGAGATAACAAAGAGAGGGAATTAAATGTGCACACAAGTATCAAGACATCAAACAGAAAAGAATTATGGTTAAAGATATTAGTGGATTCTGGTTACATCTATACTGGAATTAACAAACAACTGGTAAAGAAATAAAGGATCAAAACAAAACCAATAGATAGGTTATTTGAAGTTTTTAATGTAGATAGAACTAAGAATAGAGAAGTTACACAATTTGTATCACTAGAACTAGTGATTAATGAGCACAAAAAACATATTAATGCAGTAGTCACAGATTTAAATAGCATAGACATGTTCTTAGAATATGACTGGTTGGTTAAACACAATCCAAAGGTAAATTAGAGCTCAGGGACAATATAGTTTACAAGATGCCCAAAATAATGCAGAATGAAATACTAGAATATATTATTTACATTAAAAACTAGTAGACTATAACCAATGGATAATCAGAATAAATGACAACAGGACATAAGAAAAAAACTGGACCTAACAAATTAGGACGACCTTTCAGAATGCATTTGACCATTCACATATCTGTTCAATAAGAAGAAGTTTGAAAAGTTATTGGAATGAAGAGAATGAAACCACAAAATTAACCTGATAGAAGATGCTCTAAAGAAATTAAATGCAAAGGCTTATACAATAATAGTCAAAGAGAATAAAGCATTAAATCAATGGTTGAATAAATAACTTAAAGTAGAACTAATAGTAGAATCAAGTTCACAATATATAGTACTATATTTCTATATCCCAAAGAAAGATGGATTACTATGATTGGTACAAGACTATGGAAAACTGAACTAATACACAATAAAGGACAATACTCCACTATTCTTAATTGGGGAAGTAATTAACAAGCTTAAGAATGTAAAGTACTTTAACAAGTTGGATCTTATCTGGGAGTATAACAACATATGAATCAAAGAAGGAGATGAATGGAAAGCAGTATTCTTAATGAACAAAGACCTATTTAAACCTAAAGTAATGTATTTTGGATTATGCAACTCACTAGGCACATTCCAAAAAATGATGAACAGTATTTTCCAAGAACTGTTACATGAAGGAACATTGGCAAACTATATGAATGACTTTTTTATACCTGCTAAGACTAAAAAAGAACAATTCAGTTTTTGAAAATAGTAGAGAAACATAATCTCTGCTTTTAATGAAGTGCAACTTCAATGTTGAAGAAATACTCATTTTGAACTTAGTAGTTGGCTGAGGAGAAGTTCAGATATAAAATGACAAGGTAAAAATAGTCAAAGAATGGAAAACCCCTACCAAGATAAAAGAAGTGGAAAGCTTCTTAGAGTTTGTAAATTTCTATCAATGATTTATCAAGAACTTCAGTCATATGACAAAGCCTCTTAATGAACTCAAGAAAAAGAAAGAGTGGAAATGGGATAATGAACATTAGAAAGCATTCAAAGGACTTAAGGAAAAAATTACAAGTCAACTAGTATTTGCTCTTCCAAAGAGAGAAGGAAAATTTAGAGTGGAAACCAGCACTTTAGGACATGCAATTAGAGGAGTTCTATCCCAGGAAGAAGAGAAATAAAAATCCATTGTATTTTTATCAAGGACAATACAACTGGCAAAAAGAAATTATGAGATATATGACAAAGAATTACTTACAATAATAGAAGCTCTTATGAAGTAGAGATAATATCTACTGGATGCTACAGAGAAATTCAAAGTTTGAACAGATCATGAAAATCTCAAGTATTTCTAAGAACTGCATAAGGTTAATGAACAACAAGCAAGATAGTATTTAAAGTTACAAGATTATGACTTCATACTATGATATATCTTAGAGAAGACAAACACAAAAGTGGATATACTGTTTAGTAAGGATCAAGTGGATACAATAGAAAATAACAAGAATATCAAAATGTGCAAAAACAAGCTATGGACAAGATAAGTTAGTATGGAAGCAGAAGTAGTAGTAATCAGAGAAAACCAAGTAGTAGAAGAAACCACATTACTGGAGGAAATCAGAAGAAACTGAACCAGAGAATAAAAGATTTAGAAGAAACTAGAGAAAGATGAAGAACAGATATAGGAAGACAATAGCATAGTCTGTATAGAGGAAAGTATTTATGTTCCAAATAATTAGAAGATATGAGAGTAAATCTTACAAGAAAACCATGAACCAGTAGACATAAGATAACCAGGACAATAAAAAATACTCAAATTAATCAAGAGGAATTACTAGTAGCCAGGAATAAAAAGTAATATCATAACTACATTCAAAGATACATAAAATACCAACAAAATAAAGTATAGCATATGAAGAAAGCTGGAAAACTCCATTCATTAGAAATACCAGAGGGATCATGGCAGGAAATCAGTATCAACATTATTGGACCACTTCCAAACCCAAATGACAAAGATACCATAGTGGTTATTATAGATCAATTTACCAAGATGATTAGACTTAAATCAACAACTACAGCAGTTTTATCAGAGAATATCACCAAAATTTATCAAAACAAAATATGGAAAATTCATGGAGTACCACAAACAACTCTTAGTAATAGGAGATTTTAATTTGCATTGAAATTCACAAAAGACTTGATAAAGGCATTAGGGACAAAAATAATATTATCTATAGTATATCACTCTCAAACAAACAGTCAAACAGAACAAATTAACAAAGAAGTTGAAGTATTTTTATGACACTATATAAATTATCAACAAGATGATTAAATAGAATGGTTGTCAGCAGCTGAATTCCAATATAATGACAAGAAACATGCAGCTATAGGACATACTCCATTTGAGTTAAACTTTGAAAGATATCCATGGAAAGGAGACCTGATAGTGGAAATTAAATTACCAAAGCTGGAGACTTTCTTGAAAAACTAGAAAAGAGCTAGGAAGCAGCAAAGAAGTAGATGAAAATAGCAAAAGAAGCTATGAAGAAATAATTTGATAAGAAGAGATAAAACCTGCAAGGATTAAAGGAAGGAGACAATATGTAGTTAGAAGCCAAGGATATCTATTTCAATTAACTCTTAAGGAAGTTGGACTAGAAAAGATACAAACTTGAAAGAATATTGGACAAGAAGTGTTTCAACTGGAACTATTAAAAGAATGAGTGATTCACAACATGTTTGTTGAAGATCTGCTGATATGATATAAGAAATCACAATTCAGGAGACAACATATAGATTTAGCACCACCACCAGATATTATTAACAAGAAAGAAGAATATAAGGTGGAAAAAGTATAGAATTACAAAAACAAGGACACAGCACATAATTTTTTGGTACATTGGAAAGGATATAGAAATGAACATAATCAGTGGATCTCAGAAACAGTATTGCTACATACTAGGAAGACAATTGAAGACTACTGGACAAGAATTTCAAGTCAAAATCTATAAAAGAGAGGAATAAAATTCCAATTCAACATCTCAAGTTACACCAACATCAAGAAATCTATTCAAATAAGTCACCAATTCACTACTACACCTACCTCCTCTAACCCATATATTTCTTGCATTATCAACAACATAGACCCTATTATTACTCTAAATAACAAAAAGAAAAATTGGACAAGAAAACACTACAAGATTATCAGAGAACTAAAAACTATGGCTGATATTCAACTTCAACTCTAGAACATAATCTAATTAGCTGAAGTTACAAATACTTAACTAGCAAAAGTCAAAACTACAATATTATCTAAGGAGAGATAGAGAAGTAATCATACCACATTCAAGTCTTATTGGTGAATGAACTAGATCAATTTAAAGAAAAAGAAAAAGAATGAGTAGAGGAACATATCAAGGTCATTCAAGAAGCATACCAGGAAACACACAAAGAAGTACCACAACCAATGAACATTGACAAAGAGAAACAAAAAGAAGGCATTGTATAGGATGAAGAAGTATTCTTGTATAAACCATACAACATATTATCAGAATCAAGCAAACAAGAAATATGTTGTGACAACCACTTATCACAAGAACAAATGATCACACAAATGGTAAATCTCTTAGAGTGGATATCAAATGGGAATTTCACAAGAGAACTCAACAAGGAGCCTCTTCTTAATTAGAGTCCTATTTATACAAAGTCCTCATGGTCCGTGCTACTAATAATTAGCCCTGCCCTTATGTCCATGCTCCTTCCTCATGTTTACCTCAAGGTTACTATGTTGTATACATGTGCCCTGATGTTATCTTCTAGACCCTTCCACCACCTTCTAGGCTTATGACATCACATCATGTGACATGTCATGTGACTGCAGTGTCACATGTCTCTTCCTTGTCCCAAAGAAAAGAAAAATAAAATAAAATCCCTATAAAGTCAGAAAATAAAAGAAAAGAAAAATAAAAATTGTTTATGTCCAAAGTGTCTCATAACAAAATACTAGAACCAATATTTATACAAGATAAAATAAACAACCTAGAGAAAGCACTACAAATATTACAATCACCAATAAAAACCATTCTATTTTATCTACCACCACATTATAAGATTATATGATAAAATAGGGAAATAAATAAACAATATTGGAAAGAGATCATAACTGAGTTTATTAAACAAAAACATAACTCAGATATAAGTTGATGAGGATTTCCAATTAAAATGTATTCAGGTGGACCATCACATAAACCTTTCTTTATAGCCTTAATGTTACAAGGAAAACTTGTCATAGGTTCAATGAAAAAATTGGTAGTTTTATATATTGTTGGAGATTTAGCATTTTTGGACTAATTTACAGGGACATGGATGCTAAAAAGGGAGTATTGTTATGATTGATGCCTTATACTTTACAGAAGATTACCTTATGGACAACATATGTTGGGATTGTTTCACTATCTGACTTATTATAGGCTGTGTCTTGCTTTATCTATGTATATGATTAGTTAGTATCTCATATAATAATAGAGGCCTCCTCATGTTTTCTCTCATTGTTTCCTTATCTCTAATATATGTATTCCTCATGGACAATAGATATATATAGCTGTAGATACTCTCTTGTATTCTTATGCTTTACTAATTAATCCATCTTCTATTCCTACTCAAGTCTTTGTCTAAGTTGCAATCTGAGCCAAGTTAAGATCATAACAAGTTACATTTTAAAATTGGCCTGACATCTGCTATGATAGATGACAGTCCCACCAGATACAAGTTTTGATTAT
>Ga0157359_1001192_pt1 | contig 10451 bp, 4 predicted proteins | sample AttcapACBM3_FD_111482 | JGI IMG/M metagenome (GOLD analysis project Ga0157359, IMG submission 111482) | Fungus gardens microbial communities from leaf cutter ant in Botucatu, State of São Paulo, Brazil - Atta capiguara ACBM3 | ecosystem: Host-associated > Fungi > Mycelium > Unclassified ...
ATGGACAATGTATGGATATTAGGGCAGGAGTAATTATTTGTAGCATGGACCATGTATAACTTATATAAATAGGATAGCAATTCAGTAGAGACTCCTTGTTGAGTTCTCTTGTGATTCCCACACTGATAGCCTACTGAGAGCTTTGCTATCTTGTGTGATTATTGGACTTTGTGTCTAGTGGTTGCCACAACATACTGGAGAGTTAGTAAGTCCAAAGAATATTACTATAGGTTCAAATGACTCTTATAAAGTTATAAACACTACCTTCTACTCATTTCCTTTCTTTATTTATACATTATTATACTTTGATTGTTTATTCATTTAAATATCTATAGTTCTGAACTATTTTCTTACTGTTTTTCTTTTCTACAAAAAATACTAGTATTATTTAAGGCAACTTTGAGAGTTTGATATACTCCTTTCTCAATCATTCTTTTATGAACTCACTGTTAGAGCAACTGACAAAAGTCCATGAAGTTTATAGAGTTCACTCCAAGAAACCTAAGAGAACAGAATGAGGTCTCTTAGAGGTGACAGCTTTACTAAATACTTCTAGAATACATTCAAATCTAGCAGATAAGTGCTGACTAAGCCAGGAACAATAGTATCCAGATAGTCAGATACTCTGATGGAAACATCTAGAATAATAATTGTAAATAATAGATACTTATCTAATAGTAATTGGGATATGAAATGATATTCAGGAGAATATTAGTAGAGGTCAGAGTTTGATAGGAGTGGTGCTAGAGAGGGTACAACAAACTCCATGATCTTATGCTAGATATTAGGCTTCATAAACTCTGTTGTTGAAGATTTGGAGTTTAGAATTTGTTATCCCCTTATACTCACACACTTCTTCTCTCTCTTCTCTCAATAACAGATATATCTTCTCCTTTCTGGGCACAAACTTTTCCTTTACATATATTACATGATCTCACATCTTTCTTGTTGGTATTCTTTCACTTGCTTTCTTTCTAAAAATCTAAATCTACTTGTGAAACTTTTAAGGAACCAATTTTCTGGCTTTTTCTTCAAATTTTGCTTTTTTCTCTTTGTTCCAAATTTCTCATTCCTTTGCTATCTTTTTTATCCTTTTTATTTTTATTTTTTCCTTTGCTCTTTCTCTTCTTACTTCTTCTCTTTTTCCTTCTACTTTTACCATCTTGGTTTTTCTTGTTTCAGTCTCTACTGTTTTTCACACTTCTCTAAACACCTTGTCATCTTGACCTCTTCTGTTCTCCAGTCAATTTCAGAATTCTGGTGTGCTAACCATGGTATTCTCAAAATCACACTCTACTATAACCATCAATTACATTGATCTCTATTTTTTCTCTATGCCTCTGATAATAAATATTTACTTTGACCATATATTTGATTAGCCCCTCCTTGTTAAAAGAACTATCTACACTTCTTATATAAATAGGCCTCTTAACTTTTTTCAGTTTAAATCCTTGTTTTCTTGCAAATTCCAAACTTATAACCAATCTTGTTGCCCTACTGTCCAACAATACCTCTACTGTTATCCTTTTTTGCATATCAATTCTTTCTAGCTCAATCTTTACTATCACTTCTCTTAGTATATCCCATTGAAGTTAAAACAGGATATACTATCTATTATTCTACTGAGCATTGCAAACTTATAAAAGAGTCTAATCAAGGACTATCAAACTCTTGTTCTGTTTTAAATTACAATCATCATTCTGGTAGCTAATTTGTCTCTCCTACCCAACCATTATCTGATTCCTACAATATTTAGCAATATGTCCAAAACTTCTACAGCTATAACAATTTCTTTCTTTATCTACATTCATAACATATGGGTTTTACCTAGGTGCAAACCCTATCTGCTGTTGTTGTGGTTTAAAAATAACTGAATTTGTTCTCTTAACTCCTTCTATTAGTATAGGCTCTGCCAGCACTTGTTGGAAATTCCTGCCTTTTTAGCCAAACTTGAGACTGTGACAATCATTGTTTATTTGCTTCTCTAGCATTTGCTAGTATGTTTACCCTTGGCATCTGATTTCCTGTTTCTCTCCTTCCTCTTAATCTTTCTTTTTTTCTTTTACTCTCTCTCTAGTATCTGTCCAAATTTGTTACTTATTTATACTATTGTTTAATACTTTGAGGTGATTATTCTGCCTCCATTAGCTTTTGCTAGATAGTACTGTTTATTTCTCATTTAAACTCTTCTATCAATACTTGTCTCTCAATAATACTTCCTCTTACTACTTTCCTAAATTCTTGTACAAATTCTTCTATTGTCTTTGCTTCTTGTTCCATTCTCTTCAATTCTACTATCTTTACTAACTTATTGATAGAGGTCAGGCAGAAAAGAGGTTATGCTAGAGTATACTAAAAACTATACAATGCTAGCTATTAACTGTGTGCTAAAGAATTCAAAGAGAATGATATCAGTATTAGGAATTGAGAGAAGAGATAAAAACAATAGTATATTAAAAGGAATATATGAATAACATCTGCTTGTGAATGCTTTCTCTGGCTAACATAATCCTAAACAGTGAACTTTACACTGTATAACAAGCTGTTTTGGAAAGTCTAGTGAGTATATTGTAAAGCTTCTTCAGAGCCTTCAACAACACTATTTATCCCAGGTGATGCATCTCAAAGGCATCCTTCAAGTCAAACCTTATGACTAATGATACCAACTAATACTCATCTTACCAGCCTTTCCCAGGCTGCTAAAACTCTCCAAAACTTGTCTTAAAATAAAAGTAAGTACTAACAATACTCACTTAATAAAATAGTAATTAAACCACTTATGAGTAGGAGAATTCAGATGAGGTTCTCTCTCTTACTTCCCTTTACTCATAACTTATATATTAGTCTAGAAATACAGAGAATAGAAATAGAGAATGGAGAATAAAACTCTTTCCCTGTTTATAAATGCTAATTCTTTTCTTTTCCAGTATTTCTATTAATTGCTTTTACTTATAAGTCACTTTATAGCCTGTTCTTCATTTGATATCTCACTTTTAGGTTCTTTTCAGTGTTTCTATTTCTTTCATGAGTAGAGAACATCTATTTTTAGTATAATTCTAGTGTTTCTATTTCTTTTATGAGTAGGTAATATTATATTCTCTATATTTCTCTAGAGAACTATATTATGGCATGTTTTTATTATCATTAAGTAGTCTTTGTACATATACAAGCTAGAGCATTAGATAACTAAGCATTTCACAATAATCCACTAAGTCTGGTTTGTTTAAGAGTTACCACACTATCTCTTGAGTGGATACTGACTCAAGAGAGCCTAAGGTATCATTTATAAATATAAAGTCTTCTCACTAATGCCTTCAAAAAGGTCTTAAATACTTAAAAACCTCAAAATAGTATGTTTCTTTACAAAAAAGCATTTTATGGCATAACATTGGAAAAGGTCAGGAAGTATAGATAAGAAAGGGAGTGTTATCTATAGGCTGGGACCAGATTGGGATATAACAAAAACTAACACTTTTCTGATATTGGGAACAATATATCTCACTATTTTCTAGTAAACTTATTCTCTACAAATTCTCCTATGTAAGACTTCTGAAATATGCAACCAGTATAGCTAATAGAGGTATAGCATATAAGCTGAAGCTGAAGTTGAGATCTGTATTTCATATATCCAGATAATATATACATGCTCTTCTGCCTTTCAAGAACTGACTTCAGGTCTTGAATAATGAGATGTGAACCATGTTTAACATACCTACTTTATAGCTATTATGAATTTTTAGCAGAGTTGTATTATATATTTTTTCCTGAGAAATTAGAAGACTATTATTTACAAATGAGAAAATAGAAGTACTTAAGTTTAGAACTTGAGCTCTAATTTTAAAAATGCAAATAAGAGGTGCAATATAGAATACCAGAAGAATAGGAGATAATACAGAATCTTGCTCCATGTCTATATCTACATTACAGATATTAGAAAGAAAGAATTTCTAGAAGTACTTAGTTGATCTATCTACAAGATAGTTGGAAAAGAAGTCAATTATATAATCTGTAAAGCCAAAGTGTCTAAGAATTGAAATAAGTATCATAAAATGGACTACTCACTTGTTTGTAATATCTAAATCTTAGATGCACTCTTAGAGGTTTAGAAGTGATTCAGAAGTTCAATCATGATGACAATAATAATGATGAATACAGATGTTAATAAAAATGAGGGATAATGAATAATATTTGTGACATTACCCCCATTTTTTGGTTTGAGCTCTGTTGAAAAGAGTTATATGCTTTTTGGAGTTTTTTAAAGATTTTCTTAGAGCTTTTATTTTTCATTCTCAAGATTTTCCTCATACTCCTATATATTCTCTTCTTGATTAAATCTCTTCCATCAAATAAGATCTCTTTTACTACTTTTTATTTTTCTTGATCTTAAATTTAGACTGGTGATATTGAAGTAGCTTTTGCTCATTGATAGTGGGTTCAGGGTATGTTGTTAACTTATTTGCATAAAAGACTGGATACATAACATTGTACTATTTCATTCTTTCTGCTTCAAGACTGAGAGCTATTTTTGCCTGCTCTAAAGCTTCTTGTATTTTTAAATGTAAGGTCATTTAAGTTCTTCTTCATATGCTTGATTGTTGTATGCAAGTTCTGTATTTAGCAGCAGATCTGACTAGTTTTTAGATCATAATTAACATAATATTTGAGATACTACTCCAATATCTAGTCTATATATTCTATCTGTCTATTTGTTTGTGGATGATATACTGTTGACATTATTGATTCTATTTACAATAAATTACATCTCTTTTAGAAGATTTTAGCTAAGTGTTATATTTATATTTCTCTATCTGAGATGATTTGTAGTAGCAATTCATATAGATAATAAACTCTATCATTTAATAGTTGTACTATATCTTTAGATGAGAACTAAATATTAATGGAAATAGAGTATACTCTTTTGATGAGCTTGTCAACAATAACACAGATAGTATTGTAGCTTTTGACTTGGGCAATTATAAAATTAAGTCTATGGAAATAATTTTCCAAGGCCTATTAGGCACCTTGGTAAGTATGAGTAGTCTAAAAGGTTGCTGTAGGCAATTTTTCATCTGCTACCACATACCACAACCCATGATATATTTCTTAACAAATATTATTATTTTCAGTCACTAGTAATTTCTAGAGATCAATTCATAAGTCTTCTATTTTTGATATCCTAAAGATAACAAGTCATGGTGCATCAGGACAATTCTTATGTCTCAGATTATAATCCATGTTCTTGGAGATATATAATTTTCTCCTATATAGTAGTAGTCCATTCTTGTAGTTCCAGTTTTGACTGAAGAAGTGACTTTATCTGGCAAGAGTACTATCTTAACCTTCTTTAGGATTATGTCATTATTGTCAGGTAACTCATGAGAAGCCTCTAGTGCATTGATTACAAAGAACTCATGTTTTGGTAGTATCTGGTTCATATTATTGAGATCTATTCCCACCTCATGGTCTACTCTTTAGGACAAGGGGTCTTTAGCTTGTATTATCTTTTCCAGTTTATAATAGAGTACATAGTCAAAACATGTTATATAAAGAGCCTATCTTGCTTGTCTCTTGGTTAGCTTTTGAGCTACCTTGAAAAATGTAAGGTTTTAATGATCCAACAAGATCTTAATTTATATAGATATTTTTCCAAATAATATTAATAATAATATCCTTTTAATTCTAATATTATTGCTGGTTTCTCTTTGTCATAGATCTTTTGTAATAAGACTGCTCCAGTAGCAAATTTACTTGTATCTGTAAATAATTTGAAAGCATTTTCATTATTTGGTACTTTTAAGACTGGAGCTATTATAAAGGTCTTTTTCAGCATCTCAAGAACATTTTGTTGCTCTATTCTCCAAGTCCAAATACTATTCTTTTTTATCAAGTTGGAAAGTAGCCTTGATATCTTGGTAAGTTCATTGAGAACTTACAAATAAAAATTTGCAAAGCTCAAGAATGTTTTGTACTTTTTAGTAGTACTGGCTACTTTAGAACTTTGCCAAGTTTTTCATCAATTCATTTTATCTAGAGAGTTTCTTTCTGTAAGAAAGCAGATAGACCTTTATTGGTTTGGAAAAGCATTACACCTTTCCTAAACTTAATTGTATGGTCATATGGTTTTCTGTAATGATATTTTCTCTGACTTGGTTTCTGAGAACACATTTCTATACTCATGTAATCAATTTGATACATATGCTTTTCAGGTCTTTTTGTTCTTACAATCTAAGTTCCTATACTGGTCTTGATTGTTAAGTAGAGTTGCAATCACCATTATCTGGTAGTAATTGTCTAAGTTAGTTATATCTGCTCAGTAAGATATACGGTGTTTAGAGTCTTTATCTTCTATACTGTCCAATGAAGGTAATTTACTAACATCCAGTTCAAGATAAAGCTTATTAGCATCTACTTCTACATCTTATGCTTTACAAGCTTTATAGATATATGTATCTGGGCATTTGGTAAGCTTCCATTACTCTTGTTGCTAGTTTATTTTGGATTATGTTTGGATTATGTTTGTCCAAGTACAAATATACAATTATCATTCTTTTGTTTCAAAGAGATGTTAAGTTGTCTTATGAAATCCAATTTTTACATAAGCTCAGATATATTTTATTATTTGTCTTGCCTTGTTAGAAGTATTATCTACATTGAATATTCTATATGGATTTGCCAGTTTTATATTTCTAGGTTATTATTTTTTACAAAAACTCTGTCAATGAAGTTTGTAGTAGCTTCTAAATTAACTAAAGCCTTGGTTTGTACTTTGCTTACTGTATATCCAAAGTATAACTGAAGTTTTTCTTTCAAGGAGGTTTTCTTGCTGCATATATCATTACAAAACTTCAGTACTACTTCCAATTTTTGAGCTAATAGAGAGTATACTTTCTACTAACTATAGATCACAGACATTATCTTCTACAGTCCTAATGGAAAATCCAAGTTGGAATTCTTCTTTTCCTTCTTCTTTGGAGTGCTAGGATTAGAGACATTCTTAGATGGGACACCTGGATTGTTATATTCCTCCTTTTAACAGTTTTATCAACTATGTTTTCAAATAACTGATTTCTATTTTTTGAATCTGATAGAGATGTATTCTAGGAAGGATTCTCTTTGAGTTTGTTTGTCTTTATTGCCAATTTTTAACAAGATATTGTATTGTGTGACCTTATCTTCAAAATATTTATCTACACATATCTGGTAGCTTTTGCAAACCCTTTCCTTTTTTTCCAACTTTATTTATATCCATTGTATCCAGATTCTCTTTCCTCTTCCATTTTTCTCTACACTGCTATTTGAACCAAAGATTACACTTTAGATCTTATAAGACTTTATCAACAACTTGACATAGTTTTTCAAGAGTTTTTTTTGTATTCTCATAATAAGTGTATTTCACAACTTATCTAAAATAACTTCCTTTAGTTTGTTGATATACACTTTGTCTATATGGTTCACAAAGTTCTTTTTGGTTAGAGCTTTTTTGGACCCAAAGTGTTGTTAATTCCTTCTAATGCTCTCTTATTGTTATTTCTTTGTCTATAAATATTTTGTTGTTCCTAAACAAAATTTCTCCAAGAACTCAACTCTACTTTGTTTGTAAATTTTTTATAGATTGATATTTTACTTGATTAGTACAAACTCTTAAGTATGTTTTCAAGAGGGTAAAAGGATAGAAACAGCAATTTAGCCTCTTAATACCATTTTTATATACCAGTACTATCCTAATAGTATGTTTAAGGAATAGAAATTTTTAACTTTTAGTAAAGTTTACAGATTTCTAGTACTCTAGTTTCTAAATTACTCTTACTAAATTGCTATGTTATATGTCTAAGTAGATATCTAAGACTAAGTATTATAAGACGAAAGTGTGGACAGACTTTAGGGTTAGGGTTAGGACAGAGATAAGATATAGTAGTAGTTATATTATTAGTCTATGATGAGAGAGAGAAAGGCACATGACTAGGAAGTCACATGACATTATGTCATAGGCATAGAGGAGTCTAGAGCGGTCTGAAAGAACTTAGGGTCTAGAAGGATTAGAAAGAGTCTAGAGATGGAGTGATGTCAAGAAACATGAATTCCTCATGGTGTATACATGGTGCATGCATGTATAATGGAGATTAAAGAGTATGATGTCAGGACATATGAACATGGCATAGTGGCCTTAAGGTAGATGCATAGTGGATGAGTAATAGACATGAGGATAGGGCATGGACATTAGGGTAGGTGTAGAAAAGTCATAGCACAGACCATGAGGACTTTATATAAATAGTAGGTAGAATACTGTTGTGGTTCCCTATTGAGTTTTCTTGTGAATACACAACTTGTGTTTCCCACTAGATATCCCTACTAAGAGATTTACTTGTAGTGCTGCTATTGGACTTTGTGTCTAGTGGTTGCTACAACACTAAGGCTCAATAAGAAAAGACGCTTAGAAAAACAAATGAAGAAGTAAAAAAACAACATTGATATTTAAATAGTGAGCATAGCTTGGATAGCAAGTGTGAAAACAATATCTCTATTTCAATAAATAAAGTATGTAAGTAGAAAAATAAAAGGTGTTCTTTCATATGATGTGAATCTTAATGAGAGAAAGTTAATGTTATATTTAGTTTCTCTTACTAGCTTATAGAGGAGGAGTATCAAATCTTAATGTAGTTTCAGCTACACTACAAGAGTTGTTAGGAATATGTTATATAAACCTTAGGTTGCTTAGATCAGCTTTGTCAGAATTGTAAAAGATAAACTTAATCATTTTTATTTTTCTTTCTTATTTTTATTTTATTTTCCTTTTATTTTCTATCTTGGAACTTGGAATTAGAATTAGTATGAGATTACAAGTCACTATTACAAATTATTATACATCTGTTACTGTTACTATCACAATATCACATAATCACATGCTATGATAAAATATAGTGGAAAATCTTGGAAGGAATAATGTTACTACAACATGTTTAACACATATTGACCTTAAGAATAGTATATAGTCTTTAGAGTAGGTTAATGATACTGTAATACAGACTAGTAACTTAGCATATATAAGATAGATAGTTCTGTACTAGGAACTCTATTAAGTTTTCTTGTATAACTCTTATACAAGATTCTTTTACTTGATCCACTCTAAGATCTTGTAATCATAACAAGCTTATTATCAAAAACATCTAAAAGATATCTCATGGCTGAGTAAAATACAAAGTCTCCTCACTAAACCTGTTTCTAGCTTAATGAAAGTAAACTTCTCTTATATCTGAGAATAGATAAATAAAGAATTAGATTAAGATTATTTCAAGACTGCTCTTAAGGTTTTCTCCACAAGAACTTAGCCTTATTATAGCAGCTTTGTTCTGAGTCTAAAAAAAGTTACTGTTCTTGTTAGAAACAGCAACTTCCTCTAAAATATTTCCTAGATCTCACATTTGAAATAAACACTCTATCTATACTCTATTACAGCAGTAATAGGAAGCATAAGAATAGACTTAACTGTCAGATATACAAAGCTTAGACACTAGCTTTTTATTTAAATTCCCTTTTCTTTTTCTTTTTTCTTTTATTTTTTTATTTCAGATCTAGGGTTAGGGTTAGAGTGATATCATGATCACACTGTCACACATCAGTCACATTAGATAACATAGTCACAGTAATGGTTACAACTTAAAAGATCATAGAGAAGAGTATAGAAGATTCTGAAAAGATAATATTATATAATATATATTATATATATTGATCTTCAGGCAAACACATGGTCATTTAGGGTAAGCTAGAGAAGTAGTAGCACAGACCATTGTAGTTTAGTGTAAGGTAGATAATCCTGTACAGAGTTCTCTATCAAGTTCTCTTGTGTTAACCCTAATACAAGGTTTTTCTTATTGACTAACCTTAAGGTCTTTGAGTTGTAACATTAACAAACTATCATAAAACAAACTACTCAATTTTTTATAATATCTAAACCTTAGATGCACTCTTAGAGATTTAGAAGTGATTCAGAAGTTCAATGATGATGACAATAATGATGAAGATTAATACAGATATTAATAATAATGAGAGATAATAAATGATGTTTATAACAATAAGCATATTGTGATTTAAGAAAGAAAAGAATTGTATAATATTAAATACTACTACACTAGTCTGAAATTTCTTGGCCTGACTAGCTTGAGCTAAGTACATTAGAAATAACTAGTATTCTCAGTGTTGTGGCAACCACTAGACTGAATTGTCCAATGATCTCACTAACGAGTAAAGCTCAAAGTGGGCTATGATGTGGGAATTCACAAGAGAACTCGACAAGGAGTCTCTTCTTAATTAGAGTTCTATATATACAAAGTCCTCATGGTCCATGCTACTAATAATTAACCCTGCTCTTATGTCCATGCTTCTTCCTCATGTTCACCTCAAGGCCACCATGTTGTATACATGTGCCCTGACATCATCTTCCAGATCCTTCTACC
>Ga0157359_1001193_pt1 | contig 10448 bp, 4 predicted proteins | sample AttcapACBM3_FD_111482 | JGI IMG/M metagenome (GOLD analysis project Ga0157359, IMG submission 111482) | Fungus gardens microbial communities from leaf cutter ant in Botucatu, State of São Paulo, Brazil - Atta capiguara ACBM3 | ecosystem: Host-associated > Fungi > Mycelium > Unclassified ...
AAAGATCCATAAGACTATTAACAATTTAGATAAAACAAAACCTTATATTAACATAACCACTAAAGGTTCTTCTTATAAGCAAATTATTGTCCCTATGGGAAGTAGTAACAGCAAGACATTTTTCAAGTCCTTGAGTGATCATATTACCAACTTAAACCATACTTTCAGGGGTATTAAATCTAATAGTATCATTGATTTCATCTATATCAACCATTGTGGTCTAATTGTTATAGTAAATAAAGTTGCTATTCCTTCTGAGCTTTGTGTGGTTAAGAATTACATCAAAAACACTACTTCTGTAGATTTGAATAATGTCCAATTTACTTATCTTCTCCAATCAAAATTGTACCTGAAAATTCTAGATATTTCTTATCTTATTAAGAGTACTAATATGCCTATTAATTTGAGTATAGTTGAGTCTATTATCAAAAGCACTCATATTTTTGATAACATTCATATAGTATTAAAACTATATATTATCAAAAATATCAACATTAGATATGACTATTGTTTGGATTGATGTATGGAATTTTTAAAGTAGCACTTCTGTTATGATATTAATCAATCACTGCTTCAATGTAGAAAGTCACATTGCTACTGTACAAGATGCTAACATAAACCTCAGTGTCCCCTCATATAATTGCTGGAAATGAAAACACACTACCTTTATGTATTAAGCCCAAGGTTCACATTGCATTAAATATAATGGACCTTATAAGACTGAATACTATCACTGCTTTGCTTGGTGCTATAAAGTGAACTTTAAGACTAATTCTTCATATCTTGAAACCAAATAGGGAGAACTGTACTCTTATATATTCAAATACCTAAACTATAAAGGCAACTATCAGGCCAATTCAAATTCTTGCTCATTTTAGAAGCATTGCTTCAATAAAAAAATGGTACACTAAGAATCATCAAAAGCTTTGGAAATCTAGAAATAAGTCAATTCACTTAGCTATAGGCAGTGTTTAAGTATGATTCTAAAAATTTTCAAGCTTTTTTTACAAAATATTCAAAAGAACAAGATCCTTATAGATAGTATTTTAGAAACTAATATAAATTTCAACATTCTTTTCATCTAGAAATCTCTCTGGTTATTTATTCTTACTATACTGAGTTCTTTTAACAAGGAAGAAGATAGCATAGTAGACACTCTAAATCATTCTAACTGAATCACCTTTTCTAGACTATCAAATGACAACAATGACCATTCTTGTGTCATTACATACATCAATATGCATCTCTCCCAATTGTGTTTTTCTCTACAAAAAGATATATTTAACCACAAAAACATTAACTGCTTTTTTTTCAATAATAGTAACATGTTCTTTATGCTCAATGTATATTCACATAACTACTAAACCACTTTAAAGTATCTCAAGAATACTAAAGCAAATTTCCATAACATGCTTATTATGTGATAACTTTAGTATTAGGAATAATATTTGGGACTCCTCTTATCTCTTTTATTTAATTTATAGTAACTTTCTATTTAACATTGCTAACTCTTTGAACCTTAAACTCTCTATTCTTATCCAACATATTCCCACCTAATACTCAGACAATGCCAACAATACTAACTCAGTTATCAATCTATTTTTTCTCCATTCTAACTCCATAAAAATTGATAATGACAGCATTAATTTAGAAATCCAATACCTATCTGACCATACTCCACTTACTGTCAATATAGTTTTGATAGAAGAGTTTATTCAAGACAAACAATATACTATCATTAAAAATAACAAGAAAGAAGAAAAATTTACTTCCAATCTCATCATAGCTATTAAAAACATTAACACTTCAATTATTCCTGACAAGAATTCTCTTGAACTCATTGTTTAGAAGTATACAAGTACATTAGAATTAATATAGTACAAACATTCAAAATGCATTAATATTACCAAGTGTTCTATAAAGCTTGGTGGAATAAAGAGTATCAAATAAAACTCAGAAATTACAGGACTTCCAAGAAAATTAAGGATTGGAAGATATTCAAAGAAACTGTAAAAAGGACAAAATGATCTTTTTTCAATGACAAGATTCACAAAATTATATCAAAAATTTTAAGATCTTGGAACCTAATGGAGTAGGTCAATAAATGCAAACTACTAGCTATCAAAGACTTGCAATACAATGGTTAACTGTATATTGAGATCAATGATTTATAGCAAGCTCTTCATCAAACATTCAATATAGCCCAAAATTGTCAAATTAATATGAACATTTTGAATGAAATTCTATTGAAACTATCATTGATTTGGTTTCCTTTTTCAAATAAGGAATTTACAAGTACTATCAATAAGTGTAGTAATTTGTCTACTCTGAGCCCAGACAGAACTTCATGAAAGTATCTCAAAGTAGTTGTTAAATATATTGGTTGTTTGAAAAATATCATCAATGCTAGCATATGCATTGATTTAGAACATTGGCTATTATACTTCAAATCTTCATCATTAATTATCATTCCAAAGCCAAATAAGACATCTTATAACTTCTCCAAATGATTTTGCCCTATTGTTCTCTTGAATATCTTAGAAAAGCTAATTGAAAAAGTTATTAGTAAAAGACTCTAATTTTATTTGATATCTAAGAACTTCATCTATTCTAATTAACTTGGAAGTCTCAAACAACACTCAACTACAAATACAGGTATCTTTTTCACTTACCTTATCTAGTTAGAATGGGTTAAGAATCTTCAAACAAGTACTCTGCCATTTGATATTTCCCAGTTCTTTCCATCTCTTAATTATCAATTACTTCTTATTTTGAGAAAAGCTAGGTTTGATTCTAAATTTTCAGTTTTCTTCTCTGACTATTTAGTTGGTAGGAAAACACAATATTTATACAACAATTTCATTTCCTCTTTCTACAATGTTGACATAGGTGTAGGTCAAGGATCTGTTCTTTCTCTGATTTTATCTGCTTTTTATATTTCTCTAATTTTTTACATTTTTAAAAAAAGAGCAAATAATCTAAAAATCTCTGTTTTTTTCTTTCATTTATAGATGATGGACTTTCATTTTTCAAGAAAAATCTTTTGAAAAAACAAATTCACATCTCTTTTGTAGTTATAATATTATTTTCTTCTTACTAGAGCAGTTTGGTCTCATTATCAAATATAAGAAAACTAAAGTATTTCACTTTTCTAGATTGCAAGGCCTCTTTGACTCTTCTCTATTAGATCTCAGCCATATTAGAAGTCCTATACTTTATCCTAAATATTTGTGGAAATATCTTGGGTTTATCTTTGATAGAAAGCTTTTGTTTTAACAACATGTCAAATTCTATTTTAATAAAACTCTGTCAACTATCAAGTGTATGAAAATGCTTGGAAATTCTACTTATAGTCTTCTTTCTTATTAAAAATGTCTTTTCTATAGAATATACATTCTCTCCATTGCTCTTTATGGCTTTTCTCTATGGAATTACAACAAAACACCTCTTTTATACTCACTTAATGAGCTTGCAAAAATGCAATACTGAGCTGCTTTATAGATCTTAGGTGCTTTCTACATCTATTTTACTATAGGAATCAAAGCTATTGCTAGTTTGATTTCTATCCATTTACATCTTCAAAAACTGAGTACAAGACTTCAACTGAGAACTTCCACACTCCCTTCCAATCATACTATCAAGTTTCTCTTTGAGAGAAGACACATTATTGGTTCCCATCTTCATCAACTGTCATTGGAAAACATAACTTCCAATCAATACTTAAAAATCAACAGTTCTGTTACTGATACTAATAATTATCTTAATAGAATTTTTCCATCTTTTAACTCTTTAAATAGTAAATTTTCTCCTAGATCTAGATTAATTAGCATTTTTTCTAGTCATTTTTCATTTTACAAAGCTGATTGCTACAATAAGGAGAGCAAAGCTGCCTATTGTCACAATCTTGACAATCTTGTCTTCAATACCTCATCTAAATCCCAACTCTGTTATTGCCATTTCTGATACTAATATTAGAAATAACATTGCTATATTAATTGTATATATATCCATTCATTCTCTAGTTCTATCAAAAAGATACTTCATCATGATATTAATATTATCTTGATGGAGACAGAATTATTTGCCATCAGTGCAGAATTAATCAGGTATTACAACTCAAAGATCCTTGAAGGGATTAATGAATAGAATCTTGTATTAGGGTTAATACAAGAGAACTCAGTATAAGATTGTCTATCTTATATATTTGAAACTAATAGTCCATGCTCTATTATGTTAGCCTACCCTAAATAACCATGTGTTTGCCTTAAGATCAACATGTATATAACATACTATATAACATCATTCTTCTAGAACCTTCTACTATCTTCCATTGTAGTATGTGATTATGTGACATGTAATATCATGCTAAACACTAATTCTAAGTCCCAAAAATAGAAAATAAAAGGAAAATAAATGAGAATGAGAAAGAAATTGAAAATAAATAGAGTCTACCATCTTTAACTCTGATATTAGGCTGTTTAAATAAATAATTCCTTCTATATCATTGTCATAACTGATATCTTATATATGGTGCAGAAAATATTTGACTTCTCTATCTACCCTTATTATCTTCAATTGATTACTATTTCAAAAGACCTTAGATCATTCTTCAATAAGTATTCTTCCAATTCTATAAAATCCTTGGATTGTCTGAGTGATGAAAAATGGCCTCTTTATATGTCAGTGAATAAAAACATGAAGAAATTCAATCTTACTTTACTCTTTCCTTGCCAAACTTCATGGGACTTTAATAAGAAGAAAGAAAGCAATGATATTATCAAACAATAGCATATGACCTTCTAAGTATTAAACCTCAAGGGAAAACAATTTCTCAAACTGTTAAATGATAATCTAACAGATATCAAACCTTTATATACTAAAGGAGGTCTATAAATCAATCACTTTGGATATTCCAATTTGTTATGCAATAGAGCTACACAAGCCATTATAAATCATGCTTTAATAGAAGAATGCCAATTGAGATTTTTTCCAAGAGAATAATTTAGTTGTCTATATGAATCATATCCAATCAAATCAAAATATCATATCTTTCATGAATGTAGAAGATTCAGCAAGTATTGGAATCTAATGAGGGATACTATTAGCCAGTTTGTTTCCTTGAATTCAATCCAAATGCTTTCTCTGAAGGAAAAAACATTATATAAAAAAGTAGTCTTTTTGCTCAGCTAAGAGATTTTTAGTTTATCTCTTTCTTTTTATTTTTCTTTTCTTTTTTCTTTTATTTTATCTTATTTAGTTCTTTGTTGTTATAAGTCCTATGTAATATAGTTATAAAGTAGCTAGCTACCATAGGCTGCCCTCATACCTCATATAATAAATTGTTGAATAAAAATAAAAAAATAAAAGGAGATTTGTAACAACATAGAGCAATCTATTTCCAAGTAGAAAAGAGAAGTGCTTAAGCAGGCTTATGAGTGGTTACAAAATTTAGTCACCTCGATTTGCTCATTTTCACTAGTGAAAGTACTAATAATTCATTTATGCTTGGTTTATGCTGTTGAATAAAAAAATTTGACTGATTCATACTCATAATAGCATAGTATGACTAAGTGATAATACATAACACTTGCAATAGCTTACTAAAATGTTATCTGTTGGAAAAGTAAACTTATAATGATATCTCTAATAATTAGAACATAGATCATACCTAGAAGAAAAACAATATGTTAGGAATTTTCAAAAGAGATTAAATAAAGTATAAGAACTTCATCTGTAATATGTAGTTGCAGACCTAGAACAATCAAAGCTCTAAGTTATATAATATATCTTTACATATTATATTAGTTGTAATGAAAAAGAACTAGAAGAAAGTAGAATATGAGAGAAGTTAGAAAGTTAAATATGTAGCTATTAACATCCAAGAGAGCAGTGACTCTAGTCAATTTTTAAGCTAATGATAGGATGACTGGATACTATTAGGGCAACTGAACAAAGTTTATGGAGATATGTGAGATTCTACATCTTCAGAAAAACCTAAGTTATATTATAGTAGTATCATTTGTAGTTTATACTAGAGAGCAAAAGTCTATGGAATTCACTCAGAGTTTGTACCAAGCATAGAAACTTATATAAGATATATAGAGTTATAAACTTTGTAGAACAACCTTAACTTTAGCTGATATACTGTATGTCAGAGTTAAAGATAATAGATTTAATATTTAACATTTTTCTTTCTTATTTTATTTTATTTTCCATTCTTATTTTTTTTGGACTTGAGATTAATGTTAGTATGATGTCACAGCCTGTCACACATTTGGTTACAAGTCACAGTCACATAATTATGAGTTACAAAGAATATTGTAGAAAAATCTGAAACAAATGATATTATATAGTATATATAATACATATTGACTATTAGAATAACTGATGAAAGTCTGTGGAGTTTACAGAGTTTGCTCTAGGAGAAACCTAAGTCTATTTTCTACATAATACAATAGACAAGAACTCACCTCTAGAAAAAACCTAAGAAAACAGAATAAGATCTCCTAAAGATGACTACTATGTTAAGTACTCTAGAATACATTCCAATTTGACAAAATAGTGCTGACTAAGCTAGAAATAATAGGGTCCAAGTGATCAAGCACTCTTGATGGAAATATTTAGAATAGTATTTAAATATAGTAAGTACTTACCTGATGTTAACTAAAGGCATGTAGCAATGATTAAGAGTATATAGAAAGTAGTTGGGGCTGAGCAGAAAGAGTACCAGAAAAGATGTAGAAATCTCCATATTTTTGGGATTAGACTTTGAATGTAAAAGTCAGTGTTGCAAACTCTGAGTTTTTAGAATTGAGCTTAGAGTTTCTGGTTTTATTATACTAACCTTAAGAAAAACATATGGTCTTTTAGAATGGGCTGAGTTTAGTGCAGCACAAACCAACAATCTAGCATATATATCAGAAGTATAGTATAATATATATATATAGTACCAGCCAGATGTTAAAGTTAAGCTTGATATTGCACACTTTTAGCATAACTGGTTTAGTGGCTAGTCTGTTTCTAACAATATAAGATAGATAATTTGTACTAGAAACTCCATCAAATTCTCTTGTGTAAACTTTATACAAGATTTCTTTTATTAACTTCACTCTATAAGTCTTCAATCATAATACTATATTATCAGTTTACTACAGTGTTACAACTTCAGAAGAGAAATTAAGTCATTATTAGACTATAGAATATAGTATATCTACTAGTCCTTATATATAAGTAGAATATTATGAGAACTCAGATATCTTAAAGTACAGCTCTAAGCAAAGCTTTTAGTAACAAAATACTAATAGTAGTTGAATAGAAGAATTCCACTATAGAAAACTGAGTACTTATAGAGTTTGGACAGAAGATAACATTGCTATAAAGAATAAGTTATAGCATAACACTGTTATAGAGAATAAGTCATAAACAAATGGGCTAATGAATAACACTGTTGTAGAAGACAGGTATTACAAACTTAAAACCAAAGAGTTAGTCAAAATAAAAAACCTTATATAAAGGTTTATATAAGAGAACTCAATAAAGAATCTAGATACAAAACTATTTATCTTATATACTAGGCTACTAGTCCATGTTATACTAATATTAGCATACTTTAAAGACTATGTGTTTTTCTTAAGGTCAACATGTGTAATACATACTATATAATATCATCTTGTTCCAAAATATTCTACAATGTTTCATGTAATATATAATTATATAACTATAACTTATAATATATAAACTTACTTATTTAGACTTCTAAGAGCTACTATCATATCTTAGATAACAAGGTGTAAACTATATCTAACACTTTATATCTATCCTTCCTCTAGATTGCTATACCTTGAAGTAAGAAATAATAGCCTAAACTTAATCTGCTCAAAGCTCACTACTCAAATAAACCATGGTATATAGGAATTCAGATAGTAAAACTCTACTATCTAGTTTGTTACAAAGATATCAGATATATTATTCTAAAAGTTGGTCTCTAATCTAAAACTCTTTTATTTGATTAGATACTAATATCTCTTATAGTATTAGCAGCTATATAGGATCTGTTCCACTTCTCATTCTTTCTTGCCATCTAAAATAACTGTGTTGTAGCAACTACTAGTCAAAGAAGACCAATAGTACACTAAGTAGACTTATAGACAAAGTATCTTATGAGAATTATAAGAAAACTCAACAAGAAGTTTTTAATGTATTTCCACACTATTTATACAATAGGTACATAGTCCATTCTATTAATAAATAATCCTACCCTAAGGTCCATATATCATCTATGAGTTTACTATACTATTACTACAAGATGAACATACAGCAACTATACCTTTGATGTTATTGTTCTAGTTCTTTCTACTATATTCCAGATCTATGACATCATATTATGTGTCCATGGTCATATGCATCTTTATTGTGCAAAAGAAAAAGAAAAAAGAATCAGAATAAAATATTATAGTTCAAACATACTATAATAAACTAGATTTGGAGAAAGAGCTGTATATTAATCTAGTATAAAGTTTATAGAAGCAGCAGTCAGCTTAACTATATTGAATACTGAATACAGTCTCTTCACAAATAGAGATAGTGTTATATAGGCTTTTTTAAAGACTGAGAAGAGATATTGAAAAGTTATAGTAGTGAAACAAAGATTTAGTGTCTTAAAGTCAGAAAGTAGCCTCATTATATATAGATGATCATCATGTTACAACTCAAGTCTTAGAATTAAGACAAATCTTAGACTATAGTCTGTATACAACTATATTTAGCCTACTCTAAAGACTATATGATATATATAAAACTAACATTCTATAACTATGCTACTATAATATCACCTATTCTAGAACCTTTTAAAACCTTTCCTTTGTCATATGACAATGTGACTATAATAGATGTTGCACTATTGTTATGCTTTATAACTATTGTGACAGTTACATGTGATATCATATTACTACTTCTTAATCTAGCTCCAAAAAAGAAGTTAGAAATAGAAAAATAAAATAAACTCCTATTTCCAGAATTTTTAATCACTGTAAGAAAGAGATTAGAGCAATGTTGCTTCTTTTTTTTATACTACTATCTTGTATGGTAGTATCTAATAGAGAATTAGCAAATAAAATTTCTTTTTTATTCTCTAACATTCAAAGTTCTCAAATAATCTTCTATTCAACCAACCAAATGGATATTAACATGGAAAAACCTAGAAGCTGTTCAATTTTATCCAGTTCTAACACCTTCAGAGAACCCTCTGCTCATTCTAATACATTGTTCATAGACTATACAGATTGAGTATAAGCCTCAGCTAATAACCAGATATGAGCTAAATGTTATGAGACACTTTGGACATGGACAATTTTTATTTTCTTTTTCTTTTATTTTCTGACTTTATAGGAATTTTGGTTTTCTTTTCTTTTCTTTTTAGTGACAATAAAGAGGCACATGACATTGCAGTCACATGACATGTCACATGATGTGACATCATAAGCCTAGAACATGGTGGAAAGATCTAGAAGATGACGTTAGGGCATATGTATACAACATAGTTGCCTTGAGTAGAAAATGAGGCAGACATGAGGTTGTAGCATGGACCAGATGTATTTAGTATATATAGGATGCTAATTTAGCAGAGACTCCTTGTCGAGTTCTCTTGTGAACTTCCCACTTGATATCTGACTTAAGAGATTTACCGCTTGTGAAATCATTTGTCTTTGTGATAAGTGGTTGCTACAACACTCCAGTTCAAACACTTCCGATCCAATGTCCTTCGAGATTCTGAATAGTCCATATCTTTTATTGTCCAGCTTCTTTGAGGGTCAGTTCAAATGGATATTTTTGTTTTCCAGCCACATGTTGTTGTTAGCCTTCAATTCTTGAGGATTCCTCCTTTTCTTGTCAAACTGCTTTTTCATATTCTTCTGAGCTTCTTCCATTGTGTTTGCTGCTTGTTCCCAGCTTTTCTGTAGTTTCTTCACGAATTCTTCTATTTGTGGAATCTCTGTTTGCACCATGAGATCTCCTTTCCATGGGTGTCTTCCAAAGTTTAACTTGAATGGGGTCTTCTCTGTTGCCATATGTTTCTTGTCATTATACTGGAATTTTACAGTGGCCAGCCAATTCGTTCAATCATCTTGTTAATAATTCACATAATGTCATAGAAACATTCCTATCTCTTAATTGATTCTTTCTGTTTGACCATCTGTTTGGGGATGGTATGCTATTGATAGTTGTCTCTTTGTTCCTAGTGCCTTTGTGAGTTCCTCCATGAATTTCAACGCGAATTGCAGTCCTCTGTCACTTAGGATTTTCCTGAATATTCCATGTAGTTTTCAGATTTCATCCCTGTGGATTTTTGCGATTTCTTCTGATAATATGTTTATTGTTGTTGCCTTTAGTCTGATCATCTTTGTGAATCGGTCTACAATGACCACTATTGCATCCATTTCATTCGATTT
>Ga0157359_1001194_pt1 | contig 10447 bp, 7 predicted proteins | sample AttcapACBM3_FD_111482 | JGI IMG/M metagenome (GOLD analysis project Ga0157359, IMG submission 111482) | Fungus gardens microbial communities from leaf cutter ant in Botucatu, State of São Paulo, Brazil - Atta capiguara ACBM3 | ecosystem: Host-associated > Fungi > Mycelium > Unclassified ...
ATTTGCTGTGAAACCCTCATTCCCATCAAGGGACCGATTTCTCTCTGACTGCGTCTGCTGTGCGGCGGTCAAAAGCATGTGGCTGATAATAATGAAATATAAAACGTTGATAGCAGGTGCCGTGCTGGCATGTTCATTGAGTGGTGCTGCGCAGGCCGCTGAAAGCGATCCGCAATACCTCTCCGACTGGTGGCATCAGAGCGTTAACGTGGTAGGCAGCTACCATACGCGTTTCGGACCGCAGTTTAACAACGATGTTTATCTGGAATATGAAGCGTTTGCGAAGAAAGACTGGTTCGATTTCTACGGCTATCTCGACGTACCTAACTTCTTCGGCGTCGGCAACAGCAATGCCAACGGCGTATTCGACCACGGTTCACCGATGTTTATGGAGATTGAACCGCGCTTCTCTATCGATAAACTGACCGGCACCAGCCTGGCCTTTGGTCCGTTCAAAGAATGGTATTTCGCTAACAACTACATCTACGATATGGGCCGCAATAGCGATAACCGCCAGAACACCTGGTATATGGGGCTGGGCACCGATATCGATACGCACAGCGATGTCGGCCTGTCGCTGAACGTCTACGCCAAATATCAGTGGGAAAACTACGGCGCGGCGAACGAAAACAGCTGGGATGGCTATCGCTTCAAGGTGAAATACTTCGTGCCTATCACCACGCTGTGGGGCGGTAATCTGGGCTATGTGGGCTTCACCAACTTCGACTGGGGTTCCGATCTCAACGAGAAAGGCGGTTCATCACGCACCAGCAACTCCATCGCCTCCAGCCACATTCTGTCACTGGGTTACGATCACTGGCACTTCTCTGCGGTGGCGCGTTACTTCCACAACGGCGGACAGTGGGCGGATGGTCAGGAGCTGAACTTCGGCAAAGGCCCGTTTGAAGTGAAATCGACGGGCTGGGGTTACTACCTGGTGGCGGGTTACAACTTCTGATAAAGATAACGGGCGGCTGAAAAAACCGCCCGTCACGCAGGAGATCAGGCCTGGAGCGTTGTCTCTCCAAGCCAGCTTTTGAGAGGCAGTTTTAGCAACTCAGTCCTGCATCTTACCTTCGGTTATTCCTGTGGCTTCTCAACGTTGATGCGCCATGGAATGTTAAACTTATCGATAAACATCGCGAATCCGTTCGACCAGAACGTCTCCTGCCACTCCGTTGTGACCTTGCCGCCTGCCGATAGTTTCTCAAACCAGGCTTTACCCTTTTCGACATCAGTAGTTGAAAGGCTGACTGCATAACCGGCATGTTCAGACGCGGGCGGCTTCTCGGTATTACCATCGCTCAACATCAACTCACCGTCACCGATACGCAGTTGCGCATGCATGATCTTTTCTGGCGGCTGCGGCGCAGCAGACTGATCGCCTACCTGCTCACCCTGATCCGGCATATCACCAAATTTCATTTTAGAGAGCAGCTCTCCCCCGGTCGCCTGCAGGTAAAAGTCGATAGCCTCTTCACAACGGCCATAGAGAAACAGATAAGGACTGACTTGCATCGTAACCTCTATTTGTCGGGTGGATTTTTTACAGTACCCCTATAGTGTAGACGATCGACTTTACTCCCTGAATTTACTGGCAATAACGCCGGAAGAGTTGCGCCATATAACTGCTCATCGGCGTCAGCGCGGTGTCTTTGCGCTGGATCAGATAGAAGATGGCTTTCGGCAGGGGCTCGTCGAGCGTCAGCGCCACCAGCGACCGCCCCAGAATGGGATCGTCAATCACGTCGACCGACAGAATACTGATGAAATCGCTTTGCGCGACCAGGCTGGTGCAGGCCATAAAGGTTTCACAGGTCACCACGATTTTGGGTGCCATACCGCGCTCGCCAAACAAATCGTGCAGCAGGCGGTAGTAACTCCCTTTTGGCGTTGGCATCGTCCAGTCCGCCTGCTGTAACGCCGCCAGAGAACGGGCCTTTTCCAGCGGGTGGCCTTTACGCACCACCACTCTATACTCGCGCTCCATCACCCGCTCATACATCAGCTCCTGATCGAGATGACTCTGATCGTAGGTGTTGATGGTGAAATCGAGCGCGCCCTGACGCAGCTCATGCACCATCGACACCAGCTGGCCCTCGACGATGCGTACCTTAATCAGCGGGTATTCGCGATGAAACTGGTTTATCACCTGCGGCATGATGGTGCGCGCGACGCTGCCCCCCACGCCGATGTTCACCTGACCGCCACCCAGCCCCAGGCGCTGCTGGATATCCTCTTCTGCGACCCGCAGTTCCGCCAGCACCAGGCTGGCATGGCGAAAAAAGTTATCACCGATATCGGTCAGTACCACGCCCTGCTGACGGCGGATAAACAGCTTTGCGCCCAGCTCTCGCTCCAGTTCCTGAATCGCTTTGGTTAACGCCGGTTGCGACAGCCCGGACAGCCGGCTTGCCGCCCGGATACTGCCCTGTCGTGCTACGTCAGTGAAGGCGCGCAGCTGATGAAGTTTAAGATTGGCAGACATAGTTTTGCGATAACCGTTGTTTATCAGTCACAAGATATTCGCATCTTATGCCACCCAGTACCATTGTGTAGATTCAACGCAGTGCATAAAAAATCAACAACGAGGAAAGAGCCGATGAAACCCCTTTCAGACCACGTCAGCGCCCTGCTGCCACAGCTGCAACAGTGGCGTCGCGACTTCCATCACTACGCCGAATCAGGCTGGCTGGAGTTTCGTACCGCCACCTTAGTGGCTGAAGAACTGCATAGGCTCGGTTATCAACTGAAGCTGGGCCGTGAAGTGATCGATGCCGATGCGCGGATGGGCTTGCCCGACGACGCCGTGCTGAAGCAGCAGGAAGCCCGTGCGCTGCAGCAGGGCGCACTGCCGCAGTGGATCAGCCACTTCTCTGGCGGATTCTGCGGCATCGTGGCAACACTCGATACCGGCCGTCCCGGCCCGGTGATGGGCTTCCGCGTCGATATGGATGCACTGGATCTCAACGAAAGCCAGGCCACCGATCATCTGCCGCAGCGTGAAGGATTTGCTTCCTGTAACGCGGGCATGATGCATGCCTGCGGGCACGACGGCCATACCACCATTGGCCTGGGCCTCGCCGCAGTGCTGATGGCGATGAAAGATCAGCTCAGCGGTACGATTAAACTGATCTTCCAGCCCGCCGAAGAGGGTGTGCGCGGCGCGAAAGCGATGGTCGCCGCGGGCGTGGTCGATGACGTTGAGCGCTTCACTGCGATTCACATCGGTACCGGCGTGCCGGCAGGTGAAGTGGTGTGCGGCAGCGACAGCTTCCTGGCTACCACCAAGCTGGATGTTCACTTTACCGGCGTCGGTGCCCATGCGGGCGGTCGCCCTGAAGAGGGTCGCAATGCTCTGCTGGCCGCGGCACAGGCGACGCTGGCGCTGCATGGTTTAACCCAGCACAGCGGCGGTGTGGCGCGGGTTAACGTGGGCGTGCTGCAGGCGGGAACCGGCCGCAACGTAGTGGCCGACTGCGCCCTGCTGAAAGTCGAAACCCGTGGCGTGACCAATCAGGTTAACGACGATATTTATCAGCAGGCGCTGCGGGTGATTGCCGGTGCGGCAGCGATGTATGGCGTTGAGCAGCAGGTTTCACTGATGGGTGCCGCGCGCAGCTGTACGCCTACACAGCCGTGGGTTGATTTCATCCACCAGCAGGCAGATGCACTCGGCCTTTTCGACTCGGTGGTCGATCGTAAAGCGCAGGCAGCAGGTTCGGAAGATGCGACCTACATGATGGAGCGCGTAAAACAGCGCGGCGGCCAGGCCTCTTACGTTATTTTCGGCTGTGCGCTGGCGGCGGGTCACCACAATGCGAAATTCGACTTTGACGAGCGGGTCATGCCAGACGCCATCACGCTGCTGGCAACGCTGGTGCTGAACCAGGCGCAGTTTGGGGGCTCACGATGATGGAAGCGTTTATTGCCGATTATATCGATCGCCATCAGCTCCGCTTCAGCACGCTCAGCGACGCCATCTGGGACACGCCGGAAACGCGCTTCGCCGAAACCCGTTCCTCTGCTCTGCTGGCCGATGCGCTGGAAAGAGAAGGATTTACAGTGGAACACGGCGTGGGGGGCATCGACACGGCCTTTATCGCCAGCAAGGGCAGCGGTAAGCCGGTGATTGCTATCATGGGTGAGTTTGATGCGCTGGCCGGTCTGAGCCAGCAGTCGGGCTGCGCCCGGCCACAACCGCTGGAAGCTAACGGCAACGGACATGGCTGCGGCCACAACCTGCTTGGCACGGCGGGCGTGGCCGCGGCCTGCGCCGTGAAAGCCTGGATGGAGCAGCATCATACCCGCGGCACGGTTCGCTTTTATGGCTGTCCTGGCGAAGAGGGCGGCTCGGGCAAAACCTTTATGGTGCGCGAGGGGCTGTTTGACGACGTTGACGCCGCCGTGACCTGGCATCCGGAAGGTTTCAGCGGGATGTTTAATCTGCGCACGCTTGCCAACATTCAGGCGGCCTTCAGCTTCAAAGGCGTCGCCGCTCACGCCGCCAACTCACCCCATCTGGGCCGCAGCGCACTGGATGCCGTCACGCTGATGAACACCGGCGCCAACTTCCTGCGCGAGCATATCGTACAGGAAGCGCGTCTGCATTACGCCATCACCAACAGCGGCGGCGTCTCGCCGAATGTGGTGCAGGCCGATGCGGAGGTGCTCTACCTGATTCGTGCCCCGGAACTGCCTCAGGCGCAGGCGATCTATGAGAGGGTGATCAATATCGCCAGGGGCGCAGCGCTGATGACCGACACCACGCTGACCGTGCGTTTTGACAAAGCCTGTTCTGACTACGTGCCTAATCGCGCGCTGGAAGCGGTGATGGAGCGTTATTTGCATCAGTTTGGTTTGCCCGGTTACAGCGACGAAGAACGCGCGTTTGCGGCTGAACTGCGTGCCACCCTGACCGATGACGATCTGCGCAATGCCCGGCTCAATGCCGCCCGCACCGGTGGCGAAGCCGGTCATACCTGGGCTGAACAGCTGGGCGATAAACTGTTTATGGATGAGGTCGCGCCCTATGCGGTCACGCGCGAGCTGCTCTACGGCTCCACCGATGTCGGCGATGTCAGCTGGGTGACGCCGACCGCACAGTGCTTTGCGCCCTGCTTTACCTTCGGTACACCGCTGCACACCTGGCAACTGGTGGCGCAGGGCCGCACCAGTATCGGGCATAAGGGGATGTTTCTGGCGGGCAAAGTGATGGCAGCCACGGTGTTAACGCTGTTAATGGATCCGCAGGCGCTGGCTGGCTGCCGGGCCGAGTTTGATCGAGTACGTGCCGCGCAGCCTTATATCTGTCCGATCCCGGCGGGGATCACACCCACAAAACTGGCCGAATGAGCCAACGGCCGTGTCTCTGACGCGGACCATTATAAAAATATTGCAAACACTTCCCTGATTCAGCGGAGCCGGAACTGAACTCACCGTCTGTCGTCTACCACGACCGGCGCCAGGCCGGACCTCCGCCGATAAGGGGAATACAAGACGAGAACCAATACCATGGAAGCAACCTCGGGCAACCGCAGCCCTGGCCGGCTTTTCAGCTGGATCGAGCGCGTGGGCAATAAAGTGCCCAACCCTTTTTTACTGTTTGTCTATTTGATTGTTGTTCTGATGGTGGCAACCGCCGTTATCAGCGCGCTGGACCTGGCGGTAAAAAACCCCAGCAACGGCGAAATTGTCCGGGTGAACAACCTGCTGAGCGTCGCAGGCATTCAGTGGATACTGCCCAATATCATTAAGAACTTCAGCAGCTTTACCCCACTGGGATCGATTCTGGCGCTGGTGATTGGTGCCGGACTGGCAGAAAAGGTCGGCCTGTTACAGTCGCTGATGGTAAAGATGGCATCGCGCGTCAGCCGCCGCTATGCCAGCTACATGGTGCTGTTTATCGCCTTCTTCAGCCATATCTCCTCGGATGCCGCGCTGGTAGTGATGCCGCCATTGGGGGCGCTGATCTTCCTGGCGGTAGGGCGTCATCCGGTGGCGGGCCTGCTGGCCGCGATTGCCGGTGTGGCTTCTGGCTTTACCGCTAACCTGCTGATTGTCACCACCGATGTGCTGCTCTCGGGGATCAGCACCGAGGCGGCTAAAGCGGTCAGCGACACAGTGCACGTCAGCGTCATCGATAACTGGTTCTTTATGGCTACCTCGGTGATTGTACTGACGATTGTGGGTGCGCTGCTGACCGACAAATTTGTCGAGCCGCGCCTGCCAGAGTGGCAGGGCAATGGTGAGAAGCTGGCGGCACTGACGCCGCTGGAGAACCGCGGCCTGCGGGCCGCCGGAATCGCCGCATTACTGTTTATCGCCGTAATGGCGTTGCTGGTGGTGCCGGAACATGCGCCGCTGCGCAACCCCGCTACCGGCGCCATTATCCCCTCCCCCTTTATTCAGGGCATCGTACCGATCATCATTCTGTTCTTCTTTGTGGTCGCCATTGCTTACGGTGTGGTCACCCGACAGATCCGCCGTCCGGATGATATCCCGCAGTTGCTGGTCGATCCGATGAAGGGCATGGCGGGCTTTATCGTGATGGTGTTTCCGCTGTCGCAGTTCGTGGCGTTCTTTAACTGGAGCAACATGGGCAAGTTCATGGCAATCGGGCTGACCGACGTGCTGGAAAGCGCAGGCGTCAGCGGTGCGCCCGCGTTTCTGGGGTTGATGTTCCTGTCGGCGTTTCTCTGCATGTTTATTGCCAGCGGCTCAGCAATCTGGTCGATTCTCGCCCCGGTCTTCGTGCCGATGTTTATGCTGCTTGGCTTCCATCCCGCCTTTGCCCAGATGATTTTTCGCATCGCCGACTCCGCCGTGCTGCCGCTGGCACCGATGTCGCCGTTTCTGCCGCTGTTCCTGGCCTTTTTGCAGCGTTACCAGAAGGATGCGCAGCTCGGCACTTATTACGTGCTGATCTTCCCCTATCCGCTGGTGTTCTTTATCAGCTGGATAGCGCTGCTGATGGTGTGGTATCTGCTGGGTCTGCCAATCGGGCCAGGCGTCTGGCCGAAACTGCCTTAAGGCGCCGTGCCATGGATGGCAAAACCTGCAACGTACATTGCTAAATCGTCAGCAACGACGCTCTCGGCAACGGCGGATGAATTGATTATCCTGCTATCTCTTCGCTTGCTAACGGTTAACTATTTTAATAAGCCTCTGACCGGCTGCGAGTCGTATCCACACTGCCTGAGGTTCACGCTGATATGACCACCACTTCCACCAGACTGCCGCCGATGCACGCTTCATCGGCGGCCCGTAACAGCTTAGCCGCACGCGTTGATGCGCTGCCCTCCTCTGCCGGATTATGGCGCTTTATCACGCTACTGGCGCTGGGCGGTTTTTTTGAGCTTTATGATCTGTTTGAAACCGGTTATATCAGCACCGGCCTGCTATCGGCGGGCGTATTTCACACCGGCGCGGCGGGTGTACTGGGCTTCTCCGATCAGGCCGCGTTCGCCTCGGCCACCTTTCTCGGTCTGTTTTTCGGTGCCAGCCTGCTGGCACCCTATGCTGACCGCTTTGGCCGCCGCCTGACCTTTATGTGCGCGCTGCTCTGGTATGGACTGTTTTCGCTGCTGATGGCGTTTCAGCAGAGTGCGGAGATGATTATTCTGTTTCGCTTCCTGGTGGGGATCGGGCTGGGTGTCGAACTGGTGACCATTGATACTTATCTGTCGGAATGGGTGCCGAGCCATCTGCGCAGCCGCGCTTTTGCCTTCTCCTTTTTCGTGCAGTTTTTGTCGGTGCCTGCCGTGGCGCTGATGTCGTGGTGGCTGATTCCGCAAACGCTGCTCAGCCTGGAAGGCTGGCGCTGGGTGGTGATCGCGGGCGCGGTCTGTTCGCTGGTGATCTGGCTGGTACGCAGGAACCTGCCGGAATCAGCACGCTGGCTGGCGCAGCAGGGGCGTCATCAGGCGGCGCATCAGGTGTTGTCCGCGATGGAGCAGCGCTGTGGCATCCCGGCCGGACCCGCATTTTCAGCCGATGATGCGGCGGCACAGTTGCCAAAACAGGGGCGTTTCAGTGAGATCTGGTCACCCGCTTACCGTAAGCGCACCCTGATGCTGGTGGTGATGAACTTCTTCCAGGCGATTGGCTTTTTCGGCTTTGGTAACTGGCTGCCTGCACTGCTGTCAGGCCGCGGTGCCACGGTGACGCATAGCCTGCTCTACGCCTTCTTCATCACGCTGGCCTATCCGCTGGGATCGCTAATCTGTAGCCGCTACGCTGACAAAATGGAGAATAAGTGGCAAATCGTCCTGTCGTCGCTGATGACGGTGGTGTTCGGTACGCTCTTTGCCTTCCAGACGCAGCCGGTATTGCTGATTATGTGCGGCTTCCTGATCACCTGGTCAAATGCATGGCTGACCTTCAGCTTCCACGCCTATCAGACCGAGATCTTCCCCACCCATATTCGGGCGCGGGCAGTCGGTTTTTGCTACTCCTTCAGCCGCCTTTCTACAGTCTTCAGCAGCATCCTGATCGGGGTGATATTGCAGTATGCCGGAACGCCAGGCGTGATTACCTTTATCGTGCTGAGCATGGTGATGGTAATGCTGTCGGTGGGAATTTACGGGCCGAAAACGCGCGGAATCGATCTGGAGAATATTTAAAAGAAGAGGCCGTCATCCTGATGATGACGGCCTTTTTTACTGCCGGTTACTTGCCTTCCAGTACCCGGATATCTGCACTGCCCAGCCGATCTTTTTCATCTTTACGTAGCTCAGCCACCTGTTTCGCGCTGACCTGCTCCGACGCCTTGTTGCCCCAGCTGTTGCGCACGAAGTTCACCACGTCCGCCACCTGCTGATCGTTGAGGCGCCAGCCGAATGCCGGCATGGTAATGGTCGACGGCGCACCATTCACGCCAGGCAACTGTCCGCCCACCAGCACAATGTGGATCAGCGAGGTCGGATCATCCGCCATGACGACCGGATTACCGCGCAGCGCCGGGTAGAAGCGTTTATAGCCGCTGCCATCGGTCTTATGGCACGCCGCACAGCTGTCGACGTAGGTCGCCGCACCGGTCTGGCTGTCATCGCCACGCCACAGCGCTTTTGCCGTGGCATCATCCACGCTGAACGCTGCCTGATGCGGGTCTTTTGCGCCCAGCGACTTCAGATAGCGTGCAATAGCCGTGATATCGGCCTCGCTAAGGTGCTGCAGACTGTGTTCTACCACGTCGGTCATACCACCGAAAGCGGCGGTCTGATCGTTGCGGCCATAACGCAGGAACTGACGCAGGTCCTCTTCGCTCCAGCGACCCAGCCCGTCACGGTTGTCGCCGCGCAGGTTGCTGGCGGTCCAGCCATCAATGGGTGCGCTGCTGCCCGCCAGATAGTCGCTGCCCTCCTCGTTGGTCAGCGCCTTCTCCTGCATGGTAATGCTACGCGGCGTGTGACAGGCCCCGCAGTGACCCAGTCCTTCAACCAGATAACGACCACGCGCCAGTACCGGATCTTCCTGCGCTGCAGGCTGGAAGGCTTTTACATCGGGCGCAAAAATGCCGCGCCAGATCGCCAGCGGCCAGCGCATTGACAGCGGCCAGGGAATGTCGCTCTCCCGGTTTGGCTGTCCAACCGGCGCAACGCCATGCATAAAGTAGGCGTAAAGCGCCTTCATGTCCTCATCGCTGACCACCGCGTAGGAGGGGAATGGCATTGCCGGATAGAGCGTATCGCCGTTCTTCGCCACGCCGTGACGCACCGCTTTCTGGAAGTCGTCGTAGCTGTATTCGCCAATGCCGGTGTCGCGATCGGGCGTGATGTTGGTGGAGTAGATGGTGCCAATCGGTGTCGCCATCGGCAGACCACCGGCAAACGCCGCGCCGCCTTTGCTGGTGTGGCAGGCCACACAGTCACCGGCGCGCGCCAGATATTCACCCCGTTTAATCAGATCGTCCTGGCTGTTATCCGCCAGGGCGGCGAACGACAGGGAGCCGAGAATCAGAGCCAGAATGCCATTTTTCATCGCCATCTCCTTATGCCTGCACCAGTGGACCGGGGTTCTTCAGGTAGTGTTCGCGAATCGCTTTGGCTGACCAGTAGGTCAGCGCCGCCACCATGCCGGTCGGGTTATAACCCAGTCCCTGCGGGAAGGCGGATGCGCCCGGTACAAACACATTTGGCACGTCCCAGCTTTGCAGATAACGGTTCACCGCACTGGTTTTAGGATCGTCGCCCATGATCGCCCCGCCACTGATGTGGGTGGTCTGATACACCGTCGAGTCAAAATGGGTGCCCGGCTTTTTCGCGCCACCGATGATCATCTTCGGATTCATTGCTTCCGCGATATTGCGCATCTTGCCGACCATAAACTGCGCCATTTTGATGTCGTTATCCTGCCAGTCAAAGGTCATGCGCAGCAGCGGCTGTCCATAGGCATCTTTGTAGTTGGGATCGAGATCAAGGTAGTTGGCGCGATAGGACTGGTGTGC
>Ga0157359_1001197_pt1 | contig 10428 bp, 15 predicted proteins | sample AttcapACBM3_FD_111482 | JGI IMG/M metagenome (GOLD analysis project Ga0157359, IMG submission 111482) | Fungus gardens microbial communities from leaf cutter ant in Botucatu, State of São Paulo, Brazil - Atta capiguara ACBM3 | ecosystem: Host-associated > Fungi > Mycelium > Unclassified ...
ATCGCCATGACTCCGGCAAGACCCGCATAGCCGGTTTCGTTTTTGTGGGCGTAAAGCCAGGCAATCAGGCTTGCCCAGAACCCAACGTCTTTGTCCGGCATGCGTTTCATCCTCACCTCCGTTGATTGGCAGGTGCTGTCAGTATTCAGAAGAAAAATGCGCAACACCATGGCGTCAAAAGTGTGTGTGGAGACTGATTGGTGTGCGCAAAAACGAAAAAAAGCCCGCCGAGGCGAGCTTTTGAATTTGGAAAAATTGGGTGGTCTGCGGTGCCGGGTGCCTCCCGGTGTACGAGTAAATCTGCAATCCCGTACGCCCACCATAGTGCATAGCGCCTCAGATTTGGCCCCATCGCATAGAGGGATTCACCGCAGCGAGTCAGAGCATAGCACAAGGCTAATCAATGGATTAATTAACAACCACCCTTGAGTGTTGCTTATCAGATTAAGCATGAGCAGATATTATACATTTGCACTGCTGACTTAGCTTCTGTCAGTGCTCATTGATGTTTTTCCTGCCGTGATTCCCTGAGATTCGGCAGGACCTTTTTAAACCAATCCTTTAATAGCCAAGTTGAAGACTACGGTGCCGGGTGCCTCCCGGTGAACCCTGTTATGGCTTTAGGCTCGCGTTCCGCATAACTTTTTGCCATCACGCCCCACCGCTGAGGTGAGATTCACCGTAGTAACGTCATTTTAAATCAGCCACCAGCATTTGAGAACCCTGACGCATAAGCGGTAACAGCCTTGCCCGTCGGCAACAGGGTTAATTTTTTATCCCTTGCAGGGTATGAGAAAAACTCTATACCCTTCAGGGTATACAGGTAATAAAAAACGCCTCCAGGCTGGTGAGGCCGGAGGCGCTTTGACATCCACATTTGGAACTGACTTTTAGCAGATAAGCTGCACTGCTTGTAATCGACCTTATCAGATTACTAAGGAAAATGCGGACCGCGTGAGAGGTTTTTTCAATATTTTTTTCGGGGTCAGTTCGGCATCCATATCCAGCCGAACATCAAGCATCGCCAGACAGCCTTCAATGAACCCCTCAGCCATCTGAATTTCAATTCTCACTATCTTCTCATCCCGCTTGGCCTGTTTTGCCAGGGTGCGCTTTGAGATATTAAAAAAGTAATGCAGCACGATGATCGCATGCTCATCCGGGCGCTTTTCTTTAAGCCGTGCCAGGCATCCCTCAATAATTAACCCGTCATTGTCGCTGCAGGTGAGCGTTAATTTTGAATCCTGAGATAGCAGCCCCTTAAAGCCCGCCGCTATTGATGAGTAATCCACACCGCTGCTGTCCGATTTTGCCCAGCCCGCCCAGCGCTCTAATACCTGTGACATGTCACGCATATTTAATCCTCTCCACACACTTTATTTTTTGTCTGTCCCGATAACGCCGACTGCAATCGCGAAATCAAGGAACCTGAATAGCAGTTCAACCTGACTGCCGTATTTTGCTTCAAACGCTTTCATATCCCGGTGCAGTTCATCGTGATGCGCCCTGCAAAGCGGTATCACGAATAAATCATGGGCCTTTGTACCCATTCCCCCCTGACCGTGCCCGATGATGTGATGAGGATCGTCCGCCTGAAAACCACAACATGCGCAGCTCTGCGACTTTACCCATCGTGTGTATTTCTCATTTTCCCAGCGCTTACGCTTTGGGCGCTTCATGAATGATTCTGGTGATTCCGGATCGGCTTGGAGGCTGATTATCTTTTTGACGACCTGTGCAGCGTCCTGAATCACCTCGCGTGCCGGACGCGCCGGAATAATTCCGGCCTCTTTGAGTTCGCCAGCCTGGATAACCTCCTTCGGCATGCGCAGAACGCGCCGGGCCGGTGCCTCCGGGATCAAATCAATCAGGTCATTCAGTGAGGCCCACCAGCAAAGCTCAGGCAGCGTCAGTTGATGGTCGCCGTTGAGAGCCATCTGATTGCATGCAGCCCTGATGATCCAGAGAGCGGTATTACCTTTGGCTATATTCTCCAGGCTACCGGGTACGCCGTTTTCCCTGAATTCATTATCGTGGCTGTAGCAAAGAGACACCAGGCCGTTTTCGATTTCCGACACTGTGAACTCATGATGATGCCATGCTTCGGGCTGGTCCCACTGACAGCAGCCAAATGACTGGACGAAAGATGCCAGCGCATTAGGCCCACCAGCCGCCGCTATCACACGTTCGTGACCGAAGAAGGTAATCAGTGAGGATTCATCAAGCAGCGGCTGTGTGCCGTCATTCAACCGTCCTGATGGCAAGTCCGCCATGTCCATTGTTGGTGTGCTTATCACAACGCGAGATTTGAACAGCTTCAGCAGCTCCGGTCCCGGCTTGAGCAGCACAATCCCTGTGCGTGGCGCTATTTCAGGTGTAAGCAATGCCCTCACTCAGCACCACCAGCAGCTTTATACGCCGTCCATAGTCCACCAATCCACTGAACGCCCTTAGCGGTGAAGCGGGACTGACTGAACATGTAATTTGATTCGGTAGTGGTTCCGGTTCTGACCTCAAACCGACCGGCTTCGATGTGCTGGCTGTAAGGAGTCAGTACGCCATTGAGTCGGTACATAACCCGACTCTCAATCAGGAACAGGCGTAATTCAGGCTCTTTGGCTTCAAGAAGTTTTGCCACCTGGCGGAATGTCATTGAACTGGTGGCCGTGACGTAGCGATCCACGAACGCTACTTTTGGCGCGGCTTCAGTAAGCTGCAGCTGCAGGCGCTCTTTCTCCTCTTCCGCTTCAGCGGCCAGGCGGAGTGCCTCAGCAAAGGTCTGCGGGATTTTAGCTGGCTGGCTTTCCTCTAACTCATGCAGTCGCTTGATCACTTTCATGCGGAGAATGGCACTGTAACCGGTGATGAGACATTCGGTATGCTCACGGTCGAGGTGATACTCAGTTCGCTGGCGGTTCATGGTGTCGATATAGATACGCTGGAATTTCAGCGCATCTTCTCCCAGGTCATCAAGCATACGGCGAATATCTACAGTGACATTTTTGTGTTCTTTGCCTGTCAGTTCGGCAATCTCACGGCTGGTCATGATTGGGGATTGAATAGTATTGGATACAGGCGCAATAGCACCCGCTGATTGATTCAGCATTTTGACCTCTCCACACACTGGAACAACATTTTTAAATGGCCCCGCCCCATCACCTGCAAGTGAGCGGGACCAACCTTGGTACGGCGACTGCAATCACCAGTACAGCACTCACTATACCTAATTTTACTGGTCATGTAACCAGTTGCGGACCTATGCCGCCACCGGCTGAAACTCACTGATTGCTACCTCAGATTTGCCGCCTTCGGTGACCGGCCCCCACTCTACAGTGAATCGCTTTATCTGCCTGTCATCACCCCATACACCGGCGTGCGTGAGGCTGTCGAACAGAGCTTTGAGGTAGTTATCTAAGTCGCGCTGTCGCTTGTCTGGCGGGTACAGCAACACAGTAACCTCCACGTTCACTGTAATCGGCTGCGGGCGGCGTTTGAGCTGCTGAAGAACAGCGGCAAATGCGTTGGAGCGGAAACAGCGCCCGGAGGCGCTGATCAATACTCCCTTTCTGGTGTTACGCCAGTACGTGTTAACGCTTGGCGGGAACGGGAGCGTTAACCTCATGCGGCACTCTCCCCCACATCAGGGATAGTCATCTGACCAATCACCTCGCGGACTGCCTGACGCAGCATGCGGATGTTTGACCAGCAATCACGGTCGGTCTGCTCCACCAGCTCAATAAACTCCTGAACCCTGCATGGCCTGTCCTGGCGAACTTCGATCAACACAGCTGAGAATCGCTGTAGCTGCTCAATCGCCAGCTCGGGATCATCATATTGCTCGGAGACCCACAGCTTAAGTTCGAGATTATCCTGGTGCTGTCTGATGAGACGAACGGCGCTGGCAATCGTCTCTGCTGGCACTGTTACACAGGTAGGGTTCTCAACTGAGTCTGCTGCCCATGTATGCGCCCACTTGGATTCGCTGTAGGTGTACTCAGCTTTCATTTTGAACGCGGCAATAATGCAGGCCCACACCTCAACACCGCTTTGCTCAAGGATATCGTGCTTCAGCAGTGGCAAATCATCGCCATAGTCTTTTTCAGACTGAGTGACTTCCTCGCTATCGGCCTTCAGGTGCTCGCGCGGCTCGCCGTCTTTAGGCTCGGGCCAGTTGCGGGCCTTATTGACGCTGAGTTTTAGTTCCATTGCGGCGTTAAGCTCTTCTTCGGTGATACCGGCGCGGCGCATGGCATCCCACAGCAGAAACTGAAGGTCAGCCCACTCGGACAGGTCGTCTGGCGCTTCGGCTGCTTCCATCGCTTCTTTAGCCAGGTGCTTCAGGGGTCCAACCGGCCCAACGTCGCCGAACGTTTCCTGAGACCATGCCGAATGCTCTGCCCGAATTTTTTCACGCAGTTTTGCCGGTGATACGATGGCTGCTGAGCGGGTCAGTTTCTTTTTGCCGGCCGCTTTCGCCTTCTGCATCTGCTCCTGCGCCACTGATGATGCTTTCACTCCATGCTCACGCTGTAGTGCTACTGCAGTCGTCGCGGCCACTTCGCCAGACTTAACCATTTCAATCAGCGGTTCGCCAACGGTCAGCAGCTGGAGGTGCTGTTCAACGTCGGTGATCGAACGCTTCACCTTGGCAGCAATCTCCGCTGGCTCTAAGCCCTGATTAACCAGGCGCTGATAGGCTGCAGCACGTTCCAGCGGCAACAGAGCGCGACCCTGACTGCTTGTGACCATGAAAGCCACGCTATCAGCTTCGCTGCCAACGAAGTCCTTACACTCAAGGCGAAGCGTGTAGCCTGCTTCCTGTGCCAGTTTCGCACCGTAGTAGCGGTGATGGCCGTCGATGATCTTGATGCCCTTTTCCGTGACCTTAACAGCCAGCGGAGGCACATGCTCACCAGCGACAAAGGCGTCGCGGAATTCCTCGACATGGGTCTGGTCAATATCACGAATGTTGTAATTAGTTTCGACATACAGCTCATCAACTCCCAGCAGGTATGTTTTGCGGGTAGTGATATCGGTGTCGCTGTTTTTCTTGTCGTCGTAAATGCGCGCTAAAGTACTCATGCTGTCGTCAGCTCCCATGTCAGGACAAAAATCAGTGCGGCAATCATCACTACTGCAGTAGGGATGGCCTGATAGAAAATCTCGTTGCGTTCGTAGTGGCTCTTAAGGTGCGCTTTCATTGGCGAACCTCACTCAGGAAGCTTTCACCGATACGACCTGTATCAAGCCCGCCGTAGCTGCCACAGTTGAGCGAACCCTTCACGGCGCAGCGGTCGCAGTTCTCTTTGGCTTCATTTCGTGATGCGTCGAACTTGGCCACCAGCATTGCTTCACGCCATACCTGAGCTGCACGCAGCCAAAACCATTTGCTCTCCAGTTCGGCGGCCTGCTTCGCCTTGTGGCTGTATCTCTCGCTCTCAACCGGCAACGGGTCGGTGTTGATCGAGTAGCTCCAGTCGCTGGCACGCTTTAGCAACCCCTTAGTGAACAGCGGTTTGATAAAGCGCTTAACGGACGTCTCATGCAGGCCGGTTAGCTTGCAGAGTTCGCGGACCTTCAGCGGGCCGTTGCGGGTAATCAGTTCAAGAATTTTTGATTCGTGGTTGATCATGATTTATCCCCCGTTAACCGCGAAAGCCGTGAGGCACTGAGCTGTCAGGCTGCGGAATGACGGTGATATCACGCTGCATGTTGCGCTTCAGAGCATTCCACTCAGAACGCGGCGGGCGACCGGCCTTGTCCCATTTGGTCGCTGACTGGAGATATCCAGGCAGGTTGCCAGGGATGAACAGCGTTTTGGGACGCATGTACTGATATTCCTCGGTGCCTTCCCAGTGAACATGCTTGTAATCCACCACCAGGCAAAGCTCTTCCACCGTAAACGCGTCTTTCAGGCGGGATTTGATGTGGCCCATCGATGACTTAGCCTCGGTGTGCTTAGCGCCGGTAACTTTGTTCAGGTGGCGTAAAACTTCACGAGAGCGATGAACGATTGACCACTCATCGTCTGGTTGCGACGCAACCTGACAAGAGGGTTTATTAGTCTGTATGTTTAAGTCTGTATTAACGTCTGTATAGAGAAAGGATTCCGCGACTTCACGGTTTCCAAGATTGCGCGATCCTTCGGTTTCAATATCGTTACTTCGCGATTTCAATGTCGCGACTTCGCGTTTTGGAAGTCGTGAATTCGCGGTTTCCAATTTATCTTTGAAAATCAAGGAAATTAAGGAGTCACCATCAACTTTATAATGCATGGTGGGCGTTCCGTTAACTTTCCTTACGCATGTATGGATAGCATCAGAAAGATGGTTTTTAACGAGCTTTTTGACCAGCCTTTCAGTCTGATCTTTGCTCAGACCGCCAGCTTCTTCACCAAGCTCCTCATAGGTTTTGTAGAACCAGCCCTTATCGTCGCCAAACGCAGACCAGAACACTAGGTTGTTAAGCACCGCCGCAAGGGCGTGGGCCTGCTGCTCACCACGAAAAAACTTCAGGTATGGGCGGGGGATGACAATCACATTTTTTTGCCCAGACATGGACTGAATAATATCGAACGTTCTACTCATGATTGCCCCTCACTTCCCTAAAGTACTGCTTGAACCGTTCGAGAGAGCTGAAGCACTCGCCATGTTCATAATTGTCACGCAGGTAGATAACCCGGTCGTTCTCTGGCTCCCAGCGAATGACCCGCACAGGGATGCCCCGCTTATCTCGGAAGATTCGGTCAAGCTCTCGCATCGGGCATCCTTCAGTTGCTGGTTGATATAGCCCACAGCCCAGTTAAGAAAGCTGTGGTTAACTTCTTCGCTGACGCCTGGTACATTAAGCACATACCGCAGCGGCTCGCTGCTGAAGCGGCCACCAGCTGACGGAAGGCAACGGAATTGCGGTAATCCTGATTTTCTGGTTAAATTGATCACGCGATTAGTTCTCCACACACGTTGATTTAGTCGCATCGAACGCCGCGGACTGCAATCCAGCGGCGTTCACCTTTTCTGGAGCACAGAAAACGCGATACAGCAGCGTCAGATGCTCCTGCCACTTCGCCATTACCTGATAGCTGTTCTCTTCAATCTGCTCACGTTCAGCCGCATCAATCACACCGTCAGCGGTTGCTTTGCGGATGTAGGCAGAATGCTTACCAATCCACTCGACAGACTCCATCAGACGCTGATTGATATCCGCGTTATCCACATCCTCAATGTCCACCAGCGGGACGTTGACGCTGTTTGACTGACGGGACACAGCGTTAGCGATGTGCTTGGTGCCGCTTGCCTGCTGCAGAACCATCGCCCAGCCCATTGGGAAAATCTGATCGCCGTTGGTACGCAGACGGTTGAACAACGCATCCTCTGTTACACCCAGCCATTCAGCGGCTTCCGCATAACCACCTGGAAGACTCGAAATCGTCTTCTTGATTGCTGCCACCAGCCATGCCGGTTGCTTTTCTACTTGCCAGTGCTTCTGATCCACGGTTAAGCCCTCTTTCCTGTGGTTACTAAATGAAAGTTCAGCGTTTAAAATCTGTTACTTCTTTACTCTGCCGGGCGGAAAAACATCATCCAGAGAGCAGTTGGCTCCGAGCTTGTTGAGTCCTAAAACAATCATTCGGCACTCATCAAGGCCTGGCTTACGGATACTTAGCTCATAGTTGGCTACTCGCGATTGGCCCCAGCCAATAACATCAGCCAAAACAGACTGGGAAATACCGAGCTTCTTTCTTTGCTCAGCGATAGTGTTCATTGGCTTCTCCAAAAGTTAATCACAAAGCAATTACACACAATTCGTGATTAAGAGTCAATGACAAAACGTGTAGATACAGTAATCACGCTGCGTGTTAAATTTGATGGGATGAAAACAATGCATGAGTTGATAGGGGAAAGGATTAAAGCCCTAAGAGAAAGCAAGGGATTGAGCCAGGCGCAGCTTGCCAGATTATGTGGCTGGGCAGCTCCGTCACGTTTGGGGAATTATGAATCTGGAACGAGGAAGGTCAGTTCTGACGATGCAATCTTGTTAGGGTCTGCTTTAGGCACATCTCCTGCCAAAATACTTTTTGGTGAGGATGCCGATGCAGTCTTCAAGCAGTATGAATACCCCCTGTTCACTTATGTCCAGGCTGGTGATTTTTCTGAGGTGGGTAGCTTTACTTCCAGAGATGCTAAGGCATGGGTCCCTACAACGAAGAAGGCCAGCGATAAAGCTTTCTGGCTTGAAGTTAAAGGCCACTCAATGACCGCGCCGCAGGGCGTTCGCCCAAGCTTCCCGGAAGGCATGCTGATCCTTATCGACCCGGCAGAACCGGTAGAGACTGGCGACTTCTGCGTAGCGTCAGCAAACGCTGACTCTGAAGTGACTTTCAAAAAGTATGAGAAGGACGCAGGCGTGAGCTATCTGGTGCCTCTCAACCCGTCTTATAGAATTCTGGATTGTGACCACAGCTGCCGCATCATAGGCAAAGTGGTTAAGGCTCAGTGGCCGGAAGAGACATTTGGGTAATTATCAGTTACAGATAGTTAGGATTAAGGCTATTCCTGAAATTACTCAGATCGTATAGCATTCAATCAGTCCAGAGCTATACTTCTCAAACAAGCAAAAATAATTCTAAAGATTATTTAAAGTTTGCCGATTTTGTGAGTATATGGTGAAAAGAATTCACCGGTACTTCTGGCTCGGATGGTCAACCAACCAATTAGCAATTAGTGCCGTTTTGTTCACAAAAAAGACAGCATTGATTGTAAATCATGTTGATCGACCTCATGTTAGGAGTATAGTTAGTGACCCAAATTCAACCTCATGCTCTTCACTCTGCTTTCGTTGCAGCTTTTGAAGGGCATTTTGCCAAGGTTCTTGGCATAGTTGCACGAGCATTAGCTCAGACTAAATTATTTTCTTTCTCGCCCGAGCTTCTACAGCAAGAGAATCCCACTTACAGGGAGCGCGCTGAGTTGTTAACAAAGGCACACGAGATTATGAAGTCGGCCGCTGGTATGGCTGGGTTGGATTATGATGCATCAGTTTTATCCGAGTACATTCAACTGATGCACGATATGGCGGATGCTATTGATTCTGGAAATCGCGGTGAACTTATGAAAGTCATTGAGATTCTTGATCAAAAACCTTTCATCTGCCCTGAATTTAAGTAATGAGCCAATAGGCTCGATACTCCATCATAGTAAGTAGCGAGGCATAAAATGGATCAAATTAAACTGATGCAGATGATGAAAGAGGCTGGCAAGCTTTTGGAAAGAGCAGAAATGCTGACAAATCAGATTGATATGAATCTTTCTAAGCACCTTAAAAAAGTAGCTTGATATAAAGCCCGGCCGCCAAGCCGGGTTTTTTATGCCAGTTATAGAAGAAGCCCGCTCTAGCGGGCTTTTTTTATGCCTATCGATCCAGTACTTTCGCCGCAACTTCCATTGCTTGAATGAGCAGCTTAGACCGCTCCGGGTTATTTGATGCCAGCGCCGTTCTGAGTGCATCCGCTATCACTATTTGCTTCGGCTCAATCCCGTAATCATGAAGTGTGAACACCACGTCACCAACAACCCTGCACATCTCGTCATAAAGCTCATCTACCTGTTTGCTCATGACACCCCCACTATTTAAGCTACAACCAGCCATCTGATAGCATCACAATCAGCTCAAAACTTCATCTAAAAATAATTTATCACACGAAAAATCATGCACATAATGTGTTCATCAACGCATGTACACGTTTTGTGATTGACCATCAAATCACATTATGTGTATATTTAACCCATCAGCAGCGAACAGGCAGGACGCCCACGAAGTAGCCGCCCGAGGCGTAAGAAGATCGGGATGATTCGCTAAGCAAGTTTTAGTGGTATGGGGGCGGTACTGTGAAAATGATTAAGAACATGGCGAATACGACGCTCGGGGACCTGATTACTTTTCTGAAACTCTTTCCTGATGCCGATGTGATCTGCTGTGGTGATGCAGGTGTGGTGAGTGTGCAGTGTGATGTTGATAGCGTAGTTTGTGGGCCAGCGTTTTAAGAGTACGGAATTGCTGTGTTGGCGGTTACTCAGAATTTTTGGTTTAACCGCCCTTTTTCACAACAGCAATATCACTGGGCGGCAACGGGACTCATAACCCAATCTGCCGCCTTGCTAGCAGTGATATTTCTGTTGTGGTGAATGCGGCTAGCGCACGCGGAAGACTGACAAAAACTGCATACAGTCTAAGAGTCTCCGCTCTGGTGTCTGTCAGTCTGACCAGAGCACCGGGAGGCACCCGGCACCGCAACAACCTTTCAAATGTGTGGAGTAATCGGGCTGTGGGTTATTGCAGTAACCCACCAGCCAACTTAAACGAATCCCAAAAGTTTTTTATTGCCGTCACTGGCAAGGGATTCATGCAACCAAAAATCGTGTGTGGAGA
>Ga0157359_1001198_pt1 | contig 10425 bp, 3 predicted proteins | sample AttcapACBM3_FD_111482 | JGI IMG/M metagenome (GOLD analysis project Ga0157359, IMG submission 111482) | Fungus gardens microbial communities from leaf cutter ant in Botucatu, State of São Paulo, Brazil - Atta capiguara ACBM3 | ecosystem: Host-associated > Fungi > Mycelium > Unclassified ...
ATATTACTGCCTCCTATTGAGGTAGCTGGGGAGAAGGAATATGAAGTAGAAAAGATTCTGGATAGAAGAGAGAGGAGGGGGAAACTGAAGTATTTAGTAAGATGGAAAGGCTATACAGTAGAGAAAGATACTTGGGAGGGGTTAGAAAATTTAAAGAATGTGAGGGACTTAATAGAAGAATTCGAGAAGGAGATAAGAGAAGAAGAAATAAGACAAGTAGAAAAGAGAAAAGGAAAGCAGAAGGTGATAGAGGTAAAGTTGAATCCAGAAGCAGAGGAGTTCAAAAGGAGTGAGTTACTGGAGAAGTATACAGTGAGAATCTTGTTTGGATGGAATGATAAGAAATTTGAGAATGAGTATTTGAAGAAATTAGAGAGAAACTAGGCAAGATGGAAAGAGAAGGAGATAGGAGAGGGAGAGGCAAGTTCCTCTAGAATAAGAACCTTAAGAGAGGAATACTGTTATGATGTATGTAAAGACTAATTTTTTTCTTTTTCTTTTATTAACAATGAAGAGATATGTGACTACTGTCACATGACTTGTCACATGATGTGAGGTCACAGGGTTAGAGCAGGCTGGAATGGACTAGATGGATGATATCAAGGAGCATGTTAACTGTATGGCTACCTTATAGTATACACATGGTATGTTTATGGATAACACATAGACATTAGGGTAGGAGTAATTATTGGTAGTATGGACTATGTGTAACTTATATAAATAAGGTAGTAATTCAGCAGAGACTCCTTGTTGAGTTCTCTTGTAATCCCCACTTGATATCCTACTGAGAGATTTATTACTTGTATTGCTATTGGACTTTGTGTCTAGTGGTTGCCACAACAATAAAGAGCAAAATAAGAGCATTGGATTGAGTACAATAATGAAAGCAATTCTCTTATCTATTTTCTAGACACAGATATTATTAAAGCTGAATAAAATTTTTGTTTCATTAATAACTGTTACCTAAGTCTTGAAAAAAAAGTATTTACTATATTAATTTTTTCTCTCAACACATCTTTAAACTCTACTACTACATATAACAAGTTTCTGAATATTATATTATACTCCTATGAGTCAAATAATACCCAGAACAATAACAAAGTTAGTAATTTATCCAAAAAGTATACTGAAACTATTAATAAATCTAACTATGGCTAAAATCTAAGTTTTGAATTCTTAAAAGAAAAGTTGTGTTACTTGCCAAAGAGTTGAACTGGGTTGAAGTTTATGCTCTTTCAGTAAAAATAGAAGCTACAGAAGTACTAGAGTCTAATAGCTTGAAAGAAGCCATAAGACAGACAGATTAGAAGTCATAGAAGAAGATAATAGAAGAACTTATCTTATTAAATAATAATAGCATATGGAAACTTGTTGACTTACTATCAAAAGTCAACATTATTGGATTAAAGTAGGTATTCAAAGCAAAGAAAGATATAGCAGACAATGTTGTTTAATACAAGACTTGTTTAGTAGCTTAAGGCTTTTTCCCAAGTTCTTGATATTGATTACTTGAACACTTTTGTACTTATTGTTAGACTTGTGTCAATCTATATTCTTACTATTGAAGATATTAAATTGACATCAAAGAAGCTTTTCTAAATAGGAAACTTACTAAAGACAAATGTATCTATATGAAACAATCTTCTAGTTTTGTAAATTCTGCCTATTTTTATTGAGTTTGCTATTTGAAAAGAACACTATATAGCTTGAAGCAATTTGGAAGACATTGGTAGCAAAGACTATGTGAAATTTTGGTAGACAACCTTGGTTTCATGTGTTGTAATATTGATAAAAGTGTATTTTTTAAAATATCAGATTATGAACTCATTATAATTATTGTTTATGTTGATGACTACATGATTGTGGTTACTTTAATCAAATTAGTAGATTGAATAAAGAATAGTATAAAAGGATTTGTAGAGATTACCAACCTAGAAAAAATCTACTGGCTACTAGATATCAAGCTAAGAAGAGACTAGAAGGTAGATAAGCTCATGTTATTCCAATGGTCATATATTAATGCTTCACTTTACTACTTTGGACTTGCAAACACAAAACTACTTAGTATATTAATAAAATCCCATGTTTATCTCATATCCAGTCAATTATCTAAGTCAACAGTTGAGATTATGTACATAGCTAATATTGCATATTAAAAAACAGTTGGTATCTTGATATATAGCTCTTAGAATATACTCAAATATTGTCTATATAGTTCAAGTACTCTCTAAATTCTCAAAAAACTCTCAAGTAGCTTACTGAGATATAACTAAGAGAGTTTTGTGTAGATTTACAAATGTAGATAGAAATATGACAAAGGACTGTCATGTCATGTCAGGATATATATTATTATTAATAATAGTACCATATTCTGAAGTGTCAAACATTAAGAAGTTGTGATATTGTTTACTACAGAATCTAAATATATAGGCATAATGTTAGGGCAACTAGGCCAATTTTACAATGTTATATGAATTTTATGATCTTTAGGAAATTTTAAGTTGTATTATTTGTAATTTGTTAGGGATAATTCATACTTGTTAATGAAAGTAGAAATTGATGAATAATTAGAATAAAGTGCAATTTATACTGGAAGAAGACAAGTAAGTATAGATAAACTTGGTATTATCTGGAATAGATGACAAATATAATTAGTTAGTATGTGATACTAGTAGAAAAGTTAACAGAATAATATATTGGCTTTTATATGATAGAAGAAGTTAGTTAATAAAGTGAAATTGAGATTGCTATTTATCAGAATTGAGAACAATGGACTTGGATTTTATTTTATTTTTCTTTTGTTTTCTTTTATCTTATTTTCTTTTATCTTATATAGAAAAAGGATGAAGAAGACAAAAGTGCAATACTGTCATAAGTCACATGACATGGTCACAGATCAGGTGATGGAGAGAAGAGTATAGAAAGTTCTAGAACAAGATGATGTCATCCAACATAGTAACAACATGTTGGCTTTACAATTACTACATAGTTTTTAGGGTAGGTTGGGAATAGCTTAGCATGGACTATGATAGAAAAGTATATAAGGTAGACCAATTTGTAGAAGAAACTCTATCAAGTTCTCTTGTGTACTCCAATACAAAAGTTGTCTTTTGTCTTTACTTTATAAGACTTAAGTCATAATACTATTGTTAATAAAAATTCACTCAATAGTAAATATTAGCAAAGTAGGTCAAGAAGCAGAAAATGAAAGAACCAAAACTAGTGAAGATAGATAAAGAAAAAGAGTGAAAAGTAGAGAAAATTCTCAATAAAAAATAGTACAAGGATATATTAAATATTTAGTTAGATGAAAAATATCAGAGTTGTAAACAATAGACTTAGTTTTATTTTATTTTATTTTTCTTTGATTTTTAATTTTATATTTTTATATTCTATTTTATTTTAGTTTTTATTATTTATTATTTTGGATTTAGATAAAGAAGTATAATGTGATATTATATATAATAGTCACATAATTATATGATACAGAGAAGATTGTAGAAAATTCTAAAATAGATAATATTATATAATATGATAACAACATGTTGACCTTATAGAAAGTATATGAATATTAAGGTAATGTAGTATATGTGTTGTAGCAACCACTTGCCGGAACAGCACTTGTAATATGCTGACTTCAGCAAAGCTCTCAGTAGGCTATCTAGTAGTGGGGATTATAAGAGAACTCAACAAGGAGCCCTCACTGCATTGCTCCTCTATTTATATAAATACAACATGGTCTGTGCTACAACAATATCTACCTGCCCTAATGTCCTATTACTCATCCACCATAAGGCTACCATGCCATGTACATGTGTCCTGACATCATACTCTTAATCTCCATCATACATGTGTGTACCATATGTACACCATGAGGAACCATTGTCCCTTGATGTTACTTCTAACCCTAACTACTATCTAGACTCCTCTTGATTCTTCTAAACCTTAAGTCCTTCCAGACCACTCTAGACTATTCCAGCTTCTATCACATGACTTCCAAGTCATGTGCTCTTTCTCTATTGTAGACTAATAATTAATTACTTATTGATGTCTGGCTAATCCTAACCCTAGTCAAAGTCTATCTATACTCTCGTCTTATAACAATATATTACAAATTACAAGTCTTAGAGTTGACAAGTGAAGAGAACCTTGTATTGGGTTGACATAAGAGAACTCAATGGAGAGCTCTGTACAGAATAGTCTACCTTTATATACTGAATCCTCATGGCCTGTGCTAGCTATTTCCAGCCTACCCTAAACAACTATGTATTAGCTATGAGGTCTGCACATGGTATGATGTCATTCTTCTAGAATCTTCTCTGTGCCATGTGACCTATGTTGTTACTAATCCTAACCCTAGGTGCTAAAAATAGAAAATAGAAAATAGAAAGAAAATGAGAAAAAAACTAAGTTTCCTTCTTGTAACTCTGACAGTATATACACAGACTATAGTTTGAAGTATATAAGATAAACTAGCTTATATCTAGAACTCTATTAAGTTCTCTTATATTACTCAATATAAGAGTATACTTGTTAGAATGGAAAACAATGGACTTTATTTTATTTCTTTTTCTACTTCTCTTTTGTTTTCTTTTTCTTTTTCTATTTAGGGCTAGGGTTTATGTATGATGTTATAGTTACTACTGTCACAAAACTAGTCACATGACACTAACAGTCACAGAGTCACATGGTCACAATGAAGCATGGTAGAGTATTCTAAAACAATGATGTTATATTATATATATAACATATGTTAACTTTATGGCTTATACATAGTTTTTAGAGTAGGCTAGATATAGTAGTAGTACAGACTATCTAGTATAGTATAAAAGGTAGATACTTTATACTAAGAACTCCATTGAGTTTTCTTGTATTAAATTCTAATACAAGGATTTTGTTTTATTGTCCCACTCTGAAAGGACTTTGAGTCATAATAATGCTTTTGTTTCATCTCTGAAACTTAAGTTATAACAAGAGCTTTATAACAGAATATGATATCTAAGAGAAGGTAAATTCAAAGAATATAAGAGAAGCAATAGTGAAATTTAAAAGAAGACTAAATACAGAAGTTGAAAAACAAGAAAAAATAAATAGAGTAAAAGATAGAGATTTTAGAAAAGTATATAGCAAAGTGAGATGATAGAAAGTTTGAAGTAAAGTATCTAAGAAAGTTGAAAAGAAGTTAGCAGAGATGGAAGTCTATTTCTCTTTTAGAGAAATATTGAAGAGAAAGTAATATTAGAAATTCTTAGAGTAAACTTAGATATTTTCTACTTTTATAATTCTTTTTGATTTTTACCTAGTTCAGTTTTCTTATTTCTTTCTTTAGACTTAAGAGTGTAATATGACATTATATGTAACAGTTACAAGTGTTACAGTCTTAGTTATACAATCATGTGACTTGATAAAACATCTTACTAGAAAAACTTAATTATAACTTAAGAGTAGGTTAAATGTATACAGACCAGCTCTTAGAAATATATAAAGTAGTGTAGCAGAAACTTGATTAAGTTTTCTTATATTATTTAATATATGAGTATGCTTTTACCTTAACACTTAAGCTTAAGTCATAACAGTATATTTATTTCTGATTCTTTTATTAAACTACATATCTATTTTTCTTTTAATATTTTTTTTGTTATTATTTTTTGTCTTTACTTTCTAATCTAGTTTTCTACTGAATTTATTTACTTTTCCTATTTTTGTTCCAAATACATATTTTAAAGTAAAGTCAAATCTAAATAAGTAAAGAGCCTATTTTGCTTGTCTCTAGTTTAACTTTTATATCTTCATAAAATATTCCAGATTTTTGTGATCAGTTTAAACTTTAAATTATAATTTTGTGCCTTTTAATAAGTATCTCCAACTTTTTAAATCTCTTATGACTACCAATATCTTTTTATCATGAATTTTATAGTTATGTTCTATTTTATTCAGTGATTTAGAAAAGTAGACCACTTGTAAGCCTGCTATTTATCTAAGTTATCATAATCAGTATAAATACTGCTGGTTAGCTGAAAAGTATAAGCTTTTCGTTAAATTATCTTTTAGTATAGTTGGTTTGGTGCTGATAGTCCAACTATATTATACTAACTAAAAGTTTATGGCTTATAGGTCAGAGATTTGATTCTGGCTAGAAGCAAGTTGTAAGGGGTTATACCTTTGTGATGACATTGTAATTCACTGGATTTGAAAACTCTAAACCAAACCTTATTAAGAATGTGGGATTAGAACTTTTGGCAGAGGAGATTTAAGTTTCAAAGTCTGGATGGGTACAAGCCTACTGCTTACCTGAGTTTCCATAATTAGCATAAATACTGCTAATTGGCTGAAAAGTATAAGCTTTCAGTTAAATTGCCTTTTGATATAGTTGGTTTAGTACTGGCAGTCCAGTCATATTACACTACTAACCTCTACCTCCTATTTTTACATTCCATTAATCAAACTCCCTCTGTTATATAGTCTAACATATCAATTTTCATTCTTATTTTTTTGTCTAAGTCTAGTATAGCTAACTCTATTCTTACTTCTGCTTTTTTCTTGCTAGCTTATGTAAAAATTTGGCAGTCTTTACAAAGTTCTTTATGAGCTGCCTATAGTAGTTGGAAAGTTTTAAGAACTTCTGAACATTCTTGACTCTCTTGGGAACTAGCCAGTCTAGTACTGCTTATACTTTCTCTTTCTCTATCTTAATACTGACTAGTCTAATTACTATATTTAAGAACTCTATTTTCTTAACCTTCTACTTGTATTTTTCTGGTCTTAAGTTTAAGTTATCTTCTTTTAGTCTTTTTACTACTTTTTCTATCACTTCATCATGGTCCTTTTCTTCTGTCTCTACAATTATATTATCGATAAAGCTTATCACCTCTTCAATATTAATTAGGTCCCTTAGAATCTTGTTTATCATTGTCTGGAAAGTAGTTGATGAATTTGTTAACCTAAAAAACATCATTATTAGTTCAAATGACCTTTTTAGCATTGTGAACACTGTCTTTCACTTGTTTTCTTTCTTTATCCATATATTATTATAACCCAGTCATAAATCTAGCTAGATAAATACTTTCTTGGTACTTATATATTCTACAATGTCTAATGTAAAAGGTAGAAGAGTGAAATATGAGAGATTGATCCATATATGAATAATTATAGATGTGGAAGTATATCTAGATATATTAGAGGCCTATTTGGAAGTCAGAAAGCAGATATCTCAAATTTGTCTATAACAATCTCTAGGAATTAGTCTATATACATTTAACTTATCTTCAAGTTCTTCTAGTAGATTCTATAATATTCTATTAAGTCACATGATTTGTGTAATTGTGATATCCATCATACTTTTACAGTCCATTTATTCAAGTATATACTCTCATACTATATGTTTCTTGCCATCCTTTTTTCCTACAAAGAATACTGGTGCTATCTGAAGTGACTTAGAGAGTCTGATATACACTTTATTCAGCTGCTCTTGTATGAACACACTCTTACTTTCTCCCTCTTATCTCAAGACAAAGAGTAAACCTTTTTCTTTTTTGGTACAAATATCTTTTTCAGGTCTATTGTATAGTCTTATATTTTTCTGGTAAGTATCTGCTTACTTGCTTTCTTGCAAAAAATGTGGATTTACTTATGAAACTGTTCTCAAACTAGCTTCTTTGTTTCCTTCTTATTCCAAATCTCTTGTTCCTCTACTAATCTCTTCACTTTCATTTTTCTCCATTTTTTTGTTTCTTAGTAATTTTCTCTCTTCTCTCTTTCCTGGTTTTTTCTATACTAGTCTCTACTACTTTCCATATTCCTCTAGACATCTTGTCATCTTTACTTTTCCAGTTTTCCAGTGAATCTCATGGTTATGGTAGGAAAGCCATGGCATACCCAAGATAACATTCCACTTCTGCCTCCCTATTACATTAATTTCTGTTCTCTCTCTATGTCTTTTGTAAAATATGTTTATCTCTATAGTATATTTTATTGGCCTCTCCTTGTTAAATACATCATCTATATTTCTTACATATATGGGTCTTTCTATTATTACTCTCTCTTACATATTAATTTTCTCCAACCCAATTTTTACTATTACCTCTCTCAAGTACTTCTTAAGTTTCTCTATTTCAAACAGATTCATATATATAATTCTGCTAGCCAATACACTGAACCTGTTTTTATGAGGACTTAGTTAAGGTTCTAATCCCTTCTTCTTTTAAATATTTATTCTCTGATAACTTAATTCTCCTTCTCTCTCTAGTAGTTATCCTATTCATACAAGATCATGCTAAATGTCCAAAGCTCCAATAACTATAACAGTTTCTTCTTTGATCCACCTCTATAGTATATAAGTTCTGTCTTAGCACAAATTCTATATACTGTTCTTGGACTGGATTTCTTACTATAGTTGTATTTATTCTTTTAACTTCCTTCATTAGAGCAAGCCCTGCCAGCACCTACTATTCTTCTTATTTTTATCCCCAAATTTGAGGTGAAAATAGCTTTGACCTAAACCCTCTGTTATTTATCATCATTATCTGTCCTTAAACATTGTTTTTTCTTTTTCTCCTCAATCTTTCTCTCTCTCTTACTCTTCTTCCAGTATCTGTCCAAGTTAATCACTCTTTTATACCTCTAATCAATACTCTTAAGTAATCATTCTATCTCCATCAATTTCTGCTAAATTACTCCATTCATCCTCTTCTTCAACTCTTCTATTAATATTTATTCTTCATATCTAGTATTTCTTGCTACCTCTTACTACTCTTTTAAACTCCTGAATCAACTCCTCTATTATCTTACTCTCCTACTCTACTCACTTCAACTCTGCTACTTTTGCTAACTTATCATTTACTCTTCTAAATTTTCTTTTTAACAATCTCTTGCTGGTTTAAATTTGGTCTCTTCTACTTTCATTTCTTCTAATATGTTTTTCTTCTATATATCTGCTAACTCTTTCTATACATATGTTAAAATTTATTATATCTACTCTACCACTAATTTCTCTCTCAATCTCATTCTTAGTATAACTTGTAAGCTATCATAAATCCTGTTGCCTGTTCTGCCTCTCTACTAAACAAAGGTAGTCATACTATCTCTCTCTACTCTATTAAAGGCCTTAGTCTTGGGACAATGGCTCCTTCAATACTTAATGCTACTAACTATTTTCTTAAAACCACTATTAGGAGCTATAACTACTCTGTTTGGTCAATAGGTGCTTGTCAACTCATTGTATAAGGTAGTAGTAGTATTGTTGATATAATTAGTGGTGATAGCAAGTAGTAGTATTAGTGGGTTGGAAGAGAGAGCTGATGTAAGAAAGGAGATTGTGCTATCTTCACTCTCTGTCTCATACTTTAAAGTCAATAAAATCTTAGTAGATACTAGTAAATCCTCTGCTTGTTCCATCTAACACTATCTATCTAAATTGCTGATTACTGCACCAATAAAATTGTATTGTATTTTGACTTAAGAAAGTTGTTCTACTCTAGATAGAGTTTTTAAGAATACCTACTATTCTTCTACATGTACAGTTTACAAGGAGATTTACAGTATAAAGCTAATATGAGAAGAAATACAAGTATACTATTAAACACTGTTCACTTTAACAGTATGTCTAAATAGGTGTCTAAGCTTGGTCTCTATTATTTACAGTAGGTTTTCTAGTAGTAACTACTAATCTCTTAAGCCTAGAGTCTAGTTGTTTTTGCTTGACTTCAAGAATGATAAGAGAATAAGAAAAGAGAGAGCTTTGTGTTAGACAGTCTCAAGAAGAAAATTAAGTTTTTATATTATGACTTAGGCTTAAATGTTAAGATAAAATCATACTCATGTATTAAGTAACATAAGAAAACTGAATAGAGTTTCTACTACAGAGTAGTTTACTTTATACCTCTGAGAGCTAGTCTATGTATATATAACTTACTCTAAAGCTATAGCTAAGTTCTTCTAGTAGTTTTTATAATATTCTACCAAGTCATATAACTATGTGACTATATCACATATATAATATATATTAAATAAGGAAACTAAACTATAAAAAAAGAATTTAAAAAGAAATCATAAAAGATCTAAAAAAAAATTAAAAAAAGTCTACTCTAAGGATTTCTGACATTTTTCCACATAGTTTAATATTGTATAATAAATAGATTAAGCTATGCAGACCAACAAATAATTTCAGTCTATTCAATAAACTACTTCTATTTCTTTTTCAATCCTTGAACTTTATGAGGTTTATGAATTATCTCTATTTCTTATCAGCTACTTCTTATTATATCAGTACTCTAATACTAGCTACTGTTAGTATTTCTCTTTAGAATTCTTATAGAAGTGAATGTTGCATGAAAATTTTATTTTTGTCACAAACTTCATTCAGCTTGTATCTCCACAACCAGTGGACTGATTTTCACAAACTAAGTTGCACTGGAAAGCCCCAAATGA